>JADMIO011089284.1_pt1 | contig 99313 bp, 97 predicted proteins | sample 8958161 | NCBI WGS metagenome assembly JADMIO01 (sample SAMN16585339, study PRJNA669376) | soil metagenome | isolation source: Crop rotation soil | place: USA: Cullars Rotation, Alabama | collected 2011
CGCGACAACTTGTCCACGTGGAATTCTAAGCTTAGGATCCCAATGTGCTGGAAAGTTCCAACGCGTCGCCGTCGGCGCACTGCCGCTGATCATCCTCCCCGCCTTCGGCCTTCGCTTCGTGCCGGCGCACATCGCCATCTCCACGGTCATCGCCGTGACGTTCGCGACGATCGTGATCCTGCTGCAAGGCAAGGAGGCGATCGACGCGACGCGCGTCCGCAACGTCACCGCCTACGTCATCTTTCCCGTCTTGCTCTATTGCGTCAGCTACGCCTCGACCGCGGCGCTGTCGCAGTGGATCGACCTCTTCCACCGCGGCGAGTCGCTCGGTCCCGCGTTCGACTACCTTCGCGGGAAGGTCCCGTACCGCGACGTCTTCGTCCTGCACGGCCTGCTCGAGGACGGCCAGCTCGACGCCTGGCTCTTCCAGCTCTTCGGCCGCAACGCCGGCATCGCCCTGGCGCGGCCCGTGATCCTCGGCTCGTTCGCCGTGCCGGCGCTCTGGTACGTCGGCATGGCCATCTTCGACTCCATTCCGCTCGCCGCCCTGGTGATGCTCCTCGGTGCCGTCACCACGGTCGACAACGAGCGCGAGCTGTGGGAGATCGTCGTCCTGGCGCTCCTCCTCGGCGCGCTGCGGCGGAAGTCAAAGACGCTCTATGTCCTTAGCGGCATCGCCGCCGGCGTCACGCTCTTCTTCAGCTTCGACATCGGGCTCTACTCGATCGCCGGCGCGTTGATCGTTTGCGGAGTGCCGTGGCCACGCCACCGCGCTGACAGCGGCGGCATGGCCGCCGCACTCCAGATTTTCGGCATCGCAATCGGCACCGCACCGTTCATCGCATATCTGGCGAGCAAAGGTGCTCTCAAAGCCTTCTTCGAAACCTCTTTCATCACCATCCCGCGCATCATCGACGCCGTCTGGTCGCTCCCCTTCCCCGACCTCACTTCCACGTTTCGCAGCAAGAACCTCAACCTCCACACCCTCTCCGACTTTTTTCTTTACGAGCACTTCCGCTACATCCTCAACCCGCTCGTCATCTGCCTGGCCATCCTCGTGCTGCTGTGGCGGCGCAAACAGTGGGAGTGGATCGACACCGCTCTCTTCGCCCTAACGATCTTCGCCGTCCTCACTCAGCGCAGCGCCTTGGGGCGCGCCGACTTCCCGCATCAATACTTTTCCGCGTTCCTCATCGGTCCGATGATCCTCATCCTCCTCGTGCTCTTCGCGCGGGCGGGGCGGTGGTGGGTGGCGCTGCTCGTGCCGCTGCTCGCTGTCGTGCTGTGGGTGCCGGACATTGCCAACGGCCGCATCGACGACACTTGCCACTACCAGGGCCGCGTCAGCGGCACCACGCGCGACCCGAAAGCCGAGGAGGTGCGCAACCGCATCGACGCCGTGCGCTACTGGGTCTGGCAGCACAGCAAGCCGAACCAGCCGATCTTCGACTTCTCGAATCAGCCGGCGCTCTACTTCTTCTGCGAGCGGCCGAATCCGACGCGCTTCTACCAGGTGCCGATCCTCTCGCCGCCGGCGCTGCAGCGCGAGACGATTCTGGCGCTCGAGCGCGCAAAGCCGCCGGTCGTGATCCGAAGATCGCCGCAGGAGTTCGACGTCTTCGACGGCATCGACAACGCCATCCGCGCGCAAGCCGTGGCCGCGTACCTCGACGACTTCTACGTCTTTGCCCACACCACGCGCGGCGTGGAAGTGTGGGTGCGCAAGGCGCCGGCGCCGCTCCTCAATCTCGACGGCTACATGCGCCGCTACCGCATCCCGACGCTCAAGGAGCTCGGCACGATCGGCGGGCGCTCGCGCGTCGTCTTTCCGACCGTCGGCACAGTCCCCGGCGTCGGCGGTGCGTACTGGCGCTCCGATCTCATGCTGCACAACCCGTGGAAGGAGACGATCTCGCTCGATCTCCGCTACGTCGCCGGCGACGTCCGCGCGCACCGCAACGTCGTCCTCGGCGCGGGTCAGAGCATCGTCTGGCCCGACGTCGTGCGCACCTTCTTCGGCGCGCCGGAGAGCCGCGGCGTGCTGTGGATCGAGTATCGCGGCACGAACGCGCCCGTGGCGCGCGTGAAGACGTCCGATGTCGCGCACGAGGCGAAGGCGACGATCGATGCGCCGCTGACGCTCGCCGACTCCGCGACGGCCGGGACGCCGAGCGACGACCTGACGATCTTCGGCCTCCCCTCGACGAAGGACCGGCGGATCAACATCGGGATCGTGAACGTCGGCGCGATCCCGACGACGTTCCGCATCACCGCACGCTCGCGAACCGGCCAGCCGATCGGCAAGCCGATCGAAGAAGGTTTGGCGGAGGATGAGTCGTACACGCTGACCGATCTCGAGTCGCAACTGCACGCGCGGCTCGACGAGACCACGAGCGTGCACGTGAGCGTCGTGGCCGGGACGTGCATCGCCTACGCGACGGTCGTCGACATCAACGGCGACACGCAGTTCATCGCCGCGTTGCCGTCGCAGCAGCCATGATCGAGCTCGCGCTGCCGTGGGGCGACCGCGCCATCGCCATCCGCGACCTTTCCGATGCGGAATCGTGGCTGCGCGCCGACGAGCTCGCGGTCGCGCGCGCCTTCCCGCGCGAGAAGCGACGGCAGGAGTGGATGCTCGCCCGCGCCGCCGCGAAGATGCTGGCCAAACGCCGCGGCCTCGGTGACGTCGCCGTCGAGCGCCCGCTCGTGTCGGTCTCGCACTCCGGCCCCTGGGCCGCGGCGGCGATCGACATGGCGCCGGTTGGCATCGACATCGAAGTCGTGCGCGACGTCAGCGAGCGCGCCGCGCGGCACTTCCTGACCGAGGATCAGATCGCGCAGATGGAGTCGTGCACCATCCCGCACCGCCTGCTGCACTTCTGGTGCGCGAAGGAAGCGGCGTGGAAGCGGTTGTGCGGCTCGATCCCGTTTCTGAAAGGCGTGCCGCTGACGCTTCTGGAGTGCGGCGGCCATGCCGCCGCTTTCGATTCCGTCGAGACGATCGAGATCGACGGCGTCGTGGTCGCGCTTACCCGCCCCACTTCTTGAGCAGCGCCCGCGCGTCGTCCGCCGCCGCGGCGTTCTCCACCTCGAACGCCGGCGGATTCGGCGAGGCGATCGTCTCCTTCAGCATCTGCACGGCTTGCGGCTTGGTGTTGCTGTCGTTGCTCACCATCGCCTCGGCCAAAAACACCCTCGTGATCTTGTTCGTCGGGTCGACCTTCAGCGACTCGTTGAGGAACCGCACCGCCTCCTTCGACGAGGCCCAGCCGGTGAGGAAAGGGATGCGCGGCGTCTGATCGTGCAGGCGCCCGAGGACGCGCTGCGGGGAGCCGCCGTCCATCCGCGGCTCGACCAGCATCGCGATCGTCGCCTCGCGCCGGATGCGGTCGGCGGCGCCCTCGCGCGCCGCGGCCATCTTGCCGTAGGCCAGCGCCCACTCGCCCCAGTTGATTGCGTCCCAGAGGAACGTCTCGCCGGCGCCCGGAATCGCGCGCGCGACGTCGGCGACCTGCTTCTCCGTCGCCTTCGCCACCGAGGTCACGCCCTTTGCCTTCAGCAGATTGTCGACGACGGCGAGCGCGCCTTCGCCGGACTCCTTTGCCTCGCCGTAGATCTTTTTCTTCTCGTCGTTCGACGCGGCCACATACGCGCCCTTGAAGCGGTACGCGCGCAGCAGCTTCCAGCGCGCCTCGACGTCGTTCGGATTCGCGGCGACGGCACGCTGGTACGCGGCGATGGCCGCATCGATCTGCGCCGCCTTGGCCCGCCCACCCACGTGCCCCTCGGCACGCGCATTCCAGTGCTGATCACCCTCCGCAACCTGCGCGAGCGCGGCGACGGGCATCGTGAGAGCGAGCGCGATCAAGATGTTTCGCATACGTGCGATTTTATGGCACACCGCTTGAACCGGATTCAGCCATGCGCAGCATTGTTTGTCTCGCCGCCGTCCTCGCACTCGCGGCCTGCCGCGGCGAGAAGATTCCGCGCGACTACCAGAACAACCCGCCGGCGATGACGCACCCGGTCACGAAATCGTCCGACACGCCGACCGCGCACGGCATGCCCGGCCCGGCGCCGGAACCGAGCAAGGGCGCCGAGGGGAAGAACGTGACCCGGCAGCCGACGTCGCCCACATCGACGACGTACACCCTCGGCGATCAAGCGCCGGCGCAGACGCAGACGACAAGCACCGCCGCAACGGGGACGCAGTTGAAGGTGAAGCCGTAGAATCGCGCCCCGTGCGCGTCGTTTTCTTCGGAACTCCGCAGTTCGCCGTGCCGACGCTGGAGGCCATCGCCCGCGAACACGAGGTCGTGCTCGTCGTCGCGCAGCCCGACAAGCCCGCCGGTCGCGGCATGCACATGCAGGCTCCGGCAGTCATCGTGAAGGCGCGCGAGCTTGGATTGCCGGTCGCGCAGCCGCCGAAGATCCGCGACTTCACGCCGCCCGCGGCCGACGCGGCGATTGTCGTCGCGTACGGCAAGATCCTGCCGGCGGCGCTGCTGGCCACGATGCCGTTCTACAACGTGCACGCGTCGCTGTTGCCGAAGTACCGCGGCGCCGCGCCGATCCAGCGCGCCATCGAGCACGGCGAGACGGAGACGGGCGTGACGATCATGCACATCGACGAGCAACTCGATCATGGGCCGATGCTGCTGGCCGCGTCGACGGCGATTGGCGCGGACGAGCATTCTCCGGCTCTCGGCTCGCGGCTCTCGGCTCTCGGCGCGGATTCGATGCTGCAGGTGTTGCGCGAGCGGCCGGCGGAGGTCGAGCAGGATCACGCGCGGGCCACGCTGGCGCCGAAGATCGAGAAGGAGGAAGGGCTGGTGCGCTGGGACACGCCGGCGCGCGCGATCTATGACAAGTTCCGGGCCTTCGATCCGTGGCCGGGGATCTTCACGGCGGCGGTGAAATTGATCGACGTCGAGCCGGCCACGGGGAGCGGTGCGCCGGGATCGATCGTCGGCATCGACGACGGCGTCGTCGTCGCCTGCGGCGAGGGAGCGTTGCGCGTGCGCACGATCCAGCGCGCGGGGAAGCCGCGCGTCAATGCCGCCGACGTCGCGCGCGCGGAGCGTTGGCGCGTCTTCCCATGAACGAGCGCCAACGCGCGCTGCACCTTCTCCGCCGCATCGAGCGCGAGCACGCGTTCGCCGCGCCCCTCCTTTCGAACGAATCCGGCTTCGTCCGCACGCTCGTCCTCGGCGTGCTGCGCTGGCGCTCGCGCCTCGACTTCGCCGTGTCGGCGCACGCGAAACGAAAGATCGACGACCAAGTCCTCGACGTTCTCCGTCTCGGCGCGTACCAACTGCTCTTCATGGACGTCGCAACGTACGCGGCCGTCGCGGAGACGGTCGAGCTCGCGCCGAAGCACGCCCGCGGCTTCGTCAACGCCGTGTTGCGGCGCGTGACGAACGTCGAGCCGTCCGACCTCGCCACCCGCACCGCGCACCCCCCCTGGCTGATTGCGCGCTGGGTACGCCACTACGGCGAGGAGCGCGCCGCGCGCATCGCCGCGGCGAATCAGGAGCTGTCGTACCCGGACGTGATCGCCAGCGAGCCGCCGCCCGGCGCCACGGCGTCGGAGCTCGTTCCCGGCATGTGGAAACTGCGCGGATCATCCGCCGCGGTCGACGGCATCGTCCTCGATGAGGGAAGCGCGGTGATCGGCGACCTCGCTGCGGCTACATCGGCCAACATTCTCGACCTGGCCGCCGCGCCAGGCGGGAAGAGCATCGTAGCGGCGTTGCGCGGCGCGCATGTGGTGAGCAACGACATTTCGATCGGACGGTTCTTGTGGAGTGCGGCGGCCATGCCGCCGCTGTCAGAGCGCCGGCATGGCCGGCGCACTCCACAAGTTGTTTCCGACGCCCGCCAACCACCCTTCCGAAGAAAATTCGACACCGTCCTCCTTGACGCGCCGTGCTCCGCCACCGGCACGATTCGTAAAAATCCCGAGCTGAAGTGGCGCCTGCGCGAGAACGACCTGCCGGCGTTCGCGAAACTGCAGCGCGAAATGCTCGAATCGGCGATGACGCTGGCAACAAAGTACGTCGTCTACTCCACCTGCTCGCTCGAGCCCGAAGAAAACGACGAAGTCGTGAAGGGCTTCGAACGGGAAGACGTCGCCGGCTTCGTGAACGAGAACGTCCGGCACTGGGTCGAGGACGGCGTGCTCCGTCTCACTCCGGAGTCAGGCGCGGACGGCTTCACCGCGTTTGTGCTAAGAATTCGCCCCCATGCCGCGTGACATCCCGGTCGGCAACGGCTCGCTGCTCGTTGCCTTCGATGCCAAGTACCGCCTCGCCGACATCTACTTTCCGCACGTCGGCCACGAGAACCACAGCGGCGCGCGCTTCCGCTTCGGCATCTTCGCCGACGGCGTCTGCAGTTGGATCGAGGACGACCGCTGGCAGCGCACGCTCGGCTACCTGCGCGACACCATCGTCACCGACGTCGTCGCCGAGAACGCGGAGCTCGGGCTCCGCCTGCGCTGCCACGACGCCGTCGACGCCGACGCCAACGTCTACGTTCGCAAGATCGTCGTCCGCAACACCCGCGACGACGCCCGCACCGTGAAGTTCTTCTTCCACCACGACTTCAACCTCTACGGCAACCCCAACGGCGACACGGCCATGTTCGACCCCGACTCGGCCAGCGTCATCCACTACAAGATGAAGCGTTACTTCCTCGTCAGCGCCGGCACGGAGGCGCGCTCCGGCATCGACGAGTACGCGTGCGGGCGCAGCGGCATCGGCGGCGAGGAGGGGACGTGGCGCGACGCCGAGGATGGCGCGCTGTCGATGAACGCCATTCAGCAGGGGTCGGTCGACTCGACGATCTCGATCAGCGTCGACATCGACGCGCACGGCAGCGCCACCGTCTACTACTGGATCTGCGCCGGCGCGCGCTACGGCGAAGTGCGCGAGCTCGACCGCTATGTACGCGAGGAGACGCCGGCGCGCATCATCGCCCGCACTGCGTCGCTCTGGTATACGTGGGTCAACAAGAACGGAGAGGACCTCAGCGACCTGCCCGAGGAGATCAGCGACCTCTATCGGCGCTCGCTGCTCGTCGTGCAGACACAGTGCGATCACGACGGCGGCATCACCGCCGCGAACGATTCCGACATCGAGTGGAGCCACAACGATCACTACTCGTACGTCTGGCCGCGCGACGGCGCGTTCGTCGCCGACGCCATGGACCGGGCCGGCTTTCACGCCCTGGCGCGGCGATTCATCCAGTTCTCGCACGACTCGATCTCCAGCGAGGGCTACTTCCTGCACAAGTACGCGCCGGACGGCTCGGTGGCGTCGGCGTGGAACCCGTGGGTGCGCCACGGCAAGAAGCAACTGCCGATTCAGGAGGACGAGACCGCGCTGATCCTCTGGCTCGTGGGGCGGCACTACGAGCGCACGCGCGACCTGGAGTTCGTGCGCTCCGTCTACCGCCGCCTCATCGTGCAGCCGGCGGAGTTCATGATCGAGTTCCGCGATCCGCTCACGCAACTGCCGCGGCCGTCGTTCGACATCTGGGAAGAGCGGCAGGGCGTCTTCACCTTCACCTGCGCCGCCGTCTGCGCGGGCCTGCACGCCGCGTCGGAGCTGGCGAATCTCTTCAACGAGCAGGAGCGGCGCAACCGCTACGCGCGCGCCGCGGCGGAGGTGCGCGACGCCATCGTGCGGCATCTCTGGCTGGAGCAGGAGGGGCGCTTCGCGCGCGGCCTCGTGCTGCGCGACGACGACACCCTCGAGCTCGACGCCACGATCGACGCCTCGGCGTTCGGCACGTTCTACCTCGACGTCTTTCCCGCGGAGAGCGCGATGGTGGAGGGGACGATGCGCGCGGTGCGCGAGGCGCTGTGGGTCTCGACGGAGACGGGCGGCGTAGCGCGCTACGAGCACGACCGCTACCAGCACACAGGCGACGACGATGAGAGCATCGCCGGAAATCCGTGGCTGATCTGCACGCTCTGGCTGGCCGAGCACGCCGTGGCGCGGGCGACGTCGGTGGCGGAATTGCAGTCGGCGCTCGACCTCGTGCGTTGGGCCCGCTCGAAGGCCCGTCCATCGCTGATTTTGCCCGAGCAGATCGATCCGTCGACCGGCGCGCCGCTCTCCGTGGCGCCGTTCACGTGGAGCCACGCGCAGGTGATTTCGGTCGTGCGCGGCTACCTCGACGCGCTCCGTTTTCTGCGCCGCGAATCGCGCGACAACGCCGCGCGCGACGAAGAAAAAATCGCGCCCGCTCATCCCGTTGACAAACCGAAATCGTTTCCATAGATTGTCGAAACCCGCATAAAACAAGGGGTCTTTCGCACACAGGAGGAAGGCGTATATGGCAGGAAAAGGTGACGTCATCAACGAGATCGCCGATCAGGCTGGGATCTCGAAGAAGGAAGCAACCGCCGCGTTCGACGCATTCGTCAGCTACATCTCGAGCTCGTGCCAGCGCGGCGAGCGCTGCGCGATTCCGGGCCTCGGCAGCTTCTCGGTCTCGCAGCGCAAGGCGCGCGAGGGCCGCAACCCCCGCACCAACGAAAAGATCACCATCCCGGCGTCGAAGAACGTCCGCTTCAAGGCCGGCAAGGACCTCAAGGACGCCGTGAACGTTTCCGGAAAGCGCGGGTCGAAGAAGAAGTAGCCCGTCACCTGCCAGAAGCCTGCGATGAATGAGCGCTCCGGGAAGCCGGGGCGTTTTAGTTTGAAGAAACCAACCGAGCACCTCAAACCCACGCCCGCGGCACGAACAACCTCTCATACAACTTGATCGCGTACCGATCCGTCATTCCCGCGATGAAGTCGATGGCCAGCCGCTCGGTGGTCTCTTCGCCGTTCACCGGCAGGTACTCCTCGGGGTGTGCGACGACGTACTCGAAAAGCGCGGTGATGATGCGCTTCGCTTTTTCCAACTCGTCCCGTACGGCGGGGATCAGGTACATGTGCTCGAACATGTAGCGCCGCAGCTCTTCGAGCGCCTCCAGCACCTCGGCCGACATGCGGATCGCCTCGTAATCGCAGGCGAGCGTCTGCGCGACGACGTCGCGCACCATCCTGTCGATGCGCTGGCTGCCGGTGGGGCCGAGCGTGTCGCGGATCGCCTTCGGAATGTCGTCCTCGGTCAGCAGTCCCGCGCGGATGCCGTCGTCGATGTCGTGGTTCACATAGGCGACGATGTCGGAGATGCGCACGATGTCGCCCTCGAGCGTGAGCGCCCGTGAGCGCGGCCGCGAGCGCAGCAGCTCGCCCTTCTCCCCCTTCGAATGTTTGAGGATGCCGTCGCGCACTTCGACCGTGAGGTTGAGGCCGCGGCCGTCGTTCTCCAGCGTCTCCACGACGCGCACGGACTGGCGGTAATGATCGAAGCCGCCGCGGACAAGCTTGTTCAGCGCCGCCTCGCCGGCGTGACCGAACGCGGAGTGCCCGAGGTCGTGGCCGAGACCGATGGCCTCGGTGAGCACTTCGTTGAGGCGCAGCGACTTCGCGATCGTGCGCGCGATCTGCGTCACCTCCAGCACGTGCGTGAGCCGCGTACGGTAGTGGTCCCCCTCGGGCGCGAGGAAAACCTGCGTCTTGTGCTTGAGGCGCCTGAACGCCTTGCAGTGGATGATGCGGTCGCGGTCGCGCTGATACGACGGGCGGAGGTCGTCTTCCGGCTCGGCGCGGTCGCGGCCGCGCGTGCCGGCGCTCTTCGCGGCACGCGGGTGAAGAGTCTCGGCTTCGATTTGCTCGAGGGTCTCGCGGATCGTCACCGCGGCAATCGTATCAGTGCCGCGCCGCGCGGCGGCGTAGCGAAGGGCTCAACAAAGCGAGCTCCAGGAAGCGTGAGCCCTCGACCGGATTGAAGCGATATGGCGCGATGTCGGTGAAGCCGAGCTCCTCGTACAGCGCCATGGCCGTCTGCATCTGCGGCAGCGTGTCGAGGCGCATCCGCTCGTACCCGCGGCGCCGCGCCTCGGCGATGATCGCTTCCGCGAGCGCGCGTCCGAGTCCGCGGCCTCGGGCGGTGGGACGGACGTAGAGTCGCTTCATCTCGCAGACGCGCTCGTCGATGCGGCGCAGGGCGACGCAGCCGTCGGCGTCGCCGGCGACGAGGATGCACTCGTAGAAGCCGGCGAGACGCGCGAGCTCGTCGTCGAAGTTCTGGAACGCCAGGTCGACGCCGAGCGACGCCGCGTATTCGAGAAATAGCTCGCGGACGACCCCGAGATCGCGCGCGGGAGCGATGGCCATTCGCCGATAATGCGCAGCGCTTCCATGCGACGCAAGCTGATGGAGATCCTCGCGGAGCCCGGCACCGGCGCACCGCTGCGGCTCGAGGTGACGCGCGGCTCCGGCGACATCGTCGAAGAAGGCACGCTCGTCTCGCCGACGAAGCGCTACCCGATCAACGGCGGCATCCCCCGCTTCGTGGAGCCGGACAACTACGCCGCATCGTTCGGCAAACAGTGGAACGCCTTCCGCGAAGTGCAGCTCGACTCGGCGAACGGCGCGTCGTACTCGCGGCGGCGCTTCGACGCCGAGGTTGGGTGGGAGGAGGAGGAGCTGCGCGGCAAGTGGCTGCTCGACGCCGGCTGCGGCGCGGGACGCTTCGCCGAGGTCAGCGCGGCGCGCGGGGCGAACCTCGTCGCGCTCGACCTCTCCTCGGCCGTCGAGGCCGCGGCGAAAACGCTCGCGCGCTTCCCGAACGCCGACGTCGTGCAAGGGAGCATCCTCGATCCGCCCTTCCGCCGCGGCGCGTTCGACTTCTGCTACTGCATCGGCGTCATCCAGCACACCCCCAACCCGCCGCGCGCGATCCGCACGCTCGTCGATGCCGTGCGTTTCGGCGGCACGTTCGCGTTCACCATGTACGGGCGGCGCTGGTACACGAAGCTCTACGCGAAGTACCTCGTGCGCCCCCTGACGAAGCGAATGCGGCCGGCCACGCTGCAGGCGGCGATCGAGAAGACGATGCCGTTCTTCTTTCCGCTGACCGACGTGTTGTTCCGCGCGCCGCTGATCGGAAAGCTCGCCGGCTTCACCATCCCGATCGCGAACGACCCGTCGATGACGGACCTCACGCGCGAGCAGCGCTACCGCCTGGCCATCCTCGACACCTTCGACATGCTCGCCCCCGCGCATGACCACCCGATGACATGGCAGGAGATGGAGCGCGAGCTGCGCGCGGCGGGAGCGGAGCGGTGGGAATTCCGGAGCCGGGTGCCGGTGGTCGTGTCAGGCGTCCGCTAGCTCCCCCCGCAGCGTCGTCACCGCCTGGCCGCCGATCTTCACCCGGTCGCCGTCCAGCCGCACGCGCAGCTCGCCGCCGCGCCGGGAAACCTGCAGCGCGCGCATTTCCGTCTTGCCGAGACGCGCGGACCAGAACGGCGTGAGGCAGCAGTGCGCGCTGCCGGTCACCGGATCCTCGGGCACACCGACCGCCGGCGCGAAGAAGCGCGAGACGAAGTCGGCACCGTCCGCCGAGGCCTTGCTCGTCACCATCACGCCGCGCACGGGGATCTGGGCGAGCCGCGTGAAGTCGGGCTTGAGCGCACGCACCTTATCCTCCGACTCGACTTCGACGAGGTAGTCGAACTCGTTGCGGCCGACGTACCGCGCCTGCTCGACGCCGAGCGATTTGAGCAGTCCGTCCGGCGCCGCGATCTCCTGCGCCGGCTTCGCCGGAAAATCGAGCTCGATCCACTCGCCGTCGCGCGCCGCCGTCAACTCACCGCTCAGCGTGTGGAAGCGCGCCACGTCGTTCGGACCGAGCCGTCCCTCCTCCCACAGCGCGTGCGCGCTGCCGAGCGTGGCGTGGCCGCAGAGTTTCACCTCGACGGCCGGGGTGAACCAGCGCAGCGACCAGCCGTCGCCGCGCGGGAGGAGGAACGCCGTCTCGGCGAGATTCATCTCCGCGGCGACGTTCCTCATCCACACGTCGTCGCGCTCCTGGTCGAGAAAGCAGACCGCCGCGGGGTTGCCGCGGAACGGCTCGGACGTGAACGCGTCGACTTGAATTAGCCGCATCTAGAACCCCGGAACCTTCGCTGCCTTCTTGTACAGCACCCAGACCATGAAGAAGCCGAGGGCGATCACGCCGGCGGCGTAGGCGTCACGATACTGACTGCTGAACATCGTCGGATAGTGATTGCTGATCATGAACAGCACCAGTGGCACCGACATGTATGTGTTGTGACGCGAGCGCAGCCCGGCGATCTTGACCTCCGCCGAGTCGGCCGGCATCGGCGTCCCCGCCTTCGTCGCGGTGATGATCTTCTTCTGATACGGCCAGATCAGCATCCAGACGTTGAGCGCCATCGTCGTGCCGAAGGTCATGCCGCCGTGGATGTAGAGCGCGCGGGCGCTGTAGTGGCCGACGCACTCGAGCAGCAGCCACACGCCGGCATAGAGGATGAGACAGATGGCCGCGCCGACGACCTTGTTCGCCAGCGCCTTCATGATGGCGTTGTAGACCACGAAGCCGACGGCGAGCGTGATCAGGTAGATCGCCAGCCAGAGCCACGGGTTGTTGTTCTGGAACGTGTCTTCGAACAGCACCGTGCGGGACTGGTAATAGATGATGCCGGCGAGCAGAAAGCCGGTGATCCAGGTCCAGGCCGCGCCCCAGCGGAACCAGAACAGCGCGCGCGGCATCAGCTCGGGGTTGACGGCGCGTTTGGTCGGGCCGTCGATCTTGCCCTGGAACGGGCCGTTGACCCAGTTGAAGAACCAGAGGTGGCCGATCCAGGCAATGCCAGCCACGATGTGGGCCCAGCGAAAGAAGAGGTTGAGTAGCGTGTTCAGCGGTTCATTCATGCGCCCTCCTCAAAGATCCGTCGTTTGGAGTAGCCTGCCGCCGATTATATGGAATTCCAAGAACGCATCGCCGTCATCACCGGCGCGTCGAGCGGCATCGGCGCCAGCTGCGCGCGGAAACTCGCCGAGCGCGGCGCCCGCGTCGTCCTCTTCGCCCGCTCGCTCGACAAGCTGCGCGAGATCGCCGCGCGGCACGAAGACCGCATGCTCGCCGTCTCCGGCGACGTGGCCGAGGAAGCCGACCTCGAGCGTCTCTTCGCGGAGACGGAGTCCCGCTTCGGCGCGTGCGACCTCCTGATCAACAACGCCGGCATGATCGATCCGAAGCCGATGGCAGCGACGAGCGCGGAGGACTGGGACCGCATGTTCGCGGTGAACGTCCGCGGCGCATTCCTCTGCGCGCGCCGCGCGCTGCGGGCGATGAAGAGCGGCGCTGCGATCGTCAACGTCGCCTCGATCTCCGGCGTCGCCGGTCCGGAGAAGTTCCCCGGCTGGATCTCCTATTGCGCGAGCAAGGGGGCGGTGATCTCCATGACCGAGGCGATGGCGGTGGAGCTGAAGGGACGTGGCGTGCGCGTGAACTGCGTGAGCCCCGGCTCGGTCGACACGAAGATGTGGGCGGAGGCGAGCGGCGGCGCGCCCGCGGACATGACGCCGGACGAGGTCGCGGAGACGATTCTCTTTCTCGCCTCCGAACGATCGCGGCCGATGAACGGACAGAACGTGAATGTCTGGTAGACCGACATGGGCCGAGGTCGACCTCGGCGCGTTCCGCCGCAACGTCGACGCCGTCGCGCGCATGCTGCCGGAGCGCTCGCGCCTCATCGCCGTGCTGAAGGCAAATGCGTACGGCCACGGCGCGGTCGAGGTGGCGCGCGCGTGCAACCACGACCGCGTGGCCATGATCGCCGTGGCGTTGCTCGAGGAGGCGCTGCAGCTGCGCGCCGCCGGCATCGCGCTGCCGCTCCTCGTCCTGGGACCGCTCACGCGCGAGCAGATCGCCGTGGCGACGGAGCAGGGCATCGTCGCCGGCGTCGTCGGCCCCGAGGAGCTTGCGTTCGCGTGCGACGTGGCGCGGGAGCGCGACGTCACCGTGCACCTGAAGCTCGACAGCGGCATGGGACGGATGGGTCTCGTCGAGAGCGAGCTCTCGCGGGCCGTCGAGCTCATTCGCGGCGCGCCGCGGCTGCGCATCGACGCGATCTACACGCACTACGCGAACGCCGACGATCCGCTCGACGCGTTCACGGAAACGCAGACGGAGAATTTCCAGAGAATGCTCGCGAAGCTGCGCGACGCCGGCGTCGACGCGCCGGCGCACCACGCCGCGAACAGCGCGGCCACCATGCGGGGATTGGTTGCGCCGGGGGATTACGCGCGCACCGGAATCGTGCTGTACGGCGTGAAGCCGCTGGAACCTGTCCTCCGCTGGCGCACGGAAATCGTGCGCTTGAAAACGCTGCCGCCCGGCCACGCCATCGGCTACGGCACGACCTTCCACACCGCGCGCGAAAGCCGCATCGCCACCTTGCCCGTGGGCTACGCCGATGGCTACAGCCGTCTCCTCTCGAACAACGCCGACGTCCTCGTGCGCGGCAAGAGGGCGCCCGTCGTGGGCCGCGTGTCGATGGACCTCGTCACCATCGACGTCACCGGCATCCCCGACGCCGCCCTCGGCGACGAAGTCGTCCTCCTCGGAGGCGAGATTACGGTCGAGGAGCACGCCGCCCGCACCAGTACAATCCCCTACGAAGTGTTCTGCCGCATCAGCGCGCGCGTGCCGCGGATTTATCAGTCATGACCGCCGTTCTCGACCGCATCGGCCTCGTGTTCCTGCACATCTTCGAGGAGACGGGGATCTGGTTCCGCATGCTGTGGCGCACGATCGTCTGGACGTTCCGCCGCCCGTTCGAAGGGCGGGAGTGGCTGCGCCAGATGGTCCGCCTGGGCGTCGACTCCATCCCCGTCGTCGTTCTCACGTCGCTCTTCACCGGCGCGGTGCTGGCGCTGCAGACCTACAACGGCTTCCGCCGCGTGCACGCGGAGAACTTCGTCGGCAGCGTCGTCTCGCTGGCCATGTTGCGCGAGCTCGCGCCGGTCCTCGTCGCGCTCATGGTCACGGGCCGCGTCGGCTCGTCGATGGCGGCGGAGATCGGCACGATGCGCGTCACCGAACAGCTCGACGCGCTCAAGGCCCTGGCCACCGACCCCATCCAGTACCTCTTCGTGCCGCGCGTGATCTCCGGGCTGATCATGCTTCCGCTCCTGACGATCCTTGGCGACGCCCTCGGCATCTACGGCGGCTACCTCGTGGCCGTGAAGCTGATGGACGCGAACCCCGTCATCTACTCGCAGAATACCTATCAGTTCCTCTCCATGAACGACCTCTGGAGCGGCGTGATCAAGTCCGGCGCCTTCGGCCTGATCCTGACGTTGACCGGCTGCGTGCGCGGCTACTACACCACCGGCGGCGCGGAGGGAGTGGGACGCGCGACGACCGCTGCCGTCGTCGAGGCCTCGCTGATCATCCTCCTCGCCGACTTCTTCCTAACGAAGCTCCTCTTCTGAGAACCGAGCATGACGACGAGACCAGCCGGCCGCACACTCGAGGTTCCCACTCCAGCGCCCGTCATCTCCGTTCAGCACGTCGATAAAACGCTGGGCGGCAAGCCGGTACTGCGCGACTTGAGCATCGACGTGGAGCGCGGCGAGTCGCTCGTCATCGTCGGCGGTTCGGGACAGGGGAAGAGCGTCACGCTGAAGCACATCATCGGACTGATGCGCCCCGACCGCGGGCACATCATCATCGCCGGCCAGGATATTTGCTCGATGACGGAGCAGGAGCTGAACCGCTACCGCCGACATTTCGGCATGGCCTTCCAGGAAGGAGCGCTCTTCGACTCGATGTCGGTGTTCGAGAACATCGCTTTCCCCCTGCGGCGGCACACGAAAATGACGGAGCCGGAGATCCGCGCGCGCGTCGAGGAGTGCCTCGATCAGGTGCACCTCCCCAACGTCGCGTCGAAGCGGCCGTCGGAGCTGTCGGGCGGTATGCGCCGGCGCGTCGGCTTCGCGCGGGCGATCTCGCTAAAACCGGAAATTTTGCTATTCGACGAGCCAACGACCGGACTCGATCCGGTGATCAGCGACGTCATCGCGGAGTTGATCGTGGAGATGGACCAGACGCTGAACACGACGACGGTCTCGATCACGCATGACATGAAGGTGGCGTTCAAGATCGCCGACCGCGTGGCCATGCTGCACAAGGGAACGATCGTGGAGGAGGGGACGCCGGAGGAGTTTCAGCGCTCGGCAAATCCGATCGTGCAGCAGTTCATCGAGGGAAGGGCGGAGGGGCCACTCACGGAGTGACCCCTTCGCGGAGAACTGCGCCGAGGTTAATCCTTGCGCATCCGTTTGTGCTTCGTCTGCGTCGTCGTCTCGGTGGTGGTGGACGAGGCCATCGGCACCGTTGTCGTCTCGGTGGTCGTCGTCTCGGTCACGACCGGAGCGGGCGCCGGGGCCGGAGCCGTTTCGACCACGACCGGAGCCGGGGCCGGAGTCTCGATCACGACCGGAGCCGGGGCTGGAGTCTCCACCACGACCGGAGCCGGGGCCGGAGTGGTCTCGACCACGACCGGAGCGGGCGTCGTCTCGACCGTCGTCGCCGGCGACTGCGTCACCACGACGCTCGATTCCGCGGTCGTCCGCGGGGCTTTGACGTTGACGTTCGTGTTCAGGCCAGTGCCCGAGCCGTTGCCGGCGGAGCCGACCGCGCTCGACGAGTAGAGGTTGCCGCTCTTGTCGACCGCCGCGGGACCCGAGATCACGGCCGGCGTGGACGGCGCCACCGCGCCCTGCGTATTCGCCGGCGCCGCGGTCGTGCCGAGCACCTGATCGTTCGTCGTCACCTGGTTCTGAGCGGACTGTTCGGTGCGAACTTCACCGGTCGTCTGCGCCGTCGTATCAACGGCGCGGTGCGTCGAGCACGCGCCCAACGCCATCGCGAGGGCGGCCGCGCCCAGCGTCGCCGTCGTTTTCTTCAAAAGCGTGTCTGCTTTCATCTCATGACTCCTTTTCGTTGTGCCATTCACTGTCGGCGTATTCCGAAAAAGCAACTGCGGTGCCTGAAATCGCTACACTGCGCTTCATGCCCGAGCGCGTCTATCAAGTCAGCGAGCTGATCCGGCAAATCAACCTCGATCTTTACCGCTACAACGACATCGCCGTGGAAGGCGAGGTGACGAACTACACGCGCTCGACGGCGGGACACCTCTACTTCTCGATCAAGGATGCGCGCGCGTCGATGCGCGTGGTGATGTTCTCGACGGCGGCGCGCTTCCTCCGCTTCCGCATCGAGAACGGACTGCAGCTGATCGTGCGCGGCCGCTTGGCGATCTACGAGCAAAAGGGCGAGTTCCAGCTCAACGCCGTCGCCGCCGAGCCCGCCGGCTTGGGCGCGCTCCAGCTCGCCTTCGAGCAACTGAAGCGCCGTCTGGCTGAGGAAGGGCTTTTCGATCCCGAGCGCAAGAAGCCGATCCCGATGCTTCCCGCGCGCATCGCCGTCGTCACCAGTCCGAACGGCGCGGCCATTCGCGACATCCTCAACGTCATCGGCCGCCGCTTTGAAGGACTCCATCTGCAGATCTACCCGGTGCGCGTGCAGGGCGCGTACGCCGCGCGAGAGATCGCCGCGGCGCTGCGCCATCTCTCGCACTGGCACCTGCACGACGTCGTGCTGCTCTGCCGCGGCGGAGGCTCGCTCGAGGACCTCTGGCCGTTCAATGAGGAGATCGTGGCAAGAGCGATCGCGTCGTGCGCGATCCCGACGATCTCCGGCGTGGGCCACGAGAGCGACTTCACGATCGTCGACCTCGTCGCCGACCTGCGCGCGCCGACGCCGTCGGCCGCCGCGGAGATCGTGATCCGCGCCAAGAGCGAGATCTGCACGCTGGTCGAGCACCACCTCCGCCGCGTCCGGCACGTGGTCGAGTCGCGCGTGCGCAACGTCCGGCACGAGCTGCGACACCTGACGTCGTCGGACCGCCTCGGCATGTTGCCCCGGCGCATCGCCGCGCGCCGCGAGCGCCTGAACCGCAACCGCGTGTCGCTCTACCGGATGGTGGAGTCGCGCGCGCGTGCGCTCCGCCTGCGCCTCGCCGCCGCCGAGCGCCCGCTCGCTCACTTCCCCGCGCGCGCCATCCGCGAGCGCCACCGCTTCGACGCCATCGTGGCCACGCTCAACGCCGTCTCCCCGCTGTCCGTGCTCTCGCGCGGCTACGCCATCGCCTTCTCGCGCGTGCGCAACCGCCGCAAGCCGATCCTCGACTCGAACGCCGTCAACGTCGGCGACCCGATCGAGTTGCAGCTCAAACGCGGCGCGTTGTCGTGTACAGTCGACGCCAAGACGCTCGGCATCGAGACCACTTGGCCGACGGAGTCGTGATGGCCCGCACCCGCGCGAACGAATTCGAAAAAGCCTTTCAGCAGCTCGAGAAAATCGTGCAGCGCCTCGAGTCGGAGGAGCTGCCACTCGACGAGTCGCTGCAGCTCTTCGAGGAGGGGATCCGCCTCTCGCGCTTCTGCAATCAGAAGCTCGAGGAGGTGGAGAAAAAGATCGAGCTGATACTCGCCGACGCGAAGGGGCAGCCGCGCGTGGAGCCGTTCGAGCTCGACGCCGAGGCAGCCGAAGAGGAGCTGTGACGCTCGGCGAGTACCTGGCGGAGCGGCGCGCGCTCGTCGACCGCACTCTCGACGCGCTGCTCCCGCCCGCCGCCACGCCGCCCGCCGTGATCCACGAGGCCATGCGCTACGCGGTCCTCGGCGGCGGCAAGCGCGTGCGGCCGATCCTCGCCGTCGCCGCCGCCGAGGCCTGCGGCGCCGATCCCGCGCCGCTCGTCGGGCACTTCGCCGCGCTCGAGCTGATCCACACCTACTCGCTCGTGCACGACGACCTTCCCGCGCTCGACAACGACGACTACCGCCGCGGGCGGAAGACGACGCACGTCGTCTTCGGCGAGGCCATGGGGATCCTCACCGGCGACGCGCTCCTGACCGAGGCGTTCGCGTGGCTTTCGCGTCCGCTCGCCGCCGTCCCGGCGGAGCGGCAACTGCGCGCGTTGCGCGTCGTGGCCGAGGCGGTCGACTCACGCGGCATGATCGGCGGGCAGGTCGCGGACGTGATGTGGAGTGCGGCGGCCATGCCGCCGCTCTCGAACAGCGGCGGCATGAACACCGCACTCCAGAACCTCGAGTTCATCCACCGCAACAAAACCGGCAAGCTGCTGACGGCATCCGTCCTCCTCGGCGGTCTGCTCGGCGGCGCGTCCGCGGAGCAACTGCAAGCCCTCGAGGCCTACGGCATCGCCACCGGCCTGGCCTTCCAGATCGTCGACGACCTCCTCGACATCGAGGCCACCTCCGCGGACCTCGGCAAGACCGCCGGCAAGGACGTGGCGCAGGGAAAACTCACCTACCCCGCGCTCCTCGGCGTCGAAGCTGCACGTGCCGAGGCGGGGAGGCTCCTCGCCGTGGCCATTGAGAACGCTGATAACATCGCCGGTCCGGCGGCGAACTATCTTGCCGAAATCGCACGTTACATCTGCGAGCGCCGCTCCTAGGACCCGCGAACATGAGCCGAATTCTCGACACCATCAACACTCCGTACGACGTTCGGAAGCTCGACCGGCGCCAGCTCCCCGAGCTCGCCAATGAGATCCGCGAGCGCATCATCGACGTCGTCTCCAAGGTGGGCGGCCACTTCGGCGGCAACCTCGGCATCGTCGAGCTCACGCTCGCGCTGCACTGGGTCTTTGACACGCCGCGCGACCAGATCGTCTTCGACACCGGGCACCAGTCGTATCCGCACAAGCTCATCACCGGCCGCCGCGAGCAGTTCCCGACGATTCGGCAGCACGGCGGCATCTCCGGCTTCTGCAAGCGCGAGGAGTCGGAGTACGACGTCTTCAACGCCGGCCACGCCTCGACCTCGATCTCCGCCGCCCTCGGCATCGCCGTCGCGCGCGACTTCCGCAAGGAGGACTACCGCGTCGTCGCGGTCATCGGCGACGGCGCGCTCTCCGGCGGCCTCGCGCTCGAAGGGCTCAACCAAGCCGGGCACCTCAAGCGGAAGCTGATGATCGTCCTCAACGACAACGATATGTCGATCTCGACGAACGTCGGCGCCATGTCGGGCTATCTCAACTCCATCCTCAAAGGACAGCCGTACAACCAGGCCAAGGACATCGCCAAGGGCATCATGGACCGCATTCCGCTCGTCGGCGGGAAGCTCCACGAGCTGGCCTCGGAGATGGAGCAGCTCGTGAAACACACGGTGGTTCCGGGCACGCTGTTCGAGGAACTCGGCTTCAAGTACCTCGGCCCAATCAACGGCCACGACCTCGACGGCCTGATCGACCTCTTCGAGAAGAACAAGGACTACAACGGCCCGCTGCTCATCCACGTCATCACGAAGAAGGGGAAGGGCTACACGCCGGCGGAGAACAAGCCGATCTGGTCGCACGGCGTGACCCCGTTCGACATCGAGTCGGGCGAAGTGGTGAAGTCGAAGCCCGGCCCGCCGTCGTACACGGCCGTCTTCGCCGAGACGTTGACGCAGCTCGCCAAGAGCGATCCGAAGATCGTCGCCATCACCGCGGCGATGCCCGAGGGGACGGGCCTCGACAAGTTCGCGAAGGCGCTCCCGGAGCGCATGTTCGACGTCGGCATCGCCGAGGAACATGCGGTGACGTTCAGCGGCGGCCTGGCCACGCAGGGGATGAAGCCGATCGCCGCGATCTACTCGACCTTCCTGCAGCGCGCGTTCGACCAGGTCTTCCACGACGTGGCCATCATGGACCTGCCGGTCGTCTTCGCCCTCGACCGCGCCGGCATCGCCGGCCAGGACGGCCCGACGCACCACGGCATCTACGACATGGCCTACCTGCGCCTCTTCCCGAACATGGTCTGCATGGCCCCGAAGGACGAGAACGAGCTGCGGCACATGCTCAAGACAGCGTTCGAGACGGGCCATCCGACATCGCTGCGCTACCCGCGCGGCAACGGCATCGGCGTGGAGCAGGACAAAGAGCTCGTCTCGCTGCCGATCGGCAAGGGAGAAGTGCTTCGCGAAGGCAACGCCGCGACGATCTTCGCCATCGGCGCCGAGGTCTGGCCGGCGATGCACGCCGCGGAGCTGCTGTCGAAGGACGGCATCGAAGTGACCGTCGTCAACGCCCGCTTCATCAAGCCGCTCGACGACGAGTTGATTCGGAAGTACTGCACGCCCGGCGCGAAGATCGTCACCGTCGAGGAAGGCTCCCTCGCGGGCGGCTTCGGCTCCGCGATCATGGAGCGCTGCCAGCAGCTCGGCCTCGACGACGTCGACGTTCACCGCATCGGCATCCCCGACGAGTACGTGCACCACGGCGCGCAGGACGTGTTGCGCGCGCAGTACGACTTGGATTCTGAGGGGATCGCGAAGCGGGTACGGGAGTTCGTCGGCCCGCGGCGGTACGGCACGATCGGCGAATTGGTGGCCATGATTGACGAGGTCACGCGGGACATCCCCGACGAGGAGATGCGCAAGCTGCCGTCGTCCGACCGCATCGACGAAGTCGTTTACGGCATCAAGCCGCGCGCCGCCGTGAAGTGATGGCGGAGTACTTCGTCGATACCTGGTTCATCATCGCCACGTTCGATCGGTTCGATGCCGGTCATCGTTCCATCCGCCGGCTCGCGTCCTCGCTTCACGATCAGGAGCTCGTCACGCACGATGCTGTTCTGACGGAATTCCTGGCCTTCGTCTCCGCGTACGGCGCTGTACACCGCGCGGCGGCGGTGCGTGTCGCGCGCAATGCCATGCGGCGATGGACGGTCCTTCCGGCGGACCGGCGCCTCGTGCTGCGCGCGCTCACGCTGTACGGCGACCGCCTCGACAAGGCCTATTCGCTCGTCGATTGCATGTCCATGCTCATCATGCGCGATCGCGACATCCAGCACGTCCTCACCAACGACCATCACTTCGCCCAGGAAGGCTTCACCCTCATCAACGCATGAAAAAGCAGCGCCTCGACGTTGCCCTCGTCGAGCGCGGGCTCGTCGACTCGCGCGCGAAGGCGCAGTCGCTGATCATGGCCCGGCGGGTTCTCGTCGGCGGGAAGCACGTCGACAAAGCCGGCGCGCTCGTGGCGGAGGACGATGCGCTGGCTATCGAGGCGCTCGAGCATCCGTGGGTCGGGCGGGGGGGCGTGAAGCTCGCGCATGCACTGGAGCGGTTCGCGATCGACGTGACGGGCAAGGTCTGCGCGGATGTCGGCGCCTCGACCGGCGGGTTCACCGACGTTCTCCTCAAGAGCGGCGCGAAGAAGGTCTACGCGATCGACGTCGGCTATGGGCAGCTCGATGCATCGCTGCGAAATGACGAACGCGTCGTCAATCGCGAGAAGGTGAATGCGCGCTATCTCACCGCGAGCGATTTCGACGACGAGATCGACTTCGTGTCGATCGACGTCTCGTTCATCTCGCTGAAGTTGATCTTGCCGGCCGTCCAAACGTTCGCGCGCGGCGACGTCGTGGCGCTGATCAAGCCGCAGTTCGAGGTGGGGAAGCGCGACGTCGGCAAAGGCGGCATCGTCCGCGACGAAGTCAAGCGCGCGGCGGCGGTGGAGTCGGTCGCCGCGTTCGCGAAGGAGATCGGCTTCGACGTGAAGGGCGTGATTGAAAGCCCGGTCAAGGGTGCTGAGGGGAATGTCGAGTATCTGATGCACGCAGATACTCGCCCAGCCCATCCCGCCACGACGCCGGCTTGACGCCGGTCAGGCGCTCGTAGCGCTCGGTCGAGAGCACCGAGTAGGCGGGGCGGGTGGCGGGGCGGGGAAACTCGTCGGTGCTGACGGGGACGATGTTCGCTTCCGGCGCGATGGCGCGGGCGAAGTCGTACCAGGTGCACTCCTCGGCGTCCGCGTAATGAATGATGCCGCGGGCATCCTGAGCCACGATGCGGATGATCGCCTCGGCGAGGTGCGGCGTGTACGTCGGCCGGCCGCGTTGGTCGTTCACCACGCGCAATGGGTTCGTGCCGAGGCCGACTTGGCGCTGGATCGCTTTCACGAAATTCGGGCCGTTCAGACCGAAGAGCCATGACGTGCGAACGATCACGTGCTTCGAGGCGTGCCGCGCGGCGGTCTCGCCGAGGAGCTTCGAGCGGCCGTACACGGAGAGTGGATTCGTGGCATCGTTGATCTCGTACGGCTCGCGCTTCTTCCCGTCGAACACGAAGTCGGTCGAGAGCTGCACCAGCAACGCGCCGGCTTCATTCGCTGCAAAAGCGAGCAACTCGACAGCGGATCCGTTGATGGCGTTCGCCGCGCTCTCCTCCGCCTCGGCCTGATCGACTTTCGTGTACGCCGCGCAGTTGACGATCACGTCCGGCCGCACCTCGGCCACGCACGCGGAGACGCAGCGGGAATCGGTGATGTCGAGATCGTTCTTGGTGAGCGCGGTTACGGGCTCGTCGCGAAGCGCCAGCGCCTCGCGGAGGTCGGTGGCGACCATGCCGCCCGCGCCGGTGATGAGCCAATGAGCCAAGCGGGCTAGGCCGTCTTTTCTTTTTTCTCTTCGACGGCGGCTTTCTTCTCGTCGGTGCCGCGGATGCCGTTCTTGAAGTTGGAGATTCCCTCGCCGAGGCCGCGGCCGAGCTGCGGCAGGCGGCTGGCGCCGAAGATCACGATGACGATGACGAGAATGACGAGGAGCTCAGGCATACCGAGTGAACCAAACATGAAGCCTCCGATCGGACGGACGAGTGTAACAGGCGCGGTTTGGCGTGTCATTCCGAGCCGCGCAGACGGCGAGGAATCTCCCGCATCGCGCGCCGCGGGGATTCCTCGCTGCGCTCGGAATGACACGGTAAACTGCGCCGCCGATGATCGACCTCTCCGTCCTCAATCCGCGCCAGCGCGACGCCGTCACGCACGGCGACGGCCCCTTGCTCGTGCTCGCCGGGGCCGGGTCGGGGAAGACGCGCGTCATTACTTACCGCATCGCTTGGCTCATCGGCGAACGCGGCGTGGCGCCGTACAACATCCTCGCCGTCACGTTCACGAACAAGGCCGCGAACGAGATGCTCAGCCGCGTCGAGCACCTCGTCCCGAACATCGGCGCGCGGCCGTGGATCGGCACCTTTCACTCCACGTCGCTGCGGATGCTCCGCCGCTACGCCGACCGTCTCGGCTTCACCAAGTCGTTCGTCATCTACGACACCTCCGACCAGCTTACGCTCGTGCGGCGCTGCATGCGCGAGCTCCAGATCAGCGACGAGGCCTTTCCGCCGCGCTCCATCCTCACGCGCATCTCCAACGCGAAGAACGAGCTGATGGGACCCGCGGAGTACGAGAAGCACAACCTCGACTTCTTCGGCGCGCGCGTGTCCGAGGTCTATCGGCTGTACCAGCGGCGGCTCAAAGAGTACGACGCCATGGACTTCGACGATCTCATCGGCAACTACGTTCGGCTCCTACAGGAGCACGAGGACGTGCGCGACGAGATCCACGAGCGCTTCCAGCACATCCTCATCGACGAATACCAGGACACCAACCGCGCGCAGTACGTGCTGATCAAGGCACTCGCCGGGCCGCGGGGGAACATCGTCGCCGTCGGCGACGAGGACCAGTCGATCTACCGCTTCCGTGGCGCCGACATCAACAACATCCTCAACTTCGAGCGTGACTTTCCGGGCGCCGAGATCGTGAAGCTCGAGCAGAACTACCGCTCGACCGGAAACATCCTCGACGCCGCGACCGGCGTGGTCGAGCACAACGTGGCCCGCAAGGGAAAGAAGCTCTTCACCAGCGGCGGCAGCGGCGACCCGGTGCGCGTCGTGACCTGCTCGACCGACCGCGAGGAAGCGCAGTTCGTCCTGGAGCGGCTCAACGCCTTGCGCTCGAAGTACAAGCTGACCGACTTCGCCGTGCTCTTCCGCATGAACGCGCAGTCGCGGCCGTTCGAAGAAGAGCTGCTGCGGGCGAACATCCCCTACTCCGTCGTGGGCGGCGTGAAGTTCTACGAGCGCGCGGAGATCAAGGACGTGCTGGCCTATTTGCGCCTGGCGGTGAAGCCGCACGACACGCCGTCGATCGAGCGCGTGATCAACGTGCCGTCGCGCGGCATTGGGGACACGACCGTGGCCGCGCTCGACGCCGCTGCGGCGCAGCACAACACCTCGTTGTGGACGGTGATCGAGCAGGATCTCGCGCCGCTGCCGACGCGCGCGGCCAAGGCGGTGCGCGAGTTCCGCGAGATCGTCACCGACCTGCGCAACGCCGCGAATCATCCCCTGCCGGAGCTCTTCGACTACCTCCTGCTCCGCACCGGCTACCGGCGCATGCTGCAGGAGTCGCGCGACATTCAGGACGAGTCGCGCCTGCAGAACATCGAGGAGCTCCTCAGCTCCGCGCGCGAGTTCTCCGAGCAGAACGCCGGCGCGACGCTCGCCGACTACCTCGACTCCATCACGCTCATGTCGGACCTCGACCGCTACGAGTCGCAGAAGGGCGTGACGCTGATGACGCTGCACGCGGCGAAGGGGCTCGAGTACAAGGTCGTCTTCCTGGCCGGGATGGAAGAGGGCATCCTGCCGCACTCGCAGTCGCGCGACGAGGATGACGACATCGAAGAGGAGCGCCGCCTCTGCTACGTCGGCATGACTCGGGCGCGCGAGCAGCTTTACTGCATGCACTCGCTCGAGCGCCGGCTGCACGGGCAGTTCCGCGAGCAATCGCCGTCGCCGTTCCTGAGCGAGATCCCCGAGGAGGTGACGGAGGCGGTGCGGCTCGGAAGGCGTTCGTGGAGTGCGGCGGCCATGCCGCCGCTGTCGAGAGCGGCGGCGCGGCCGCCGCACTCCAGAGACGCCGCGAAGAACATCTCGTCCTTCTTCGGCGGCCCCGTGCAGCTCGACTCCGCTGCGATCAAGACCGCCGCCGCGCCCTCATCGCAGCCGGCGCAGCTCAAGCGCGGCCAGCGCGTGCGCCACGCGCAGTTCGGCGACGGGACCATCCTCACGATGGAGGGCGACGGTCCCGACGCCAAGCTGACCGTCTACTTCGACCGCGCGGGCTCGAAGAAGTTCATCGCGAAATACGCGAAGTTGACGAGGATCTGAGCGAGCTCGGCGCGTCCGGATTTGCCTGTTCGTAGACACCGATTCCGAGCTGATCGACCAATTCCCCGCCGAGCCATCCGGTCACGAGCGCGATGGCGACCGCGATCGCCGACAGGACGATTGCCATCGTTGCCGGCGTCGACGGATCGCCGCGCCGCATCCACCAGCTCACGGCGAACAGCGCCACGACGATGACGTTGCCGATGCCGTGGAACGCGCCGAGGCGTTTGGCGCGCGTGCCGCCCGGGATGCCGAGCCAGTCGATGAGGCCGAACACCGCCGCGAGAAGCGCGCCGATCACGCCGGCGAAGATCATCCAGTACGCCACGCGGGCCAGCTCGCCGCGGTTCGTGATCAGGTACGCGATGTCGAAGAACAGCGACGTCGCCAGAAGTCCGAGGGGAAAGACAATCAACATCTGATGAATCGGGTGCCCTAGGAGTTTCGCTTTTGCTTCCATAACAAAAAGGAAAAAGCTGCAAATGCTGCACCCGCTGCCAGCCAATTCCGCCGTTTGTTGAGCTCGAGCTCGATGGAAAGCGGACGCGACCGGTCGTCGAACACGCCGTGCGCGCCGTGGTCGCCCGGCAGCGGCCCGTACAAATTGTTCGGCCGATTCGGGTCCTCGGGCTCGTCGATCATCTGCGCGTCGTAGCCGTGCCGCGCGAGATATTCGTCGCCGTAGCCGGGGAAAAAGTTGTTGCCGATGACCGCCTTCGAAGTGGGCCAGCCGACATTGATCTCGCGCCGCCCGCTGTACGCCGCCCATGCGATCGCCTCTGCCGCCACCTCAGGCTGAAAGATCGGCGGCACGGGCTGGGCCTTGCGCGGCAGGCGTGACTTCACCCAGCGGAACTGCGGCGTGTTCAGCGCCGGCATCTGCACCATGACCACGCGGACGTGGCTGCCGTCGTGGATGAGCTCGGAGCGCAACGAGTCGTGGAAGCCCTGCACGGCGTGCTTGGCCGCGCAGTACGCCGACTGCAGCGGGATGCCGCGGTAGGCGAGCGCGGAGCCGACCTGCACGATGGCGCCGCGGTCGCGCGGCTTCATCCGCCGCAGCGCCGCCTGCGTGCCCCAGACGTAGCCGAGGTACGTGACCTCGGTGACGCGGCGGTAGTCGTCGGGCGTCATCTCGTCGATCGGCGAGAAGACGGAGAGCATGGCGTTGTTGATCCAGATGTCGATCGGCCCAAACGCTCGCTCGACCTCGGCGGCAGCGTTCTCGACGGCATCGGCATCGCTGACGTCGAGCGGCAGCACGAGCGCCTCACCGCCCGCGGACTCGATCTCGCGCTTGGCGGCCTCGAGTCCATCGCGGCCGCGCGCGATGAGCCCGACTTTTGCGCCGCGGCGCCCGAAGAGCTGTGCGGTGGCGCGGCCCACTCCCGCGGACGCGCCGGTGATCACGACTGTTTCTTGCATATGGAGTGCGCCGGCCATGCCGGCGCTGTCAAAGCGGCGGCATGGCCGCCGCACTCCATAGTGCTTGCAATGAACTTTCCATCGATCCTCCTCTGGGGCTTCGCGGCGACGATCGTCTTGACCGCGCTGACGATCGCCTCGCAGTCGCTGGGGCTCACGCGCATCGACCTGCCGTTCATCATCGGCACGATGCTCACGCCGAACCGCGACCGCGCCAAAGTCATCGGCGCGGCCATGCACGTCGTCAACGGCTGGGTCTTTGCCATCGTCTACGCGCTCTTCTTCGAGCAGCTGCGCATGGCTACGTGGTGGCTCGGCGCGCTCATGGGCTGCGTGCAGGGACTCTTCGTCGTCGTGGCCGTGCTGCCGATGCTGCCGGGCATGCACCCGCGCATGGTGTCGGACTTCCGCGGCCCCGAGCCGACGCGCCTGCTCGAGCCGCCCGGGTTCCTGGCGACGAACTACGGCCGCGCCACGCCGTGGGTGCTCATGCTCGTGCACGCGAGCTACGGGCTGATTCTCGGGACGTTCTATCGCCTTCGCTGAGGCAGAGCGCGGCGTTCATCAGGCCGATGTGCGTGAGCGCCTGCGGGAAATTGCCGAGGAGCTCGCCGCTGTCGGGATCGGCCTCCTCGGAGAGCAGACCGACGTCGTTCGCGCGGCGCAGCACCTTCGCGAACACCTCCTCCGCCTCGCCGCGGCGGCCGGCGAGGACGAGTGCCTCGACGAGCCACATGCTGCAGGCGAGGAACGCCCCCTCACCGGCGGGGAGGCCGTCTTCCTCGCTGCGCGTGTCGTAGCGGTAGACGAGATCGCCGCGGCCGAGCTGTTTGCGGATCGCGTCGATCGTGCCGAGCATGCGCGGGTCGTCCGGCTTCACGATGCCGACGCGCACGGCGTAGAGGAGGCTGGCATCGACGTCGCGCTCGCCCGCCACGGCAACGAAGCTGTTGATCTCGCGGTTGAAGCCCTCGGTCAGCACGTACTCACGAATCTGATCCTTGACGCTGCTGAACTCGGGCCCGATCAGCCGCTCCGCGCAGTCGAGCGCCGACCAAGCCATGATCTTCGAGTGAATGTGATGGCGCCGGCCGCCGCGCTTTTCCCAGATTCCGTCGTCCGGCTCACGCCAGCGCTTCGCCACCATCCGGGCGAGGCGGCGGATGAGTCGTTGGCGATCGCGGTCGAGCGTCTCGCCGCGCTGCACCGCCTCCTCCATCGCGCCGATCACCTCGCCGTAGACGTCGAGCTGGAACTGCTTCACGGCGAGGTTGCCGACGCGCACGGGGCGTGAGCCGCGATAGCCCGCGAGGTGATCGAGGTCGCGCTCGGGAAGCCGCGACTCGCCGAAGACGTCGTAGAGGATCTGCAGGCTCGGCTGCGTGAGGCGCGTCGAGTAGAGCAGCCAGTCGAGGAACGCGGCGCCTTCGCGCTCGAAGCCGCAGTCGTAGAGCGCGCTGACGGTGAACGAGGCGTCGCGCAGCCAGCAGTAGCGGTAGTCCCAGTTGCGGACGCCGCCGATCTGCTCCGGCAGCGACGTCGTGGCCGCGGCGACGATGCCGCCGCTCGGCGCGTAGGTGAGGAGCTTGAGCACGAGCGCGCTGCGCATGACGGCATCGCGGTACGGACCTTTGTAGGTGAGCTGCGACGACCACTCCCGCCAGAACGCGATGGAGCGCTCGATGGCGTCGTCATCGATCGGCGCGAAGACCGCGGGAGAGTGATCGTCGTATCCGAGGGCGAATGTGCGGCGCTCGCCATTCCGCAGCGTGAATTCGGCGATGCCGCGCTCGTCGAAGCGCGCGTCGCTGCGGAGATTCATCACGCGCGCGCCGCCCCAGGCGCAGTGGATGATGTTGTCGTCCCGCGGGGGGTTCCTCGCTGCGCTCGGAATGACACGTGATTCCAGCCGCGGCGTGACGCGGGCGTAGTCGGGGCGCGGCATGTACTCGACGCGCAGCGGCACCTCTCCGCGCACGCACTCGACGCGCCGCAGGAGCTGGCGGAACGGCGTCAGCCGCCGCGTTTTCTCCTCCTCGGTCATGACCGGCATGAGGTCGATGAGCGTCGCTTCGCCGCCGTCGCAGGTGAACGTCGTCTCCAGCACGTTCGTGTCGTCGACGTAGCGCCGCTTGGCGGTGAACGGCACCGACGGCGCGATGGAGAAGTGGCCGCCTTTCTCGACGTCGAGGAGGCGCGCGAAGATCGACGGCGCATCGAAGCGCGGCCAAGAGAGCCAGTCGATGGAGCCGCGGCGCGAGATCAGCGCGATCGACCGCGTGTCGCCGATGACGGCGTAGTCCGCGATCGCTTCCGCCTGTTGCGCAGCAGCCATAGTCCTCCCGCGAAAAGGGCCGCGCCGCCGGCGATGCCCGCGACGGTCCACAGCGTCTTCCAGAGGTCGGGCGGCGGCGTGTCGTCGATGGGCGCCGGCGCGAGCCCGCGCTCCTTGCGCATGGCCATCTGCAATACCTGCGCGAGGTGCAGCGCGCGGCGCGGCGTCGACTGCGCGATCTGCTCGCGGCAACTGAAGCCGTCGGCGACGATGATCGTCTCCGGCGAGGCCTCGCGCACCTTCGGCAGGATCAGCCGCTCGCCCACGCGCATCGAGACCTCGTAGTGCTCGCGCTCGAAGCCGAAGGCGCCGGCCATGCCGCAGCAGCCGGAGTCCGGCGTCTCCAGGTCGAGCCCGATCTTCTTCAGCACCTCTTCCTCGGCGCCGATCTTCATGATGGCGCGGTGGTGACAGTGCGCCTGCATCAGCGCCTTCGCCTTCATCGCCGGCAGCGGCACGTTCTCGCGCACGAGAAACTCGCTCAGCGTCAGCGTCGATTCTTTGAGCCGCTTCGCCGCCGGATGGGCGGGATAGAGCCCGGTCAATTCGTCGCGGAAGACCGAGACGCAGCTCGGCTCGAGGCCGATGATCGGTACGCCTTCCTCGAGCTCCGGCTGCAGCGCGTCCATCGTCTCTTCGAGCAGCCGCTTGGCCGTCTTCAGGAATCCGAAGTCGTAGAGCGGACGCCCGCAGCAGAGCTGCCGCCGCGGGATGGTGACGTGGTAGCCGGCGTTCTCCAGCACTTCCACCGCGGCCATGGCGGTCTCGGGGAAAAAGTGGTTGTTGAACGTGTCGGGCCAGAGCAAGACTCTGCGATTCGGCTCGCTCGTATGCGACCGCCTCCGGAATCGTTCCACGAACGTTTCACGCGCATACACCGGCATCCGCCGCTCCGGCGCCACGCCGGCAAGTCGCTTCACGAATGGCAAGGCCATGATCGTGTTCGCCACCTGCGGCGCGGCCGCGGCGGCGCGCGACCACCAATAGATCAAGCCCATGGAGTACGCCGTCACCGGCCGCAGCCGCCCCTCGTAGTAGTGCGAGAGGAACTCGGCCTTGAACGTGGCCATGTCGACGTTCACCGGGCAATCGCCCTTGCAGCCCTTGCAGGCCAGGCAGAGGTCGAGCGCGTCCTTCACCGCGTCGTTGCGCCAGTCGTTCGGGATGACCTCGCCCTCGAACATCTCGAAGAGCAGCCGCGCCCGGCCGCGCGTCGAATGCTCTTCCTCGCGCGTGACCATGTAGCTCGGGCACATCGTGCCGTGATCGAAGCGGCGGCACTCCCCCACGCCCACACAGCGCATGACGGCGCGCTCCATCCGCCCCTGATCCTCGGGGAACTGGAAGTGCGTCCGCGGCGCCCACTGCTGGAAGTCGGCCCCTAGGCGGAGGTTCTCGGTGGGGTGGTACGGCGTCACCACCTTGCCGGGGTTCATCTTCCACTCCGGGTCCCACAGCGCCTTGAACTCGCGGAACGCGCCGACGAGGCGCTCGCCGAACATCTTCGGCAGCAGCTCCGCGCGCGACTGCCCGTCGCCGTGCTCGCCGGACAGGGACCCGTTGTACTTGATGCAGAGGTCCGCCGCCTCGTCGATGTAGGCGCGGTACTTGGCGATGCCGGGAGCGGACTCGAGATCGAAGTTGTTGCGCGTGTGCACGCAGGCCTGGCCGAAGTGGCCGTAGAGATCGCCGGTGTAGCCGAACTTGTCCATCAGGGCGCGCAGCTCGCGGAGGTACTTGCCGAGGTGCTTCGGATCGACGGCGGAGTCTTCCCACCCTTCCCACGTCATCGGCTTGCCGGGGACGAACGCCGTTGCTCCCAGGCCGGACTCGCGGATCTGCCAGATCTTCTTCGCCTCGGACGGGTCGCGATACATCTTCGACGACGGCCCGCGCAGCGAGTCGATCATCCGCTGCGCCTTCGCTTCCGCATCCTCCGTGGTCTCGCCGCCGAACTCGACGAGCAGCCACCCCTTCCCTTCCGGCAGCAGCTCGATGTTTTTCGGGTGAAGGTGCTTGACCTTCATGTCTTTGATGAGGCCCTCGTCGACCCCTTCGAGGCCGATCGGCTCGAACTCGAGCAGCTCCGGCACGTGGTCGGCCGCGGCGTAGATGTCGTCGTAGCCGACGACGACGAGCGTGCGCACCGGCGGTGAGTCGACGAGGCGGCACTTCGCCTCGAGGACGACGACGCACGTCGACTCGCTGCCGACGAGCGCCTTCGCCACGTGAAAGCCATCGTCGGGGAGCAGCGAGTCGAGGTTGTAGCCGGAGACGCGGCGCGGGATCTTCGGATAGCGCTGCCGGATCTCGTCGCCGTACGTGTCGCGGATCTTTTTGAGTCCGGCGAAGATCTCCCCTTCGCGTCCGCCGCGGCCGACGATGCGCTCCACCTCGGCGTCCGGCGTCGCGCCGACGGTCATCTGCGTGCCGTCGTAGAGGAGGACCTTCAGCGCCTCGATGTTGTCGACGGTCTTCCCCGCCATCAGCGCGTGCACGCCGCAGGAGTTGTTGCCGATCATGCCGCCGATCGTGCAGCGCGTGTGGGTGGCCGGGTCGGGGCCGAACGTGAGCCGGTGCTCCTCGGCCGCGCCGCGGAGATCGTCGAGAACGATGCCGGGCTGCACCCACGCGTATTTCTCGCGCGCGTTGAGCTCGACGATGTCGTGCATGTATTTCGAGAAATCGAGGACGACGGCGACGTTGCAGCACTGCCCCGCGAGGCTCGTGCCGCCGCCGCGGGCCAGGATCGGCGCGCCGTACTTGCGCGCCAAGGCGACGGTGGCGATGACGTCGTTGGCGTCGCGCGGCAGAACGACGCCGATCGGCACCTGCCGGTAATTCGAGGCGTCGGTGGCGTAGAGCGCGCGCGAGCCGTCGTCGAAGCGCACCTCGCCGCGCACTTCGCGCCGCAGCGCCGAGGCCAGCGCGGCCGCGTCGACGTTCACGCGCTGCACGCGGTCGCTGTAGTCGACGCGCGCGGCGGCGCCGGGCTTGTCGAAGCGGATGGGATCGAAACGGCGCGGTGTCATAGCGGATTCAAATCTATCGCTTTCAACTCGACGCCGATACCGGGCCGAGCGAGGTCGGGATGGATCGCGCCGTCGACGGGCGCGACGAAGCCGTCGAAGTAGCGCGACTCGATGCGGACGTGGTCGAAGAAGTACTCGATGTGCCGCAGCGGCAGGAGCGCGCAGGCGGCATGCGCGTGCAGCGACGGCGCGCAGTGCGCGGAGAGCGGCGTGCCCCGCGCCTCGCAGAGCGCCGACGTTTTGATGAAGCCGGTGATGCCGAGGCAGCGCGTGGCGTCGGCCTGGAGGACATCGACGGAGGGGAGCATTTGCTCGAAGTACAAGAGCTCGTACCCGTACTCGCCCGCGGCGATGTCCATCGGCAGCGCATCGCGCAGAAACCGCAACCCGTCCAGATCATCGGACGACACCGGTTCCTCGAACCACGTCACATTCTGCGTTGCGAAAAACTCGCCCTGCGACAACGCCAGCTTCCGCGTGTATGCCCCGTTCGCATCGACAAACAACTCGGCATCGCCGACGGATTCGCGCGCGGCACGGACGCGGTCGCGGTCGGCGCGGGCGTCGCGGCCGACTTTCATCTTCACGCGCGGCAACTGCCACGCCGCGAGGTGCTGCTGCAGCTCGTCGATCGTGTACGAGGTGAAGCCGCCGCTGCCGTAGACCGGCGCGCCGTCGCGCACCTGTCCGAGGAGCGTGACGAGCGGCAGACCGAGGAGCTTGCACTTGAGGTCCCACAGCGCCGCGTCGACCGCGGAGATCGCCATTGCCGCCACGCCGCGGCGCCCGAGGTTGCGGACGGCGCGGATCATCGCCGCCCAGCACGACTCGATCGCCATCGGGTCGCGTTCGGCCATCAGCTCTACGAAATGCGCTTGGATGAAAGAAGCGGTGGCGACGTCGGCGTACGAATAGCCGAAGCCACGCTTTCCGCCGGCGCTCGCATGCACCGCGACGAGCGTCGTGGAATCCCACTCGAACGTGCCGTCCGACTCGGGCGACGCGGTGGGGATGCGGTACGCGGCGACGTCGATCTTCACTTGAAGCCGGCAAACATCGTCTTGAACGACTCCTTGATCATCTGGGCCCGACTCGGATCATGCAGCAGCGAGGTCATGAAGTTCTTGGCCTGCTCGAAACTGATGTGCGGCGGCAGCGGCGGCACCTCGGGGTCGGTATGGAACTCGATCACGCACGGCTTCTTCGCCGCCAGCGCCTCGTCCCACCCCGCCGCCACGCGGTCGCACGTCTCCACCTTCACCCCTTTGAGTCCGATCGACTCCGCGTACTGCGCGTATGGAAAGTCGGGCACCACCTGCGAGGCCTCGAACTTCGCGTCGCCCGCCATCACGCGTTGCTCCCACGTCACCATGTTCAGGTCGCGGTTCTTGAGCACGCAGACGATGAGGCGCGGGTCGGACCACTCCTGCCAATACTTGGCGATCGTGATCATCTCGTTCATGCCGTTCATCTGGAACGCGCCGTCGCCGACGCAGGCGATCGCCACCTTCGCCGGGAACGCGAACTTCGCCGCGATCGCGTACGGCACGCCCGGCCCCATCGTGGCCAGGTTGCCGGAGAGCGACCCCATCATCCCTTTCTTGAATTTCAGGTGCCGCGCGTACCACGACGCCGTCGACCCCGAGTCGGCCACGACGATCGCCCCCTCCGGCAGACGCGGCGAGAGCTCCCAGAAGACGCGCTCGGGATTGATCGGCGCGGCGTCCTGCATGGCGCGCTCTTCGAGGACCTTCCACCAGTCGCGGATTTCCCCTTCGAGCTTCTCGCGCCACGCGCGGTCGCTCTTGCGCCGCAGCAGCGGAAGGAGCGCGCGCAGCGTCTCCTTAGCGTCGCCGGTGAGGTTGACCTCCATCGGATAGCGGATCGACAACATCCGTCCATCGATGTCGATCTGCACGGCGCGCGCTTTCCCCTCCTCGGGCAAGAACTCGGAATACGGGAATGACGACCCGACCATGAGCAGCGTGTCGCACTCGTCCATCAGCGTCCAACTCGGCTTCGTGCCGAGAAGGCCGATCGAGCCGGTGACGAAGGGAAGATCGTCGGGGAGCGCCGCTTTGCCGAGAAGCGCTTTGGCGACGCCCGCGCCGAGGAGCTCCGCGGTCTCGATGACTTCATCGCCGGCGTTCATCGCGCCGGCACCGATGAGCATGGCCACGCGCTCGCCCGCGTTGAGCACCTCGGCGGCGCGCTGCAAGTCGCCGTCCGTCGGCACGACGCGCGGGGAGCTGAAGCCGACGCCGGAGTGCACCGTGCTGTGCTTGTGCGGCGGCTCGACCATTTTCTCTTCCTGCAGGTCGTGCGGGATGATCAGACACGTCACCGTCCGCTCCGCGCGCGCAATGCGAATGGCCCGGTCGATCAAGTGGCGCATCTGCGCCGGCGCCATGGCCGTCTGCACGTACTCGCCGGCGACGTCCTTGAAGAGCGATTGCAGGTCGACTTCCTGCTGGTAGCTGCCGCCCATGGCCATGCGCCCTGACTGGCCCACGATGGCCACGACCGGCGCGTGATCGCCCTTGGCGTCGTAGAGTCCGTTGAGGAGATGAATCGCGCCGGGGCCCGACGTGGCCAGGCAGATGCCCGGCTCGCCGGTGAACTTCGCGTGCGCGCAGGCCATGAACGCGGCCATCTCTTCGTGGCGCACCTGCACGAAGTCAATCTTCTCTTCCGCGCGCTCGAGCGCGCCCATGATGCCGTTGATGCCGTCGCCGGGGTAGCCGTAGATGCGGCGCACGCCCCAGGCGTAGAGGCGGCTGACGAGAAAGTCTGCAGTGGTTTGCGATGCCATCAGGACTCCGAGTAAGCGATGGTGGTGAGAAGAGCGTTGGCCGATTGGCGCGAGTCGAGCCGCGTGTGCTGCACGACGATCGGCACGTCAGACACGAGAACGGATGAGTAGTCGGTGGCGAGCGGGATCGGCTCCGGATCGTCGAGATCGTTGAAGCGGACGTGGAGCGTCCGCCGCGCCGGCACGGTCAGTCTGTACGGTCCGATGGGCTCGCGGTCTTTGAAGTAGACGGTGATCTCGACGTGCGCGTCGGCGTCGCCGGCGTTGAGGATGCACGCCGTCTCATGGCTGAGCATCTCCGGCTCGGGACCGTGGCTGTACTCCGGGATCCAACCTTCGGCTATTGCCCAATGCGTGCGTCCGATGTTCATCGTGACGTCGCCGAGCGCTTCTTGGCCGGCTTCTTCGCGGCGGCGCGTTTCTTCGCCGGAGCGGCGCGCTTGGTCGATGACGATGACGATTTCTTGGAAGAGGACGACTTCTTCGACGACGAGGTCTTCTTGCTCGCCGCCCGCCGCCCGCCGCTCGCCCGTTTCACGAACTTCGAGAACCGGCTCTTCCCCCCCTGCGCCAACATGGCCAGCTTGTCGCGGTCGAACCACTCGAAGAACTCGTCCCACTCGATCCGCTCCAGCGTGTCTCCGCCGCTGTAGCCGGGGTAGTCGATCCGCAACACGCCGGGATCGCTGCCGCGGCCCGTCCCCCGCACGCGCGCGGGGTAGCCGCCGCGCTGTTCCACCCAACGCCGGATCTCGTCGTGATCGGTGATCGCCTTCGCTGACGCCATCTCAGACCCTCCGAGGAAGGCGCAGCATGAAGCGTTCCTAGAGACCCACTCTCAGCCCCACCACCGCCCTTCGTCCCGCCGACGGATACCCCAACACCTCCTCGTATCGCTCGTCGCGGAGGTTCTCAATCTTCACGAAGGGCGTGAGGCGGCCGGCGCGGAGCTGTACGTTCGCGTCGACCGTCGTGTACGCGCCGTTCGTCGCGCTCGTGAAGGGAAAGACCGGCAGGACGTCGGCGCGCGCGCCGCTGTGCACGATCGACACGTTCGCGTCGAGGCCGCCGTTGCGCCAGCCGAGCGTCAGCGCGCCGGAGTGCTTCGGCCGCCGCGGCAGACGCGCGCCGGTGGCCTCGTCCTCGTCGCGATGGAGGAACGTATAGGCGAGGTGCGTGTACAACGACCGCGTCACCTGCTCGTCGATGCCGAGCTCCAGCCCGTCGCTCCGCGCCCGTCCGATGTTCGCGAAGGCGAAGGTCGTGTTGTCGAAGTTGATGAGATTGCGGTAGCGGCTCCAAAACGCCGTGAGCGAGAAGAGACCGCTCGCGCCCATCGGCGCGTCGTAGCCGGCCTCGAACGAGCGGCTGCGCTCCGCTTCGAGATTGCGGTTGCCGGAGAAGGGGTAGTAGAGCTCGCCGACGGAGGGCGCGCGGAAGCCTTCGCCATACGCGGCGCGCCACTTCGTTCCGCCGCGCACGAGCGCGACGGCGACGCGCGGCGACGTCTCGCTGCCGAACGTGTCGAAGCGGTCGTAGCGGATGCCGGCGCTCAGCTCCACCGGCCCGAACTTCGCGCGGTCCTCCACGAAGAAGGCGTGCGAGCGCCGCGTCAGGCCGTCGAGGTTCACGCCGAAGTTGTTGACGTCGTCGACCCTGGCGCGCTCGATCTCGCCGCCGGCGACGATCGTGCCGAACGACGACGTCGTCGTCCGCGTCGTCAGCCGGGCCCGGCGCGTGCGCGATTCCGTCGACGCGTCGACGACGCCGAACGAGTCCTCCGGGTCGCGGAAGTCGTCTCTGTTGCGCGCCTCCGAGAGCGTCAGGTCGTACGAGAACGCGCCGAAGCTCTGCTGCAGCGGCACGGCGATCTGCCGCTCGTTGCCGTTCTGGCGGCGCTGCAGGCTCGGCACGAGCGCCGTGGCCGTGGCGTTGAGGTTGAACGGAATGCCGAGGTCGTAGGAGGTGGCGCGCGCGGCCAAGCCGAGCGAGAACGACTTCGACGGCGCGAAGCGCCAGACGACGTTGCCGCTGTTCTGGCGGAAGTCGTCGTTCGGCGCGAAGCCGTCGTCGTCGCGATGCTCGAGCGCGGCGCTGAAATGGCTCGCCCCCGAGACCCAGCTCCCGTCGACGAGGCCGTTGCGCAGCCCGTGGCCGCCGCTCTGCACCTCGGCGCGGAAGCCGGTGCCGGCCGGCGCGGTCAGCACGTTGACGACGCCCGCGACCGCGTCGGAGCCGTAGAGCGCGGAGAACGGCCCGCGCACGACCTCGACCTGCTCGACGCCGGCGGTCGAGAAGCGCCCCCAGTCGTAGCCGGAGAAATACGGATTGTTGATCTCGATGCCGTTCCACAGCACGAGCGTCTGCGTCGACGCCGCGCCGCGCGTGAAGAGCGACGTGGCCTTGCCGGGCGAGCCGGTGCGGCTGACGGCGAGGCCGGGGACTTCGCGCAGGACGTCGGCAACGTCGCGCGCGGCGCGCTCGTTGATGTCCTTTTTCGTCACCACCGTGACGGCGGCCGGCGTCGACTCGAGGGTCTCGGCGACGTCGGATGCGGTGACGACGATGCGGTCGGAGATTTTTTGCGGGGTGGCGGCGGCGAGAAACAGGACGAATAGAAAATTCACGGCGGCTCCTTCCCTCCGAAGAGGCACGTTCGAAATGAGGTTCGCCGCGGTCGGTCTCCTGGCTTCCGGGTCGTCCTTCCCGCGCTCCCTTCCCGCTGTTGGCAGTGGGGCGCATCGCGCAAAGCGCGGGTCGTCGCCGGTTACAGTGGCGGGGGCCGCGCCGGTTTCTCACCGGCTTCCCATCACCGTCGCGAACTGAATTGCGAAAGAACGTCTACTGCGAGGCCCGGGTAGTGTACCGGTAAACCGTCCTCGTTCACTTCGATATCTGCGGTGAAGCCGGTGGCGCTCGCGTAGCGGTACAGCCGTTCGCCGATGCGCTCGTACGACTGCTCGAGCGGCTCCAACGCGAACGACGGGAAGCGCAGCCACGCCGCGCGCACGGCCCCTTCCCGGCCGCGGCGGATCGGCAGGAGGTTCGTCGACGGGCTGAAGTTGAAGTCGACGTCGACGCAGCCGCGCACCGCCTCGGCCTCTTCGCCATTGAGCAGCCAGCGCTCCTCCTCGACGGTGATGCGGACGTCGATCTCGCGCGCGCCGACGAAGCCGCGCACGGTGGCGCTGCGCGTGCGCCAGGCGTCGTCGCACTCGACGGTGTACGCCAGCACGCACGCCTGCCCCTCGAATTCGAACACCGCGGTGCCGGAGAGCGTCGTCCCGGCGATACGCGCCGCCTCGTGCCCTTCACGATCGAGGCGGCGCCAAAGAATTGAGGTCATCGTGTCATTCCGAGCCGCATCGACGGCGAGGAACCCCCTGCTTCGCCGGCAGGGGGTCCTTCGCTTCGCTCAGGATGACACGTCATGGCCTCTTCGAGAACTTCTCGTACAGCAACGTGTGACGCGTCTCCAGCGAGATGTCCTCGCCGCCGATGAAGAGCCGCTTCACCTGCGTCACGATCTCGAGCGGATCGCCGTCGGTCAAGATGATGTCAGCGCGCTTGCCGGCTTCGAGCGAGCCGACTTTGTCGGCCACGCCGAAGATCTGCGCCGGCGAGATCGTCACCGCCTTCAGCGCCGCCTCCTTCGGCAGCCCGAACGCCGCGCACGCCGCGGCGTGGTACGGCAGGTTGCGCGCGAGGTGCGAGTCCTGCGACTGGATCGAAAAGAGAATGCCGGCGTCGTAGAGCGCTTTCGCGTTCGAGAAGATCAGGTCGTACGGATCGTCCTCGCGCGGTGGAAGGTCGAGGATCGGCCCTAGGATTACGGGGATGTTCCGCTTCTTCAGATCGGGAATCACCTTCTGCACGTCGTCGGCGTCGGCGAGGATCACCTTCAGCTTCATCTCGTCGGCGAACTTCAGCGCCGCCTTGATGTCGCGCTCCAGGCTGGCGTGCACGATCACCGGCTCGCGCCCTTCGACGACCGGCACGAGCGCCTCGAGGATGAGGTCGCGGTCGAAGCGCTTGACGTTCGGGTCCTTCGCGCGCGCGGCCGCGGCCTTCGCGTACGCCTGCGCGTCCTTGAGCACGTCGCGCAGCTTGTCGACTTCCTTGGTGTAGTTCTTCCGCGCTTCCTTTTCCGCCTCTTCGTCCTGCGGCACCTCGGCGAAGCGTCCGCCGCGCAGCCGCGGGAAGTGGATCTGCATCGCCACCGGCGCCTTGATCGTCATCTCCTGCGGCGTCCAGCCGGCGAGCTGGATGAGCGCCGAGGAGCCGGAGATGATGCCGCCGACCGGCGTGACGATGGACGTGGTGATTCCGTTCACGCGCGTGACCGGAATGAGGTTGCTGTGCGGATTGACCGCCACCTCGGCGCGCGCATTGGGATTGATCTCGCCGAGCTCCGCGGTGTCGACCGAGCCGGGCACCGAGTCGATCTCGACGAGGCCGACGCGCGAGCCGGAGTCGATGAGACCGGGATAGACGCGGAGGCCCGTGCCGTCGATGACCATCGCGCCCGCGGGGACGGTCACGTCCTTGCCGACCGCGGTGATCGTGCCGTTCGAGAAGACGATCGTGCCGTTCTCGATCGGCGCGGAGGTGACGGGGTAGATCGTGGCGTTGCGGATGGCCACGGTGGGCTTCTTGCCGGGATTGTTCGGGATCACCGACTGCCCGAAGAGCGAGCCGGCGAACATCGCGCAGGCGAATGCGGTGACGCGCTTACTCATCGCCCTTCTCCTCGTCCGTCTTCTTTGCCGGCGGCTTATTCTTCTTCTCGTCGTCGGCTTCCTTCTTCAGCAGATCCGCCTTCTCCTTCGCCAGCGCGGCGCGCATCTGCAGGTCGCGCTGCCGGTCGAAGACGACCTCGCCGTCGACGAACGTCGTCTCGACGCGCGAGTAGGTCGAGAAGGGATGGCCGTTCCAGATCACCACGTCGGCGTCCTTGCCGGCGTCGATCGAGCCGATGCGATGGTCGAGGCGGAGCTGCTTCGCGGGATTGAGGGTGCAGAGCTTCAGCGCTTCTTCTTCGGACAATCCGCCGTACTTCATCGCCTTCGCCGCGTCGAGGTTGAGGCGGCGCGCCAGCTCGGCATCGTCGGAGTTGACGGAGGTGAGGACGCCGGCGCGATCCATCAGCGCGACGTTGTAGGGGATGGCGTCGTACGCCTCCATCTTGAAGCCCCACCAGTCGATGAACGTGCCGCCGCCGACGCCGTGCGCGGCGATCTCCTTGGCCACTTTGTAGCCCTCGAGGACGTGCTGGAGCTCGCGGACTTTGAACCCCTCCTCGTCGGAGAGGCGCAGCAGCATCAGGATCTCGTCCGCGCGGTAGCAGTGCGAGTGGACGTCGATCTTGCCGGCCAGGATGTCGTTCATCGTCTCCATGAGAATGTCGCGGCGCGGCGGGATGGGGTCTTCGCCGCGCTTCTTGCGCGCGTCGTAGTCGGCCCACTTCGCGGCGTAGTCCTTGGCGTCGGTGAAGGCTTGGCGGATCACTTCCTCGACGCCCATGCGCGTCTGCGGATACTGCGGCGGCGTGCCGGGAGGCGGACGGAAGTTCGAGCTCTTGGGGTTCTCGCCGAGGGCGAACTTGATCGTGCGCGGGGCGTCGGCGACCGGCCACTCGGAGACGGGGTGGCCCCACCGCCACTTCACGATCTGCGACTGCCCGCCGATCGGGTTCGCGGAGCCGTGCAGGACGAGCGCCGTGGTCGTGCCGCCGGCGAGCTGGCGGTAGACGTCGACGTCTTCGTTGGTGAGGACGTCGCGAATCCGCACCATGCCGGTGTTCGGCAGGGAGATCTCGTTGACGCTCCCCTCGACCGCGGTGTGGCTGTGCGTGTCGATGATGCCGGGCATGACGAACTTGCCGGCGGCGTCGATGACGGTGGCGCCCGCCGGGACCTGCACCTGGTCGTTCGGCCCGACCGCGGCGATCTTCGCGCCGCGGATCAGGATCGAGCCGTGCTCGATCTTGCCGTGGGAGATGGTGAGGATGGTGGCGTCGCGGATGACGGTGTCGGCGAACGCCGACGCCGCCGCGAATGCGAATGCGAAAACAAGGAAACGCTTCATCGTGACTTGCTCCCGCTGAACGGCAGCGTCCCGAGCGTCGTCGAGACCGTGCCGCTGATGGTCGTGCCGGAGAGCGTGCCGTGGAAGACCCAGTCTTCCTGCTCGGCCGTCCCCTTCACGCTGATGGTGAACTCGAGCGTGGTGCCGTCGAACGTTCCGCCGCGGATGTCGCCGGAGCCGCGGTCGCCGGAGAACGTCCCCGTGACCTTGCCGTCCTCGACGCGGAAGCGCGCGTTGATGTTCACGTCGCCGCTCGACGCCTTGACGATGAGGCTCCACGATCCATCGAGCGGACCCGCCGCCGCGGTGCCGCGGCCGCGCGCGCGGTCCTCCTCGGTCGGCAGCTTCATCTCCCGGCCGTCGACGTAGACGCGCTGCACCTTCGCATCCTTGTCGAAGATCGGCTTGTCGGTGACCACGACGTTGGCGATCTTGCCCTTGTCGAGCGAGCCGAGCTGGCGGTCGAGACCGAGAATGCGCGCGGGATTGAGAGTCACGGCGCGCAATGCGTCGTCCGCGGAGAGGCCGTTGTCGATGGCCTTGCGAATTCCGGGAATGAAGTCGCCCGTCTTCCCCGGCCCGCTGACGAGCGCGTAGAGCGCGCCGCTCTTCTGCAGCGACGCGGGCGACGTCGGCGACAGCACGCGGTCGCGGATGACGCGCAGCGGCTGCTCTTCGCGGTCTTCCTTCGAGGCCGGCGCCGTCGCCCACTTCACCGAGACGAGCACCGGCACGTCCTTCAGGTCGGACGGCATCCGGTAGGCCTGGCGCGCGCCGGAAAGGATGTACTTGACGTTGAACTCGCGCGCGATGGCCATGGCCCGGCGCATCATCAATTCGCTGTCGGCGATGAAGACGACCGGCACGTCGCGGCGCAGGACCGCGCCGAGGGCGACGGCCGACGGGCTCTCGCCGGGACGCGGATTCCCGGCCGGATTCTTGTCGTAGATCGCGTGCGCGGCGGCGTAGTGCTGGCCGTCCATGAGCGACTGGCGGATGTACGAGATCACCCCCATGAGCGAGTCGGGGTAGGTCCAGGCCGGGCGGGGATTGAACGAGATCTGCTGCGCGGCGACGCCGCGGACGATGCGCTGCTCCATCGTGCCGCCGCCGAGGTCGAGGACGACGGACTGGCCGTTGAAGATGCCGAAGGAGGGGGCGGTCAAGATCGTCGTCACGCCGGTGGCGCGCTTGGCGTCGACGTCGTCATCGGTGAGCTTCACCTCGTGCATCGCCGAAAACTCGGGCGAGGTCTCCGGCAGCTCCGTCGTGGCGCTTTGCGCGCGCGTGGCCGGAGCGCCGCGGCCGCGCCGCGCCGGCGTCGCCGAGGGAAATCCGAGCGAGGTCTGCGCGTCGATGAGGCCGGGGTAGACGTGCTTGCCCTTCGCGTCGATGACCGTGGCGTCGGCGGGGACGGCCACGTTCGCCCCGGCCGCTTCGATCAAGCCGTCGCGGATGATCACCACGCCGTTCTCGACGGCCGGGCCGCTGACGGGGTGCACGGTGCCGCCGGTGATGGCGTAGACGCCGGGAGCGTCGGCGAGGAGCGGCGCGGCGAGCGCAAGCAGAGCGATGCCGGTCAGGAGCCGCCGTAGTTTCATGGATGGGCCTCCAAACAAAGGCGCACATCATACCGAAAGGACGTGTGCTAACCTCACCCGCACCCAAGGCGCACCATGGTCCTCTTCAACTACGCCACCCGCGAGATCACCGCGAAGATCGTCTATTACGGGCCGGGGCTCTGCGGCAAGACGACGAATCTGCAGTTCATCTACGACTCGCTGCCGTCGAACAACAAGAGCAAGATGCTCTCGCTGGCGACGAAGACGGACCGCACGCTGTTCTTCGACTTCCTTCCCCTCGACCTCGGCAAGATCCGCGGCATGCGCACGAAGCTGCAGCTCTACACGGTGCCGGGGCAGGTCTACTACAACTCCACGCGCCAGCTCGTGCTGAAGGGAGCGGACGGGATCGTCTTCGTGGCCGACAGCCAGGACCACGCGCTCGACGCGAACCTCGAGTCGATGCAGAACCTCGAGGACAACCTCAAGCGCCAGGGCGTGCGCATCCGCGAGATCCCGCTGGTGATCCAGTACAACAAGCGCGACCTCCCGAACGCGCTGCCGGTCGCGGAGATGGACGGCGAGGTCAACAAGCTCGGCGCGCCGAAGTACGAGTCGGTGGCGACGACGGGCTTGGGCGTCGAGGAGACGCTCAAGGGGATCACGCAGCTCGTGCTCGCGCACCTCATCAAGAAGTACGGGCTGGAAGGCTCGGAGCCGGTGGAGCGCGAGATTCAGATCCTCAATCCGACGGTGCCGTCCGAGCGCCCGCACGACTCGCTGTGGGACGACGATGACGAGCAGCCGCTGCCGCCGTCGTACGACGGCCCCCTGCCGCCCGCGAACAGCGGCGTCTTCGTGGCGGTGGACAGCGCGGCCGACGAGAACATCCCGCTCGTGCCGACGGAGCTGATCCCCCCGCCCCCCACCCCCGAGGCAAACCCGTTCACCGAGGTGACGGACTACTTCGCCACGCCCGGCCCCCCGCCCGACGTGCCGCCGCTGGGCGACGAGCACCCGTTCGGCGAGGTGCCGATGACGTCGATCGAGATCCCGCTGCCCGAGGGGATTCTGAGCTCGCTGCCGGAGCTCGGCAGCGCGCCGGCCGCGGTGTCGGCGCCCCCGCTCCACGCCGAGCGCCGCGCGACGGACGGCTTGGTCAAAGAGGTGACGGTGCCGCTGAACCTGACCGCGGAGGAGCTGCGCCAACACCGGCGGCTGCGCCTGAAGATCACGCTGGACGTGAATCTTCTTCCGTAGAATCGCGTTCCCTCCCAGCACACCCACCCCGAGGAGGAGTGGCCGAGTGGTTTAAGGCAGCGGTCTTGAAAACCGCCGTGGGGGCGACTCCACCGTGGGTTCGAATCCCACCTCCTCCGCCAGGGGGCGTGCACACCTGAGACAATCTGCCCATGCATCGACTGCTCGCTGCCGCCGCTTTTCTCGTGCTCCCCTCATTCGCACTGGCGAACGTCGAGATCACCGCCCGCTCGACGCAGAGCACGATCGCGGTCAAAGGGGCGGTGCAGATCAAGGGCGGCGACAAGCCGGAGACGCGCGACGTCCACCTGACGCTCGGCGCGCGATGGGTTCAGTGGGACGACGGCAACTCGCGCGGCGTTTTCGACTTCGGCAGGCGCGTAGCCGTCTTCGTCGACTCCGAGAAGAAACGGCTCAACGAGCAGTCGTTGTACGCGCTGCTCAGCGGGCGCCTCATGGAGCTCGACAACCGCCTGATGCTGGGCAAGACACTGGAAGCCGCGGGCGGTACCCAGGCCAACCTCATGGCGGCGACGCTGGCCGAGCATCAGCTTGCCGTCCGGGCGGAGGGGGCGGGGCCGTCGGGCATCGAGCGCGCGAGCGTCACCGGCGAGCGGCGCTACGTGTGGCAGAAGAAGGAGATGTTCGCACATTCGACCGAGCTCGTGCCGCTGCCGCCCGCGGCCCGCGATCTCTACGTGCAATACGTCCGCTACATGATCGGCGCGCACCCGGAGATCCTCGCCGACCTGCAAAAGCTCGACGGCGCCCCCAAGTGGCTGCGCCGGACCGACCCTGGATTCGGCGGCGTGGAGCGGTTCGAGATCGTGGCCGCCAAGGAGACGCCGGACCGGCCCTACGCGCTGCCGGCGATGGAGAAAATGCCGCTGCAGAACCCCGACGCCGCCGCGGCCGCGGCGGTCGTCGCCGCCTCCACGGCGCAATCGCGTGCCGACGCGGCAGCGCGCCTCATCGCGGGGGCCAACGCGGCGGCCGAAGCCGGCAAGCCGCTCCAAGCGATGCTCGGCTATCTCGAGTACAACCTCACCACCGGGGCGCCGTTGGGCGACGACTTCAATCGGCATCGGGACACCGTCACCGCTGACGAGAACGTGAAGGCGTTCATCGGTTCGCTGCAACCGCGCAGCGCCGAGGCGGCGAAGGCAGCCATCGCAACCCTGACGCGCCTGGCGCCTCTGGCCGGCCCGAAGGCGTACGTCCTCGGCATCTTCCGCGCGAATTTCGAGACCGGCCTCGACAATCGCGAGGCGGCCGTGGACTTGTTCACTGCCGCGCTGAAAGAAAATCCGTTCCTCACCGGCGTCTGGAAAGACCTGGGCAACGCGCTCGACACCGGCTACGACGCCTCCGATGCGTGGCGCTGCTACGAGGTGGCGCGCATCATCGCTCCGATGCACAACCTCCTCACCGACGTCGCGCGCCGCGAGGCGGCGCTGGCGAAGGAGCATCCGGAGTTCTTCTGACAAGAGTCTTCCATGCGAAGAAAACGTGCTGAATTTGCCGGGAATCGTCGTGGCAACGGAAGAAAATTAGCCGAGATCCTCAGCTAGTTAGCCGAGATCCTCAGTTAGTTAACCGAGATCTTCGGCTAGTTAACTGAGATCCTCCGTTAGTTAACCGAGATCTTCGGCTGGTTAAGTGAGAATCTCGGCTAGTTACCCGAGATCCTCAGCCAATGAACTGAGCGTTTCAGCTCGTTAACTGAGATCTTCAGCGAATTCGCGAGGGCGGTCCGGCGCCAGCGCGTCACCGATATACTCGGCCCGTCCAAATGCGGCCCAACGTCTTCAAATTCGGCGGCGTCGCCGTCGGCAGCGCGGATGCCATCCGCCGCGCCGTCGTGCACGTGCGCGCGGCGGCGCCGAACGTCGCCGTCGTCGTCTCGGCCATGAACGGCGTCACCGACCTCCTCCTCGACGCCGGGCAGGCGGCGCTCGGCGGCCAGCGCGCCCGCTGCGAGGCCGCCGTCGCGGAGTTCGAGGCGCGGCACTCCGCCCTCATCGAGGAGCTCATCGGCGGGCGCGACACCGCGGAGCGCCTGCGCGAGACCATCGGCGCCGCGGCGCACGAGATGCGCTCCATGACCGAGTCCATCGCCGTGCTGGGAGAGCTCACCGCGCGCACGCAGGACGCCCTCGTGGCCCGCGGCGAGCGCGCCGTCGCCGCCATCTTCGCCGCCGCGCTCGAAGAGAGCGGCACCGCCGCCGCGTACATCGACGCCACGGAGATCATCCACACCGAGCGCCGCTTCGGCGCGCTCTGGCCCGACCTCGCCGCGTGCGAGCGCCACGCGAAGAAAACCATCCTGCCGCTCCTCGCCAACCGCGTCGTCGTGGTCATGCCCGGCTACATCGCCACCGGGCCCGACGGGTCCCTGGTCACCCTCGGCCGCGGCGGCAGCGATTTCTCCGCCGCCATCCTCGCGCGCAGCACCGGCGCGGAAAAACTCACGTTATTCAAGGAAGTCGACGGCCTCATGACCGCCGATCCCAAATCCGTCCCCGACGCGCGCGTCGTCGCCGAGATGCACTACCGCGAGGCCGCCGAGCTCGCGTACTACGGCGCGAAAGTCCTCCACCCGCGCACGATGATCCCGCTCGTCGACAGGCGCATCCCGCTGCTGGTGCGCAACACCTTTCACGACGGCGGCGGCACGCGCATCGCCGGCGACGTCAAGAGCGGCGCCTATCCGGTCAAGGCGTTGACGGCGATCCACGGCCAAGCGCTGATCGCGATCGAAGGGAAAGGCATGACCGGCATCCCCGGCGTGGCCGGCCAGGCGTTCACCGCGCTCTCGGAGGCAGGGCATTCGGTGTCGATGATCAGCCAGGCCTCGAGCGAGTCGAGCATCTGCTTCGTCGTGCCGCGGCCGGAAGCGCAGCACGCCGTGGCGGCGCTGGAGCGCGCCTTCCAGCTCGAGCGGAAGCTGCACCTCATCGACCGCATCACCGCGCAGAGCGGCGTGGCCCTCATCGCCGTCGTGGGCCTGGGCATGCGCGGTCACGCCGGCATCGCCGCGCGGACGTTCTCCGCCATCAGCGCCGCGGGCGTCAACATCATCGCCATCGCCCAAGGCTCCTCGGAGCTCAACATCACCGTCGCCGTCGAGGAGAAGGACGCCACGGCGGCGCTGCGCGCGCTGCACGACGAGTATCAGCTCCACAAAGTGCGTCCGCTCGCGCGGAGCGGCGGGCGCGAGGCGGCGCTCACGCTGCTCGGATTCGGACAGATCGGGCGCGAGCTGGCGCGGCAGATCGTCGCCCAGCAGCCGCAGCTGCGCGGCAACGTCGACCTGAAGATCACCGGCGTGGCCGACCGCTCCGGCGTGAAGATCGACGAGAACGGCTTCTCGCCGGCGGCGCTGCAGCGCTTCGCCAAGCAGAAGAAGGCGGGGACGCCATTCAACGGCCAGAGCTTCGATGCGCTTTGGCCGCTGCCGTCCTACCGGCCGATTCTCGTCGACCTGACGTCCGACGAAACGGGCGCCCTGCTCGCCGAGGCGATGCAGCACGGCTTCAACATCGTGCTCGCGAACAAGAAACCGCTGGCGGGGCCGCAGGCATCGTTCGACCGGCTGATCGAGACCGCGAGTGAGCGCGGCCTCTCGTTCCGCTACGAGGCAACCGCGGGCGCGGGCCTGCCGGTGCTCGACACGATCGCGAAACTGCAGCAGGCCGGCGACAAGATCGAGACCATCGTCGGCTGCTTCTCCGGCACGCTCGGCTACATCCTGACCGAGCTCGAAAAGGGAGTGGCGTTCTCCGAGGCGGTGCGGAAAGCGCAGGCGCTCGGCTACACCGAGCCCGATCCGCGCGACGACCTGTCGGGGATGGACGTGGCGCGCAAGGCGCTGATCCTCGCCCGCACGCTCGGGCATCGCGCCGAGATGGCCGACATCCGCCTGCAGCCGCTCGACTTCTCCGACGACGAATTCCGCGAGCGCATCGCCCGCGCCAGGCGCGAGCGGCGCGTGCTGCGCTACGTGGCCAAGATCCGCAGCCGCTCGATCAGCGTCGGCCTCGAGGCCCTGCCGGAGTCGTCGCCGGCGGCGAACCTCCACGGCACCGACAACCAGGTGGCGATCTACTCGAAGCGCTACAGCGCGAACCCGCTCGTCGTCACCGGCCCCGGCGCCGGCGCGACCGTGACGGCGGCGGGGGTGCTGAACGACATCGTGGCCATCGCGATCGAGGAGCGACGGAGACGGACGCGATGATACGGTGTCATTCCGAGCCGCATCGACGGCGAGGAACCCCCTGCAGCGCGGATCCCTCGCTGCGCTCGGGATGACACGATGATGAACGCCACCGTCTTCGCCCCCGGCTCCATCGGCAACTGCGGCCCCGGCTTCGACGTGCTCGGCTTGGCGGTCGAAGCCGTCGGCGACCGCGTCAGCGTCGAATTGACCGACGGCGATCCGCGCATCGACGCCGTCACCGGCCGCGATGCGGAGCTCGTTCCGCTCGACCCGCATCGCAACGCCGCGTGGCTCGCCGCGACGGCATGGCTGCGCGCGCACGGCGACCGCCGCAACGCCGTCGTCTCCATCGACAAAGGTCTCCCTGTCGCCGGTGGCCTCGGCGGCAGCGCCGCCTCGAGCGTCGGCGGCGCGTTCGCCGCGGCCTTGGCCATGGGCATCGAGAATCCCGATCCGCTCGCCGTCGTCGCCGCCGCGCTCGAGGGCGAAGTCGCCGTGGCCGGGCGGCACCTCGACAACATCGCGCCGTGCGTCCTCGGCGGGCTCGCACTCGTCCTGTCTCTGCGGCCGGCGAACGTCGTCAAATTGAGCGTCGCCGCCGGCTGGCAACTCGCCCTCGTCACGCCGGACGTCCGCGTCGAGACGAAAGCCGCGCGCGAGCTGCTGCCGGCAACCTCGGGCCGCGCGCTCTGGGTCCAGCAGATGGCCAACACCGCCGCCGTCGTGCACGCGTTCGCGGCCGGCGACGCCGCGCTGCTGCGCCTCGCCTTCGACGACCTCTACGCCGAGCCGCGGCGCGCGCCGCTGATCCCGCGCTTCCCCGAGGTCAAGCGCGCGGCGATCGACGCGGGAGCGCTCGGCTGCACCATCAGCGGCTCAGGGCCGACGCTCGCGGCCATCTGCGAAACCGAGGAGATCGCGCGGCGGGCGGGCGACGCGATGCAGGCGGCGTTCAGCGAGATCGCCTCGACCGCCATCGTCTCCGCCATCGCGCGGCAGGGAGTGCGCCGGGTATGAGACTGGAGTGCATCGGCTGCGGGAAAATTTTTCCGCTCGACGAAGTGCGGTACACGTGCGATTGCGGAAACTTGCTGAGCGTCGAACGAGAAATCACCGTCGATCGCAAGGTTTTCGATGGGCGGCGGACCAGCCGCAATCCCATCGATCAGAGCGGCGTGTGGCGCTTTCGCGAAGGCGTCCTCGATGCCGGCGACGTCGTGACGCATCCCGAGGGGTCGACGCGGCTGTACGAGCGCGGCGGCATTTTTTTCAAGCACGAGGGCGAGAATCCGACCGGCTCGTTCAAAGACCGCGGCATGACCGTGGCGATGACGCAGGCGAAGCGCCTCGGCGCCCGCGCCGTGGCCTGCGCGTCGACCGGCAACACCAGCGCGTCGCTGGCCGCCTACGCCGCGCAAGCCGGCCTGCGGGCGATCGTCTTCATCCCCTCGGGGAAAGTGGCCGCCGGGAAGCTCGCCCAGACGCTCGCGTACGGCGCCACCGCTCTCTCCGTGCGCGGCGACTTCGACGACGCCATGCGCCTCGTCCGCGAGGCCTGCGACACGCTCGGCATCTACCTCGTCAACTCGATCAACCCGTTCCGCATCGAGGGGCAGAAAACGATCGTCTGGGAGCTGCTGCAGGACCTGGAGTGGAACGCGCCCGACTGGATCGTCGTCCCCGCCGGAAACCTCGGCAACACGAGCGCGTTCGGCAAGGCGCTGCGCGAGGCGCGAGCCGCGGGTTGGATCGAGCGGATGCCGCGCCTCGCCGCCATCCAGGCAGCCGGCGCGAATCCGTTCTATCGCGCCTACACAGAATCATTCGCGCAGCGGCATAAGGTGCAGGCCGAAACCATCGCGAGCGCGATCCGCATCGGCGATCCGGTCAGCTACGAGAAGGCCGTGGCAGCGATCCGGGCCACGAACGGCATCGTCGAGCAGGTGACGGACGCGGAGCTGATGGCGGCGAAGGGCGAGATCGACCGGATGGGCATCGGCTGCGAGCCCGCCTCGGCGACGACGCTGGCCGGGGTCAAGAAGCTCCGCGCGGCCGGCGTGATGCGCGACGGCGAGCGGATCGTCTGCGTGCTGACGGGGCACATTCTCAAGGACCCCGACGCGATTCTGAAAACCGTGTCGACGATCGAGATCGAGCCGACGATCGAGGCCGTAGGGAAGGCTTTGGGCTAGAATCGCGTTCCTCAGGTTTCCAACCGTAGGCCACGACGCGGAGAGATGGGTGAGTGGCTGAAACCAGCGGTTTGCTAAACCGCCGTAGGGCCTTAAAGCTCTACCGAGGGTTCGAATCCCTCTCTCTCCGCCAGCCAGCGACGCGCCTCCCTCCTGCCGCACTCTACTGGCACAGATCATGAAGCCCGATAAAAGCGCTTTTCGCGCAGTGCATCGCAGTTCTCGCAGTATCGATAAAGGAGACAACATGGCTTCTACGAGCAAGCGCGGTTTTGCGTCAATGGACCCGTCCAAACAGCGGGAGATTGCGAGCAAAGGCGGTCGCGCCGCACACGCCAAAGGGACCGCCCATGAATTCACGTCGGACGAGGCGCGGGTCGCCGGCCGCAAGGGCGGCGAAGCGGTGAGCCGCGACCGGGCCCACATGTCCGCCATCGGCCGCGAAGGAGGCCACAGCCGCGGACGCACGCGTCAGGCCCAGGCCGGCCAGGGGATGGGAGGCGGCAACCTGTCGTCGAACGATCTCGAGCGCGGCACTTACATCGGCCAGGGCTCCGACCGGGAGTCGTCCGGCATCAGCTCGAACGCCAACCGCAACGAGCAGCGCTCCAACGACCAGTCGCCGGCGATGAACCGCGGCGAGTTCGGCAACCGCGGCCAGTTCTGAGGTGGGAGGGGGCATCCGCCCCTTCCCCCTGCTTCCCGCCCCCTTCGTTTGGAGTAGCATGCGCGCCGCAGAATCGCCTACGAAGGAGGCCCTGTTTTGAAGACCATCATCTCCGCACTCCTGCTGGCCGCGCTCGCGGCGTGCGCCCCCGCGAACCGCGACAGCGCGGCGTCGTCGGACACGACGAAGTCCGCCACGGCCACGGGGTACAGCAGTACCACCTCGTCGTCCGTTTCCAACCCCGTGACCACCAGCGCCGCGCCCGCGCCGACAGCGAAAGCCGAGGAGAATCGACCGATGGAGTACTACAAGGACAAAGTCGCGGAGCTGCACACGAGCGCCGGCGAGATCGACATCCGCTTCTACCCCGACGCCGCGCCCAACCACGTCAAGAACTTCATCGACCTCGCGGAGAAGGGCTTCTACAACGGCACGAAGTTCCACCGCGTCATTCCCGGCTTCATGATCCAGGGCGGCGACCCGAACACCGTCTCCGGCTCGGTCTACACCTGGGGCACCGGCGGCTCCGGCAAGAACGTGGCCGCGGAGTTCAACGCCATCCACCACGCCCGCGGCGTCGTCTCCATGGCCCGCGCGCAGGACCCTAACAGCGCGTCGTCGCAGTTCTTCATCTGCGTCGCGGACGCCGGCTTTCTCGACGGCCAGTACACCGCGTTCGGGAAGGTGACGAAGGGGATGGATGTGGCCGACAAGATCGTCAACGCGCCGCGCGGCGCGAACGACCGTCCGGACAACCCGACGACGATCGACAAGATCGTCATCCGCGACGCGAAGGCGGACGAGACAGGCCCCGCTCCGACCGGCGGTCGATGACCATCCGTCCGTCTCTTCCCGGCGACGCGGCCAAGTTCCTCAGCGAACGCGTGGGGGAGGGATGGACGGCGCAACCGCTCCTCGGGGATGCTTCGACGCGGCGATACTTCCGCGTCCGGCTGCCCGATGGCGGTACGCGCATCCTCGGCTATTACGCGCCGGAGCTGCGCGAGCAGCTCCGGCGGTTCCTGGCCGCGTACGACGCCGTCTCTCCGCACGCGCGCGTGCCTGAGGTGCTGGCGCACGACGAGGCGTGCGTGCTGCAGACTGACGTCGGCGACCGCACGCTCTTCGACCTCCTGCACCAGCGCGAGGCCGCGGCCCTGTCGTACTACGAGCGGGCCATCGCCGTCGTGAAGGACTTCCAGCGCGCCGGCACACTGGCGATCAATCCGCCGTTCGACGCCGCGTTTTTCCTCAAAGAGATGGAGATGACGCGGGAGTTCTACGTGCAGCGTCTCATGGGCGTGAAGGGGAGCGAAGAGCTCAACCCGCTCTTCCAAAAGCTAGCCGAGAACATCGCACGTCATCCTTACGTTCTTTGTCATCGCGATTATCACGGTCAAAATCTTCATCTTTTTAATCACGATATTTATGTGATCGATTATCAAGACTTGAGAATGGGTCCGGATACGTACGACGTGGCCTCGCTGCTGCGCGACCGCGGCGTGGCCGAGATCCTCGGCGACCGCGAGCTCGACCTCCTCGACGCCTACGGCGCCGACCGCCGCCGCTACTACGAGACGCTCCTGCAGCGGTCCCTGAAGATCCTCGGCACCTTCGCCCGGCAGCCCATCGAGCGCGGGCGTTTGCACTACCTCGAATTCATCCCCTCGACGCTCTCCAGCGTCCGCCGCTGCCTCGCCGAGCTCCCCGAGCTGGCCGCGCTGGCGCGGCTCTTCCCGATGGACTTTTCGCTCGACCACGCGCGCGAGCGGTTGAAAGGAACCCCGATCGATGGCCCAGCACAAGATCACGCTCCTGCCCGGTGACGGCATCGGCCCCGAGGTCACCGCCGCCGTGGTCTCGATCATCGAATGCGCCGGCGTGGACGTGGAGTGGGAGAAATACTTCGTCGGCTCCGAGGCCATCGCGCGCTTCGGCGATCCGCTGCCGCCCGAGGTCCTGGAGTCGGTCCTGCGCAACAAAGTGGCGCTCAAGGGTCCGGTGACGACGCCGATCGGCACCGGCTTCTCGTCGATCAACGTCCGCCTCCGCAAGACCCTCGACCTCTACGCGAACCTCCGCCCGGTGCGCTCGATGCCGAACATCATCACGCGCTACCAAGACGTCGACATCATCGTCGTGCGCGAGAACACCGAGGACCTCTACAGCGGCTTGGAGCACGAGGTGATCCCGGGCGTCGTCGAGTCGCTCAAGATCATCACCGAGCGCGCCTCCACGCGCATCGCCCGCTTCGCCTTCGAGTACGCGCGCACGCACGGCCGCAAGCGCGTCACCGCCGTGCACAAGGCCAACATCATGAAGATGTCGGACGGCCTGTTTCTGCAGTGCTTCCGCAACGTGTCGAAGGAGTACCCGAACATCGTCGCCGACGACCGCATCATCGACAACCTCTGCATGCAGCTCGTGGTCGATCCGAATCAGTTCGACATCCTGCTGCTCGAGAACCTCTACGGCGACATCGTCTCCGACCTCGCCGCGGGCCTCGTCGGCGGCTTGGGCGTGGTGGCCGGCGCGAACATCGGCGAGGCCGGCGCGGTGTTCGAGGCGGTGCACGGCAGCGCGCCCGACATCGCCGGCCAGAACAAGGCCAACCCGCTGGCGCTGCTGCAGTCGGCGGTGCTGATGCTCGAGCACATCGGCGAGATGATCCCGGCCAAGCGGATCAAGGACGCCATCGTGAAGGTGTTGGGCTCCGGCCCCGAGCACCGCACGCGCGACATCGGCGGCACAGGCAACACGACCGACTTCACGACGGTGATGTGCGAGACGCTGCGGAGAGGGACGCGCGCGGGCGATTGACGTGAAGCCCGACTTCGTCACGCATTTTCGCGACGGCGTCGCGCACTTCAACGCCACGGAGTTCTGGGAGGCGCACGAGTCGTGGGAGACGCTGTGGCTCGCGGCGCAAACGGACGTCAAGCAGTTTTTGCAGGGGATGATTCAAATCGCCGCGGCGTACCACCACGTCAAGCGCAACACGCTCAGCGGCGCGCCCCGGTTATTCGAGGCCGGGATGCGCAAGTTGGCGCCGTTTCCGCACGATTTTTGCGGCGTGGACCGCTCCGCGATCGCGTCGCTCACGGGCGATTTTCCGAAGTTGATCGAGATCTCGATCGCGCCGCCCGCGGACGACTGGTGATCGGATACAATCCGCACGACCCCACGAAAAAATCTTCGCCGCGCGAGGATCCGATGCAGGAAATCGATCAACGGGACCGGGAGTTGTTGGGCGCCCTGCAAGGGGAGATTCCGCTGTTGTCGACGCCGTTTGCGGTGGTCGGCCAGCTGATCGACATGTCGGAAAAGGAAGTGATCAAGCGCACGGAGCGCCTCAAGCGCGACGGCTACGTGCGCGCCGTGGCCGCGCAGTTCGACACGCGCGCGCTCGGCTACCGCTCCTGCCTCGTGGCCGCGAGAGTCGATCCCGAGCGCATCGACGACGCCGCCAACGCCATCAACGCGCATCCCGGGGTCACGCAGAACTACAAGCGCAATCACGAGCTCAATCTCTGGTTCACGATCGCCATCGCGCCCACGTCGAAGCTCGGCCTCGACAGGACGGTGGAGATCCTCGGCTCCGAGGCGGATTGCGACACGGTGCGCCCGCTGCCGACGCTCAAGCAGTTCAAGACGAGCGACGACGACAGCCATCACACCGACGACCGCTACACGCCGCTCACGCCCGGCGAGATCGAGTGCATCCGCCTTCTGCAGCGCGATCTGCCGCTGCAGCCGCGCCCGTTCGACGCGCTGGCGAAGAACGGCGGCGTCTCCAGCGACGAATTGCTCGGCACCGCGCGCTCGCTGCTCAAGCGCGGACAGATGCGCCGCTTCGGCGCCATTCTCCAGTCGCGCAAGGCGGGCTTCTCCGCGAGCGCGATGGGGGTGTGGGTCGTGCCGGAGAAGCGCGTCGACGAGATCGGCGCGCAGATGTCGCAGAACAAGGCGGTCTCGCACTGCTATCTCCGCCCCGTCTACGACGACTGGCCGTACAACCTCTACACGATCGTGCACGGCCGCTCGGTCGACGAGTGCGAGTCGATCATTAACGACCTCGCCATCGACACCGGAATCGACGAAAAGCAGGCGCTCTATCCGACGAAGGAGTACAAGAAGGCGCGCATCAACCTCTTCTCCTCCGAGTGCGACGAGTGGGAGTCGGCGCACGGCGCGGCGCAGGCGGCGTCAGCAGCGTCCTAATCGGCACAGTTCTTGAGCCGATTCCCTCGGAGGAATCGTCATGCCCGAGCCACACAAGGATCGGCGCTCCGGACTCGTCGTTTTCGGCGCGCTGCAGATCCTCCTCGGATTGTTCTTCTTTCTCGTGCTGCTGCGCACCGCCGCCACGGCGCGCGTGAACGTCGCGCAGAGCCTGTTTTTCATCGGCGTCTTCACGTTCTACCTCGTCGTCACCGGCATTGGCTCGATCCGCGGCCGCCGCTGGGCGCGCGCGTTGATCGCCGCCGTCAGCGGCGCGTGGACGGTGCTCGGCGTGTTCGGCTTGGCCTTGCTGTCCATCGTGTCTCGTCAGATGCCGCCGGCCGGCACGATCGCGCTATTCGCGATCTTCGGCATCGTATTGCCGCTGGCCCTCACGCTTTTCTACTCGTCGCGCGACACCGCGCTGACCGCGGACGAGCTCGATCCGAAGATCCGCTGGACCGACCGCGTGCCGGTCCCGGTGCTGGCGCTCTGCGCCGTGCTCGCGTTCAGCTCGGTCGAGACGCTGATCAACTCCGGCAAGGAATCGTTCAGCTTCTTCGGACAGCCGCTCGCGGGCGCGCCGGCGGCGTTGGCGATGATCGCCTTCGCCATTCTCTTCGCGCACGTGGCCATTCAGGCGTACCGGCTGCGCGAGTCGGCGTGGTGGGTGCTGCTTCTGCTCCACGTCATCAGCGGCGCGACGTCGGTGATGGCGCTGCCGCGCAGCACGGTCGTGCTGAACCAGCCGGCGCTGTGGGCGGCGATCGCCGTCGGCTGGCTCGCCTACCTCGGATTCCTGATCTACATCCGACGTTACTTCGGGCTGCGCGTGGAACGGGCGCCGGCGCCCGTCCTCTCGACGTCTACCTGATGTTCTCGGGGTAGATCGCCATCTTGCTGTTGGCGCGCAGCTCGTTCGTGAGGCGTGTCACCGCTTCCATCACTTCGGTGGCGTGCTGCGTGAGGAGGTACTCGCGCAGCACCGGCCGGACGCGGTCGAATGGCTCGTGGCCGGCCGCTTCGCGCGCTTCGACCAGGATGATGTGATAGCCGAAGCGGGTCTCGACGATGCCGCTGGGGACGCCGGGCTCGAGCTTGAACGCCGCCGCTTCGAATTGCGGATCGAGCTGCCCCTTCACCACCCATCCGAGGTCGCCGCCGGTCTCCGCCGCGCCATCCTCGGAGTACTTGCGCGCCATCTCCGCGAAGTACGAGCCGCGGATGCGCGCGGCCGCGACGGGGTCGGCGGCGTGAACGCTGCCGCTCTTCGCGTGCAGCTCGGTGGCGATCTGCTTGATGGCTTCGAGGGCCTGCTCGTTCGTCTTCGGATGCGGGCCGGCACCGTTGCCGATGACGACGATGTGCCGTACCTTGACGCGCTCGGGCGTGGTGAATTCGTCGGGATGCTCGTCGTAATACTTCTTGACGTCGGCATCCTTGACGACCTGCGAAGAGACGACGTCGCGTACGTAGCGGTCGAAGAGCGCCGCTTCCTTCGCCGTCTCCATCTCCGCGATGACGTCGGGCTTCTTGTCGAAGCCGGACTTGAGCGCCTCCTGCACGAGCAGGCGCTTGCGGAGGTAGTTGTCGAGGAAGCCGGCCTTGCCGCCGGTGGCGTTGTACTGCTCGCGCATCGCCGGAGCGAGGCGGGCATACATCGAGTCGAGCTTCGAGGCGGTGATGGTCTCGCCGTTGAGGATGGCCACGATCGGATCAGCCGTCGGGCTCGACGCCGTCGACGTGGTGGTGACGGACGGCGCGCTCGCCGCCGGCGTCTCCTGCGCCGCCACGAGCGGCAGCGCGAGAACGGCCAGCGACAAGGAGAGTAGGGTGCGTTTCATCAAGGTACAGATCCTCCAGAGTGATTCAGACGACGCGGTGGGCAACAGGGTTACGGGACATGCGATTCCGAGCATAATCTTGGCTGGCCAGCGCGGAAGTTCTGAGGAAATGTTGCGGAATTCATGTGAAGGTAACCGCACCAGCTAACTCTACAAATCGTAGAGCGCAGGAAGAATGCGGTCGTGGCAAGGCCGTGCAGAAGCCAGATCCATTTTCAAATCGCGATACGTTGGCCTGTTTGTCCACACTTCGTGGATCGTGTTTTCCTCGTCAAGAGGGCGCTCTACGGTTGATAGAGAACTGTGGAAAAGTCACGCCTTCGCGACGAAACCAGCGATGCGCAGATTGCGCGGGGGTGGCGAGTGTGGGCGGAAAAGCTGTTGAAGCCGACGTGGAAAAGCTCCGGTTTTTTTTTGTGCCTGTTTTTGACCATTAAAACCACGCCTTCCGTCCCACGATGAGCATCACTCAACTCGACGTTGCAATCGATCGGCCGTTGCCGCAATCGCCGGATGCGGAGCGCGCGGTCCTCGGATCCATCCTCATCAACAATAACGCCTTCTACCGCGTCATCGGCACGATCGACACGGAAGACTTCTTCAAAGACGCGCACCGCTCGATCTTCGCCACGATGCGCTCGCTCGCGGAGCAGAGCCGCGAGATCGATCTTCTCACGCTGAAGGAAGAGCTGGCGCGGCGGGCGCAGCTCGAGCAGGTGGGCGGCTCCGCGTACATCTCGTCGCTCGTCGACAACATCCCCGACGTCGCCAACGTCGAGCGTTACGCCGAGATCGTCAAGGAGAAGTCGACGCTGCGGCAGCTCGTGGTGATGAGCAACAAGGTGATGCGCGCCGCGCTCGACGCGCCGGGCGAGCCGAGCGACGTGCTGAGCATCGCCGAGAAGTCGCTCTACGAGATCGCCGAGGGAAGCGTCGACAAAGGCTTCGTCGCGCTCGATCGCATCACGCGCACGAACATGACCGCCATCGAGCAGCTGCAGCACGCCGGGAAGCTGATCACCGGCATCCCCACCGGCTACGACCGCTTCAACGAGTTCACGTCGGGGTTCCAGCCGTCGGACCTGATCATCATCGCGGCGAGGCCGTCGATGGGCAAGGCGCAGCCGCTCGATGCAAAAGTTCTGACGAAGCACGGCTTCGCCTGTATGGGCTCGTTGAAAATCGGCGACGAGCTCGCGTCGGTGGACGGCGCACCGTCCCGCGTCATCGGGATTTTTCCGCAAGGCGAGCGACAGTTGTATCGCGTCGAGCTCTCCGATGGCCGCAGCACCGAATGTTGCCCCGAGCACCTCTGGCGTGTTTGTTACCGAGACTGGAGAGAGCCGCGCGTTGTTTCTACCGAACGCCTGATGGAGATGTTGCAGCGGCAGCGCTATCGGCGCCGACTGTATGTCGAAACGTTTTCCGGCGAGTTCGGCGACGACACTGAACTTCCGATCGATCCGTGGCTTTTGGGTGTGCTGCTGGGCGACGGCACGATTCATCAATCCAGCGTGATGTTCTCGACGGCGAGCGCAGAGACCGTCGACCGCGTTCGCCGCGTTGTGGGTCCGGCCTTCGAAGTGGTCCACGCCGGCGCGTACGACTATCGCATCGCGCAAACCGGGCCGAAGACGCGAGGCTACGGGTACCGCACCAAGAACCCGCTGAAATCGGCACTGGACGCTCTCGGCATCTGGGGAGCGCATGCATATGACAAGTTCATCCCGACGCCATACCTGAAGGCTTCGCTCCAGAGCCGCACGCAACTGCTGGAGGGACTGCTCGACACCGACGGCTGGATCGAGAAATGGGGGAGTATCCGCTATGCATCCTGCAGCGAGCGTCTGGCCGGCGACGTCGTCGATCTCGTGCGCTCGATGGGCGGTACGGCTTCGTATTTCGTGAAGAAGACCTCCTACACGTATCGGGACGAGCGCCGCAAGGGCCGCACGTCGTATGTTTGTAATCTCCAGCTACCCGACAACATCCGGCTTCATCTGATGAGTGCGAAGCAGCAGCGGCGTGGCGTGCGAACGCGGCTGCGACGCTTGAATGTCTGCTCGATCACGCCGACTCGGCGATCGCAAACGCAGTGCATCGCGGTCTCACACCCCTCGCAGTTGTATGTGACCGACGGCTACACGGTGACGCACAACACCTCCTTCATGATGAACATCGCCGAATCGATCGCCATACCGGCGAAGGACGGCCAACCCCGCCCGCCCGCGCAGCGGCTCTACTCCGTCGGCGTGTTCTCGTTGGAAATGTCGAAGGAGCAGATCGGGCTGCGCATCCTCTCCTCCGAGTCGGGCGTGCCGAATCATCTGATCCGCGGCGGGATGCTGAGCGACCGCAACTGGCGCGACCTGGCCGAGGCGTCGGCGCGGCTGGCGAAGGCGAAGATCTTCGTCGACGACACGCCGGGCATGGACGTCATGGAGATGCGCGCGAAGGCGCGGCGGCTGAAGATGGAGGCGGGGCTCGACCTCGTCATGGTCGACTACCTGCAGCTCATGTCCGTCAAAGGCAAAGTCGAGTCGCGCAACCAGGAGATCTCGCAGATCTCGCGCGGCCTCAAGGCCATCGCCAAGGAGCTGCAGCTGCCGCTCATCTCGCTCTCGCAGCTCTCGCGCCGTCCGGAGCAGCGCACCGGCGACCACCGCCCGCAGCTCGCCGACCTGCGCGAGTCGGGCTCGATCGAGCAGGATGCCGACGTCGTCTGCTTCATCTACCGCGACGAGGTCTACAACAAGGAAACCGAGGAGAAGGGCATCGCCGAGATCATCATCGGCAAGCAGCGCAACGGCCCGATCGGCGACTTCAAGCTCGTCTTCCGCAACGACATCACGAAGTTCTTCAACTACGAGCCCGGGCCCGATTACTCATCGAACTAGCGCCGCCCAAAGCTTCGCCGCGACCGCGTCCGCATCGGTGCGGCTGACGAAGTAGCGCGCCAGCGTTTGCGACGTCTGGTCCTTGAGACGGGCCTCGACGTCGAAGTAGGGATGGCTGCCGACGTGGCCGCCGACCTTCGCCGCGATCGAGGCGATGTCGTTCGCGGGGAGCGCCTTTGTTTTCTTGATGCCGAAGAGCGAGTGCGTCGCGTGGACGCCGGCGCGGTCGACGCTCACCGTCGACTTGCCGGCGAAGAAATCGACGGCCATGAGGAGAATCGTCGCGCCAACGATGGCGAAGAGACCGGCGATGAAGGTCGGCGCGCCGAAGCGCCAGATCAGCGCGATGGCGCCGAACCAGATCGCGGCGAAGAGGATGAAGACCGTGAACGCGCTCATGTCGCGATGCGGCGCGACGCGGAGCTCGATGCCGCCCGCGGGCAGCGGCGTGATCGTGGCGTGCGCGTCGGGCGATAGCTCGCGCGCCGCCGCTTCGTCACGCCGCGCCGCAAAGTGCGCGGCGAACGCGTCGGCCGTCGCGAACACGGGGAGGTCGAACGTGGCCTTGTAATCGATGCCGGGCAGCTCCGCCGTCGCCTCGAGCTGCCACACGATGGCATCGTCGCGATTGCTCAGGTCCGACGACAGCGCATCGGCCGGAATCTCGAACGTGAACGGCAGGCGCATGCCCGCGGGACTCGGCGCGGCCAGCGCGCCGCTCAGGCGCTGTTCCGTTTGCCACAGCACTTCCGTCGACGTCGAGCGGCTGCGGCCGTTGTGCGTCGTGACGCGATTGACGCACGACAGCACCAGCAGATAGCCCGCATCCGGCACCTGCGTGCCGCGATGCTCGATCGTTCCGCTGAACGACTGGCCCGGCTCGATCGGCAGGCGGTCGAACGTGCAGAACGAGCGGCCGAACTTGCGGCGGCGCAGCGTCGAGACCAGCGCGCTGCCGAGGAGCATGAGGCCGATGCCGGCGAAGAGAAAGGCGATGGCGACGAACGGGGTGTTCGGAAATTGCCGCCAGACCGCGAGCGCCATCGGGATCGTGATCGAGTTCCAGATCACCGCGAAGATCCACAGCGCGACGGCGATTTGCGGCGTCGACTCGCCGGCGCGGCGCGCCGTCCAGTCCTCGCGCCAAAGCCACGGCTGTCCGGTGTGCACGTCCATCCGCCGCGCCATCGTCTGCCCCTGGCGCAGCGTCCACCAGGTCATTGCCAGGAAGCCGAGGCTGAACACCGTGAAGGCGGTGCCGAAGGCGAGGAGAAACGGCGCGTGCTCTTCGTGGCGGTGCATGGCCTGGATGCCCTCGCGCAGCACGTTCACGCCGGCGATGAAGAACGGCACCATAAAAAGGCCGACGCAGCCGCCGATGAACCAGCGGGCTCGGGAGACCTCAAACCCTTCCATGCTCTAATCGTACGAAAATAGTGGCCATGAAACGCACTCTCATCCTCGCCGCCGCCGTCGTTCTGGCGATGAACGCGCGCGCCGCCGTCGTGCAGATCACTGTCAACGACATGATTCATCCGATCAGCGACGAGTTCATCGGCCGCGCGCTCGGCGAGGCGCAGCGCACGCACGCCGAGGCGGTGCTGATCCAGCTGCAGACGCCGGGCGGGCTGATTGATTCGACGCGCTCGATCGTCGAGAAGCTCCTGACATCGCGCGTGCCCGTCATCGTCTACGTCGCGCCGGCGGGAAGCCGCGCCGCATCCGCGGGCTTCTTCATCCTCGAGGCGTCGGACATCGCGGCGATGGCGCCGGGCACGAACACCGGCGCGGCGCACCCCGTCATCCTCGGCGGCAACAAGATGGACCCGGTCATGAAGACGAAGCTCGAGAACGACTCCGCCGCGCTGATGCGGACGATCGCGGCGAAGCGCGGACGCAACGTGGCCGTGGCGGAGAGCGCCGTGCGCGAGTCGAAGTCGTTCACCGAGCAGGAAGCGCTGCAGCAGAAGCTGATCGACGTCATCGCCGCCGACGTCCCGTCGCTCCTGCGCGCCATCGACGGCCGCAACGTGCGCCTCTACGACGGCACCAATGCCGTGCTGCGCGTCGCCGGGAAGCCGGTGACCCGCTACGAGATGACGCTGAAAGAACGCCTCCTCTCCACGCTGATGGACCCGAACCTCGCGCTCGTGCTCCTCGCCCTCGGCGCGGTGGCGATCTTCGCGGAATTCAACCACCCCGGCGCTGTGCTGCCCGGCGTCGTCGGCGGGATCTCCATCCTCCTCGCGCTCTTCGCGCTCAATCTGTTGCCGACGCGCTACGCCGCGCTGGCGCTGCTCCTCGCCGCCTTCGCGCTCTTCGCGCTCGAGGCGAAGTTCGCCACGCACGGCGTCCTCGGCATCGGCGGCGTGGTCTGCATGATCATCGGCGGCCTCTTTCTCGTCGACGGACCCATTCCGGAGATGCGCGTCAAGTTCATCACCGCCGCGGGCCTCGGCGTGGCCAGCGGCGCGATCGTGATCTTCCTAATGACCATCGCCCTGCGCGCACGGCGGAACCGCGTCGTCACCGGCCAGGAAGGGATGATCGGCGAGATCGGCATCGCCCGGACGGCGCTCGGCCCCGAGGGGCAGGTCTTCGTGCACGGCGAGATCTGGAACGCCGTGGCGAAGAAGGCCATCGACGAAGGCGCGCGCGTGCGCGTGGCCGGCATCGAGGGGCTGCACTTGCTTGTCGAGCCCGCAGAGTAGAATTCGCTGCGGAGGTCCTCCGAAATGCCTGGGATTCTGATCATCGCGATCATCGTCGGTCTGTACCTGCTCAGCTCGATCAAGATCCTTCCCGAGTACGAGCGCGGCGTGATCTTCCGCCTCGGGCGCCTGCTTCCGGAGGCGAAGGGGCCGGGGATTTTCCTCGTCTTCGCGCCGATCGATCGCATGGTGCGCGTGTCGCTGCGGCAGGAGGCGTTCGAAGTGCCGCCGCAGGACATCATCACGCGCGACAACGTCACGCTGAAGGTCAACGCGGTCGTCTTCCTGCGCGTCATCGCGCCGCGCAACGCCGTCGTCGAAGTGTTCGACTACCGCTACCAGACCTCGCAGTTCGCGCAGACGACGCTCCGCTCGGTCTTGGGCGAGGTCGAGCTCGACGAGCTCCTGGCGCACCGCGACATGCTGAACACGCGCATCCAGGCGATCCTCGATCAGCACACCGAGCCGTGGGGCGTGAAGGTGGTCAACGTGGAGGTCAAGCAGGTCGATCTGCCGGAGTCGATGCTGCGCGCGATGGCGAAGCAGGCCGAGGCCGAGCGCGAGAAGCGCGCGAAGATGATCCACGCCGAGGGCGAGTTCGCGGCGTCGCAGCGCCTGGCCGACGCGGCGAAGGTGCTGGCCACGGAGCCGACGACGCTGCAGCTCCGCTACCTGCAAACGCTGACGGAGATCGGCGTGGAGAAGAACACGACCATCGTCTTCCCGCTGCCGATCGACATCATCGCCGGCCTCGGCAAGGCGCTCAATCAGGAGAAATGACCGAGCTGGTGATGCTCGAGGCATCGCTGTTCCAGTTGCAGACGGCGATGCCTCCCGATCTCGAATTCACGGTCAGCGTGCTGGCGAACGCGGTCGCGGCGGCGCGCGAGGGGGTGAACGCCGCGCGCGTGAACGACATCGAGTTCGCGCTGAACGATGTGATCGGCGCGTTCGAGAGTCTCTCCGCGGCGGATGCGGCGGTGGTCGAGCCGGCGATCGACGCGTTGCGCGCGGATCTCACGTTGCTGAAGAAAGCGACCGCGCTGCCGCACGACGTCGTCGCCGCGATCGACGCGTTGCGCGCGAAGCTCGGCGCGCGGAAGAGCGCCATCGAGCGGCAGACCTTCGTCGAAGGCGGCGGCGACGCGCCGCTGCCGCATCCGCCGGAGGAGCTGGCGCGCGAGGCGACTACGCTGCGGGCGCGGCTCGCGGAGGCCGGCTTCGCCACGCCGGCGATCGACGCGTTTCTCGACGATCCCGCGGAGCTGCGGTTCCACGGGATCGTCGAGATGATCGATGAGCTGGAAACGTTACGATGATTCCGGCTGCGTCCCCGCGGGCGCGTCCGTCGAAGCCTTCTCCGGAACCTTGAATCCGAGGTAGGTGCCGGAGCTGATGCCCATCAGGCCGAGCAGCGTGGCGCTGAACTGCGGCATCTCCAAGTTGTGATAGACCGAGCCGACGAAGATCACGCCTAGGATCAGCGTCCAGGCGAACATCTGGAAGCGGTGCAGGCTGATGCCCGTCGGATCGCTCATGACGTCGCGGAGGAACCCGTCGCTTTTGTCGGTCGACACCGGCACCGGCTTGTTCTGATCGATCAGCGTGGCCCCGAGCGCCGTCGCCGCGCCGATGCCGATCAGCGCCAGCACCGACTCGGTGATCGTGTCGAGCTCGTCGTTGATCAGCCAGAGGAAAACGTACGCCGCGATGACGAGGAAAAACCAGAACGACATCTGGAACAGCGACAGCGAGTAGGGCCGCTGCGCCGGCGGCACGTCCGGGCTGCCGCCGCGGATCAGGGCGGTGCGGCGGCAGAGCATGACGAAGATCGCCAACATCACCGCGAGCAGCAACACAAACACCCAGAATTGCCTGCGTGGAAGGACCTGGAGCTCGAACTCCAGCGGATTGCCGATCGTGTTCTGCGTGTCGGGACCGACGGTGACGTTGACGAACCGTGTGAACCCCTGCGGGCTGCCAAGCAGCGAGTGCCAGGCATTGTCGGCGTCCGGCGTGCGCAGGAGGCGATAGCGGATATGCCCGGCGATGCGGTCGCACGATTCCGGCTTCAGGCCCTTGATCGGCATGCCGTCGAGGAAGAGGACGATCTGCGCGCAATCGTTGTTCGCTTTCGCCACGAGTGTGCTGAAGTTGTTTACGTGGATCGAGATCTTGTCGTCGAGGCCGGCCAGCTTCCAGTTCGCGCGGTTGTAGCTGTGGACGTACGACATCGAGGCGGGTGTGTTGTCGTGCATGTCGAACGTCGGCGGCGCGTCGGGCGGTTCGTTGCGGTCGATTTCTTTCGCCGTCGTCGTCTTTGAACCGGTCGTCGCGGTCGTCGCCGTCGTCGCAGCCGTCACCGTTGTTGCCGTCGTGTCCGTCGCGGTCTGTCCGAAGGCCGCAGCCGAAACGCAAATCGAGAGGAAAGCCACGAGAGTCGTGCGCATGTCGTCACCTCAATTTGATTGATCGGGAACCGTTGCGGCAAATTTTAACGGAGATCCCGCCCTAAAAGCGATAGCGGATTCCGACGGTGGTGTGAATGTTCGTCGGCCGCAGGATCTCGAGGTTCTTCGCCGACGTCGCCAGGTCCTCCACGCGGAACGGCGACGACGTCTTGATGTACGAGACCTCGCCTTCGACGCCGAAGCGCCGGCTCCACCACCACGCCACGCCACCGCCGGCCATCCCACCCGACCGCCCTCGCGTGCCGGAGAAGAGCGGGAAATCAGCGCCGCCGCCGGCGCGGGAATTGACGTGGTAGAGCGCGTAAGCCGGGCCGGCCATCAGATGGACGCGGAAGTCGCCGCGGTTCAGGTTCACGACGGCGGGGAGGACGAAGGTGGTGACGGCGATGTGGCCCGCATCGAGGTTGACGCCGCTCGCGCGCAACGGAGCGTAGGTCCAGGAGGCGCCAAGGCGGACGCCGAGCCAGCGGCCGAAGTCGCGCTCGATGTCGGCGGCCACGCCGGGGCGAGTGGCGGCGGAGAGCGTGGTCGTCGACTTCGTCGAGCCGGTCTCGTTGCCGAGAATGTCCGTGCGCTTCACGAAGTCGCCGAAGACGAAGGCTCCAGTGCCTCCGCCGACGCTCCAATTTTGTGCGTTGGCAGTCATGGCGATGAGAAGAGAGAGAGCGAAAAGTTCCGACGTGCGGCGCATGGCGTTGGTCAGAATTGCAACCGCAGGGCCAGTCTTGGCAAAAATTTCCAGGGTGATTTCTGACCCGTGCCGCATGGAAAGCGGGTCAGCAAATCACCCGAAGCCGCTTAAAACCAATGTTTTGTGAGATCGTGCGCGAGAGCCTCGGCGTTGTTGCCATCCAAAAGGAAATCACTGATGGTGTCGTCTTCCCAGGTTGGCGTCGATCGTGCAGAAGGCGGAGGCACGATGGAACAGGTTTCGAAAGAGTCGAAGCCGTTTAAGCGCGGGTCCCTTCTGACTTGCCTGCGCTCAGTGGCCGCTGCGGGCTCCCTCCTCAACTATTGGACCGATTTTGGACGATTATTCACATAGCTTCCTTGAATCCTACCGACTGGCCGCAGCGGTCCAGCCCCTTCGAAGTACCACGAGCGGAGCCGAAAGGCTCCGCAAGTGCTTTATGCTGACTTTATGCACGGCGAGATCGTCGGCGGCGTCCTAGCTCCCCACCCTCCCCACATCGTCTACGGCGAGAACCACTGGCGCAACGAGCCGCGCTCGGAGTGCGGGTGGGAGGTCCTGCGCTGGGGCTACGAGCGCGCCCGCAAGCACTTCCTGGCCAAGAAGCCCGACGTCCTTCTCGTCCACTCGCCGCACTGGCAGACGGTCATCGGCCACCACTTCCTCGGCGTCCCGGAGTTCCACGGGCTCTCCGTCGATCCGATCTTCCCGAATCTTTTCCGCTTCAACTACGACATCAAAGTCGACGTCGAGCTGGCGGAGCTGATCGCCGAGGAAGGTCGGAAGGACGGGCTGATCACCAAGATGATGCGGAATCCGAACTTCCGCGTCGACTACGGCACGATCGTCTCCTGCCACATGATGAATCCCGAGTGGGACATCCCGATCGTCGGGATCTCCTCGAACAACTCGCCCTACTACTTCTCGAACGAGATGGGGCAGGCGCAGATGATCCGCCTCGGCGAAGCAACACGGCGCGCGATCGAGCGCAGCGGACGGCGCGCGGTGCTGCTGGCGTCGAACACGCTCTCGCACCGCCACTTCACGACGGAGCCCGACATCCCCGAGGACATGTCGCGCGAGCACGTGTACGAGCACTCCGGGTATCTCTGGGACATGAAGGTGATTGACCTGATGCGCACCGGCCGTACGCGCGAGCTCGTGGCCATCCTTCCCGAGTTCATGGACATGGCCGTGAGCGAAGTCAAAGCCGGCGGCCTGGCCTGGATGCTCTCCGCGCTCGGCTTCCCCGACTACCCCGGCGAGCTTTACGGCTACTGGACGGTGATCGGCACCGGCAACGCCGTCGTGGGTTGGGACCCGCAGCTGAAGGCGGCGGCGACGACGCAGGGAGCGGCATGATCGCGTTCGTCGCGCTTCTTCTGGCAACGGCATTTCCGAGCAGCAGCAAGACGTCGTGGATGCGCCCGGAGTCGTTCCACCTCTCGATCGGCATGAGCCGCGCCGCGGCGGTGAAGGAGCTGGAGGCGAGCGGCTGGAAGCTGAAGCGCGGCGACGACGACGAGCACTGGGTCGTCGACTACACCGACGACAAGACGCTGACCCTGCACTTCAACCGCGAGCGCCTGCACTCGGTGCGCTTCGAGCTCTACGCCATCGTCGGGCAGGCCCGCGACGCGTTCGCCGAGGAGAAGTCGTTCCTGCTCGAGGCCTTCGGCAAGCCGCGCGTGGCCACGAAGTTGGTGCTCGTCTACGACGACCGCCTGCCGAACGTGATGGTGGTGCTCAACGACGATCAGAAATCGGCGCTCGGGCAGAAGGGCGTGGGATTGCTCGTCGTGCGGTACTACGACCCGGCGAAATGAGCTTGCTACTGTACGAGCAGGGACTCACCGAGGTCCCGGCTGACACGTGGCGGCACACCGACGTGCGCGTTCTCGACCTCGGGCACAACAAGATCGCCTTCATCCCGGACGCGATCGGCGATCTCGTGCACCTCGACTTCCTCTACCTGCACGACAACGAGCTGACGACCGTGCCGGACACGCTGCGCAACTTGCGCAAGCTGCGCTATCTCAACATCAGCGAGAACCACCTGACGACGTTTCCGATCATCGAATCGCTGATCGAGCTGCGCGCGACGGACAACGAGATCGCCGCGCTGCCCGAGGGGATCGGCGCGCTCGCGAAACTGCGCGAGCTGCACCTGCGCAACAACAAGCTGACGACGCTGCCGGCATCGATCGGCGAGCTGCAATCACTGCGGCAGCTCGACCTGCGCGGCAATCCCCTCACGCAGTTGCCGGAGTCGCTGCTCGAGCTGCCGCGCCTGGAGAAGGTGGACGTGCGCTGGGTGACGATCGACGACCGCGTGCTGGATCGGCTCGAAGCGCGCGGCTGCCTGGTTTACCGCTAATTCGTCGCCCCGCCCGCCACCGCCGCGTTCGCGGTCTTCGCCGCCTCGTACTTCGTCGACTTCCCTTCGAAGACGAACACGCCTTCACCGAGGGTGCCGACGTAGAGGCGGTCGCTCTCGAACGGGTCGAGCGCGATCGACGTCACCTCCGCCGTCCGCGACGGCAGCGGGAACGCGCGCCACTCGTTCTGTTGCGGCTCGCTGACGAGCAATTCGCGCTGCTGGCGCGAGGTCAGGAAGACAAACTCGGTCGCGCTGCGGTTGCCGCTGTACACCGACGCGAACTGTGCGTCCGGCGCCTCGGCGTCGTGCCACTTGCGGCTGGCGTCGATGATGCCGCCCTTCACGCCGGCTTTCCCGGCGATGTAGACGAACTGCTGCCCGCTATCGAAGCGGAGCGCGAGCGTGCCGCCCTTCGCCGGCGCGCCGTCGATCGGCCACCACTGCCGGCCGTCGAACACCTGCAGGCCCGCCGAAGTCAGTGCAAACAGCGCGCGCTTCTCGCCGAGGAAGCCAAGGGCGATGTCGACCGTGCGGGAGTCGGCGTCGGCGAGGCGGTCCCAGCTCTTGCCGCCGTCCTTGCTCGTGAACACCCCTTCCGACGTCGCCGCGAAATAGCGCTGCGCGTTGTAGCGGAGCACTTTGTCGACGCGCAGCGGCCTGTTCACCGGCGCGCTCTGCGTCCACTCGGCGCCGTCGGCGCTGAGGTAGAACCCTTTCTCCGTCCCGGCCACGAAGCCCTCGGCCGTCACCACGAGCGAGAGCACCGGCGGCACCGGCGACGTGCTGAGCTTCCGCCACGTCTGCGCAGCGTCGTCGGAGACGTAGAGGCCGGTCGACGAGCCGCCGAAGACGACCGAGGCGTAAACGCGCTTCGGCCGCGCCGGATCGGCGGCGATCGACGTAATCGTCAAGTTGCGCAGCCCGTCGCACGAGCGTGCGAACGTCTTCCCGTCGTCGTCGGAGACGTAAATTCCGTCGCCTTCGATGCCGAGGACGATGCGGTGCGGCCGCTGCGGATGGAGGGCGATGTTGTTGACGACGAGCGACTCGTCGGAGACGCGGTACCAGTTCTTGCCGCGGTCGTGCGAGCGATAGAGGCCGGCGACCGAGCCGGCGTAGACGGTCGTGCGGTCGCAGGGATCGACTTCGACGTCGTGGATGCGGCGGTTGTCGAAGCCGTCGCGGTAGCGCGTCCAGAGGTCGCCGCGGTTGACGGTGTTGTAGACCCAGCCGCACGTCGCCACCCAAACGTCGTCGGGATTCGCCGGATCGATGGTGATGGCAAACATGTCGGTGTCGAGCACCATGCCGCCGTTGATCAGCTTCCAGCTCTTGCCGCCATCGTCGGTGCGGATGCCCTGGCGCCACGTGCCGACGTAGATGCGGTCGTGCGTGCGCGGGTCGATGGCCAGCGACTCGACGTTGATCTGGTCGGAGATCTTCTCCCACGTCCGCCCGGAGTTCGTGCTGCGGTAGACGCCGGTGAGGCCGCCGACGACGACGAAGTTCGCGTCGCGCGGGTCGACGGCGATGGCGCGGACGGAGAAGTCCTCGAGCCCCGCGTCGCGGCGCGACCAGGTGCGCCCGCCATCCGAGGAGACGGCGATGACGCCGCCGCCCCAGAGGCCCCAACAGGCGGCCCAGAGGCGGCCGTCGCGGTCGATGACGAGGTTGTCGACGATGTGGCCGGGGAACTCGACGCTGATGCGCGGGTTCGCCCAGGTGCGGGCGCCGTCGTGCGAGACGTAGACCTCGCCGCCGGAGGTGCCGAGGTAGAGGGTGTCGGGGTCGGACGGATCGATGATGAGCGCGCGGACGTCCGCGCCGAAGAGCTTCGCCCGGTGCCACTCCGCGGAAAGCGGCGTGGCCACGAGGATGAGGAGGATCAAGAATTTACGCATGAACACCTTAGCCGAGGATTTTACTGTACCCCTCCGAAGCAACATCGCGGCCAGCACTCTCAGTTAGACTACGCGCCGCGATGCCCCTGCGTACTTGTGTCTTTCCCTGTGCCGGCTTCGGCACGCGCTTCTTCCCCGCGACCAAGGTCATTCCGAAGGAGATGCTGCCGCTGGTCGACAAGCCGATCCTGCAGTACGGGATCGAGGAGGCGCTCGGCTCAGGACTGGACAAGCTGGTCATCGTGACGTCGAAGGGGAAGGACGCGATCCTCGACCACTTTGACCGCACCTCGGAGCTGGAGCGCTCCCTCCGCGAGCGCCAGAAACTGGACCTCCTCGCCGAGGTCGACACCGTCAGCCGGATGACGGACCTCATCGCCGTCCGCCAGAAAGACGCCTTGGGGCTCGGCCACGCCGTGCTACAGGCGAAAGACGCCGTCGGCAACGAGCCCTTCGCGGTCGTGCTGCCGGATGACGTCATCCTCTCCGAGGAGCCGTGTCTGCTGCAGATGCGCCGCGTCTTCGAGCAGTACCACGCGCCCGTCATCGCCCTCATGGAAGTGTCGGCCGCGGAGACGTCGCGCTACGGCGTCGTGGCGGGCGAGCTCGTCGGCGATCGGCTCTTCAAAGTGCGCGACATGGTCGAGAAGCCGAAGGCGAACCCGCCGTCGCACTACGCCATCATTGGCCGCTACATCCTCCCGCCGGAGATCTTCCCGATCCTGGAAACGACCGAGCGCGGCGCCGGCGGCGAGATCCAGCTTACCGACGCGCTGCGCGGTCTCGTGCGGTCGAACGGTGGATTCTACGGCTACATCTTCGAGGGAAAGCGCTACGACGCCGGCGAAAAGCTCGGGTACCTGAAGGCAACGGTCGATTACGCGCTGAAGAACGACGTGCTCGGCGAGGACTTCGCCGACTACCTCCGCGTCGCGCTGGAGAAACATGGAGAAGAGGATCGACATCCTCGACCTGCCACCCGCGGTGCGGGAGCTCGTCGGTGAGTGCGAGCTGACCGGGCGCCGGACGCTGTTCACGCGGAACGGGCGCGCGGTGGTGGCGCTGGTCTCGCACGACGAATGGCTCGCGCTGCGCGAGACCCTCGACATTGCGAACGACGAGGCGCTGCGCGCGCAGCTCGCGCAGGGGGAAGCCGAGACGCAGCGGGGCGCGGTGATGGAGGTCGAAGATCTGGAATGACCGCTTGAGAATCGCCGAGCGCGTCGCCGCCGACTGGAGCGCGCTCATCCCCGAGGAGCGGGCCATGGCCATGCGTGCGCTCGAGGCCATTGACGAGGATCCGATCGCCGGCGCGCCGCTCTTCGAGCCGCTGCGCGGCCTCTGGGCGTATCGCGCGGAGCACCTGCGCATCGTCTACCGCATCGTGGCCGAGGCGCGGTTCGTCGTCGTATTGAGCATCGGACGGGCGGCGCCGTGACGTTGATTCTGGCGTCCGGATCGCCACGACGGCGCGATCTCCTCGCGTCCATCGGGATCGAGTTCGAAGTCATCAAGAGCGACGTCCCCGAGGTGCGCGCTGCCGGCGAGTCGCCGGAAGAGTACGTGGCGCGGCTCTCGCGCGAAAAAGCCGCCGCCGTCGCGCAGCAGCACCCCGGCCGCTGGATCGTCGCCGCCGACACGACCGTCTACCTCGGCGACGAGCTCCTCGAGAAGCCCGCGGACGTCGACGACGCCCGGCGCATGCTCGCCACCATCGCCGGGCGCACCCACACCGTCTACACCGCCGTCACCGTCATGAACGCCGCGCGCGGCTACGGCGACACGCGCATCGCCGAGACGGAGGTGCGGATGGCGGCCATGACGCCGCGCGAGATCGACTGGTATGCGCAGAGCGGCGAAGGGCTCGACAAGGCCGGCGCGTATGCTGCGCAGGGCATTGGCGCCATGTTCATCGACTCCATTCACGGCAGCTACACCAACGTCGTCGGCCTGCCCCTTGCTCTGCTCGTCAGGATGCTCGAGCGCGCCGGCATTGACCCGTTAGGCGCCGGAGGGTAGAAACGCATCATGTCTTCCGCAGCGAAAGTCGGCGCGTTCATGCTCGTGGTCCTCGGCGTCCTGGCCTTCTTCATCCTCAAGATCGAGGACGTGAAGGTCCGACGCACCAGCGACTCCAAGAAAATTACAGCCGTCTTCGACTCCGTGGCCGGGCTCGACAACAGGTCGGCCGTGCGCGTGGCCGGCGTCCGCGTCGGGAAGGTGACGAAGATCGATCTTCGTCCCGACGGTAAGGCCGAGGTGGAGTTGGAGATCGACAAAGACGTCCAGCTCCACGCGAATGCCCAGGCGCACGTCGCGAACCTCGGGTTGCTCGGCGAGAAGTACATCGAGCTCGATCCGGGCACGCCCAACCAGCCGGTGTTGAGCGAGGAGAAGACGGTCGTCCTCCCCGGCACGCAGCCGGCGACGATCGATCAGGTCACCGACCAGATCTCCGCCATCGCCACCGACGTCAAGGCCATCACCGCTTCACTGCGCGCCACGGTGGCCACGCCGAACGGGCAGGCGCAGCTGCAGGACATCGTGGCGAACGTCGACAACATCACCAAGCAGGTGCGCGATCTCATCGCCGCGAACCGCACCAACGTCGACGCCACGATGGCGAACGCGCAGGCGATCACGGCGCAGCTCAAGACGCAGATCCCGCGGCTGGCGGACTCGATCGAGCGCGTGGCCAGCTCGATGAGCGGCACGATCAACGAGAACCGCGCCGACGTCGCGAAGACGATCGACAATCTGAAGGCGCTCTCTGCCGATCTCCGCACCACCTCGGAGAACCTCGGCGCGATCACCGGGCAGGTGCGCAGCGGCAAGGGAACGGTCGGCAAGCTGCTGTACGAGGACGAGACGGCGAACCGCCTCAACACCGCGCTGGCCTCGGTGGAGAGCGGCGTGAACGAGCTGAAGAACACCATCGGCCGCATCGGCAAGCTGCAGCTCGACCTCGGCATGAACGCCGACTACTACGGCGGCCTGCCGAAGCAGCAGGCCGGTCTCGAGAACCTCGGCGGCAGCTCCCGCTCCGCGATCTGGCTGCGCCTCTCGCCGAATCCTGCGGAGAACAACCGCTTCTACAACGTGGAGCTGGCGGACACGCCGTTCGGGCACCAGAAGGACAAGGTGTTCGAGACGACGACGTTCGATCCGGCCACAGGGAAGTCGCAGACGACGATCACGAAGGAGACGCAGTTCGACCGCAACTTCGTCGTCTCCGCGCAGGCAGGCTGGCACCTCGGCACCGTGGACGCGCGCGTCGGCCTGATCGACTCCACCGGCGGCGGCGGCGTTGACCTGCACTGGAACCGGCGTCTCACGTTCACCGGCGAGGCCTTCGACTTCTCCGAGCGCTACGACAAGAACCCGCACCTGCGCCTCTTCGGCGAGTACACGCTGCGCCAGGCCAAGCCGAAGACGCCGATGATCTTCATCCGCAGCGGCATCGACAACCCGTTCAACAACACGGCGGTCATCTTCGGCGCGGGGATCCGCTGGCGGGATGATGATTTGAAGTATTTGCTGGGAAGCGTGCCGATACCGAAGTGATCCGCATCATTACCCGCACCGTCCTCATTTTCGGCGGCCGCTCGCCCGAGCACGACGTCTCCATCCTCTCCGCGCGCTCGATCGCCGCGGCCGCGCCGAAGGAAAGAATCGAGATCGTCCCGATCTGCATCGCCCGCGACGGGCGCTTCGTCGGGCCGGAGCGGAGCGCGAAGATTCTCGAGGGAGACGCAACCTCGGACACGGGCGACTTCGACTTCGAGTCGTGGGTGCGCGCGAACCACGTCGACGTCGTCTTCCCGATCGTGCACGGCAAGCACGGCGAGGACGGGACGCTGCAGGGCTACCTCGACATTCTCGGGTTGCCGTACGTCGGCAGCGGCGTGGCGGCGTCGGCGGTGGCGATGGACAAGGCGCACATGAAGTACGCCTTCGGCGCGGCGAAGCTGCCGATGGTCGAGTTCGTCCAGGTGCTGGAGACCGATTGGCAGAACGAGCGCGACCGCGTGCGCCGCGCCATCAACAACGTACTGCGCCTCCCCTACTTCGTGAAGCCGGCGAACAGCGGCTCCTCGGTCGGCGTGACGAAGGTGAAGAGCGACGCCGTGCTCGCCGACGCAATCGAGCTGGCGCTGCACTTCGACGACAAAGTGCTCGTCGAGCGCGGCATCGATGCCCGCGAGCTCGAGGTCTCGGTCCTCGGCAACGACACGCCGCAGGCGAGCGTGCCGGGGGAGATCGTCGCCGGCGCGGAGTTCTACGACTATGCCGACAAGTACGTCGACGGCAAAGCCCAGCTCATCATCCCGGCCAAGCTGCCGAAGGAGAAGATGGAGGAGCTGCGCCGCCTTGCCGTCGCGGCGTTCAAGACCGTTGGCGCGGCGGGCTACGCGCGCGTCGACTTTTTCCTCGAGCGCGGCACGAACAAGCTCTTCGTCAACGAGATCAACACCATCCCCGGCTTCACGCAGATCTCGATGTACCCGAAGCTGTGGGAGGCGACGGAAATCAAGTATCCGAAGCTGATCGAGCGGTTGATCGAGCTCGGCATCGAGCGCTCGAAGGCCCGCGCCGCGCGCGACGAGAGGACGATGGAGTGGCTGCAATCGTCTGGCCTGCACGCCTCCTGACGGCGAAGCTGCGCCCGCTCAATGCCGCGGCGAGCGTGAAGCTGGCGATCACCGCGGCCATCGCCGCGGCCTTTCTCTACGGCGACTTCGCGCTTTTCCGCCGCCTCTTCCGCGCCGTCGCACACGTCGAGGAGACGACGCCGTTCTTCGCCGTCGGGCTCCTGCGCAATCTCCTGGCGCTCGTCTTTCTCGTCGCCGTCGTCATCCTCTTTTCTTCGGCCATGACCGCGGCGATCGGCGCGTTCTTCACCGACCTCGATCTCGATCTCTACCACGCCGCGCCGCGCGCGAAGTGGCGCATCGTGCTAGCGCGGTGGGGGAAGACGCTGGCGCAGAGCGCTACGGTCGTCTACGTCTTCCTCATTCCGATGTTCATCGCCTACGCGGGGCAGTACCCGCGGCGGTGGACGTTCTTTCCGCTGGTGCTGGTCAACCTGGCGTTGCTCCTGGCCATCCCGGTGACGATCGGCGCGCTGGCGATCGTGGCGCTGGTGCGCTGGTTTCCCGTGCGGCGCGTGCACCAGATCGTGGCCACGCTGGCGATCATCGTGCTGACGCTCGCCGTCGTGGCCTTCCGCGTCTCGCGGCCGGAGCGCTTCTTCACCACGATCTCGACGACCGACGCCGCGCAGTTGCTGCGGCAGATCGAGCTGCCGTCGATGGAGCGGTATCCGGGGACGGCGCTGGCGGACTTCATGGTCGCTGGGAGCGACGGCATGGCCGCCGCACTCCACATCGGGCTCACGTTCGCGATCGTCGCGGCGGTTTTCTTCGCCGTCGCGCAACGGACGTACTTCGTGGCGTTCGTGCGCGCGCGAGAGAGCATGGCGCCGGTTGCAATCGGCGCGGACGCCGTCACGCGCGCGCTCGACCGCCTCCTGCAGCCGCTCGATGCCCCGACGCGCGCGCTCGTGGCGAAGGAAGTGCGCACGCTCTCGCGGGAGGTGGCGCAGTGGTCGCAGCTCTTCCTCATGGCCGCGCTGCTGTTTCTCTACCTCTACAACATCCGCATGCTGCCGCTCGGCGGCGACGTGCGCGCCGGCATCGTCGCCTACGCGAACATCGGCATGGCCGGCTTCGTCATCGCGGCGATCTGCCTCCGCTTCGCCTATCCGTCCGTCTCGTCCGAGGGGCGCGCGTTCTGGCTCGTGCAGAGCGCGCCGATGTCGTACCGGCGATTCTTGATCGTCAAAGTGCTCGTCTACGCCGCGCCGTTGACGCTCCTCGCGTTCCTGCTGACCGCGTTCGCCAACGTGCTGCTCGACGCCGACCGCGTGGTCTGGACGTTCACCCTCGCCGGCGCGTCGATGCTCTCGATCACGCTGGTGTCGATGGGCGTCGGCCTCGGCGCGCTCGCCCCGGACTTCAATGCCGAGAATCCGCTGCAGGTCGGGCTGTCGCTTGGAGGCTTCGGTTACATGGCCGCGTCGCTCGCCTACGTCGGCGCGTTGATGCTGTTGATGGCGCACCCGATCATGGACTATCTCCTGCATCAAGGCCTCGGCGTTCAGAGCGAACGAGAGAGCGGCGTCATCGCCGTCGTGACCGCGCTCACTGTTTCGATCGCGCTCACGGTGTTTCCTCTGCTCGCCGCTGAAAAACGGCTAGAATCGCCGCAAACTTAGAACGTGAAGGAGATGCTATGAGCACCGTCCCACCGTCGACGCCGCCGCCGGGCGGAACCTACACCCCGCCGCCGCCGCCGCCGCCACCTCCCGCGGGAGGCGCTGCTCCGGGCAGCGACCGCACGCTGATGGTCGTTCTCTCCTATCTCTGGATCCTCTGCCTGATCCCGCTCCTCACGAAAAAAGACGACAACGAAGTGCAATGGCACGCCAAGAACGGCCTGGCGATCCTCATCGCCGAGATCGTCTGCTGGGTGTTCTTCGTCATCGTCGGCATCGTGGCCCGGCGCATCGCCTTCGCCGGCTGCGGCGTCGGCGTGATCCAGTGCGTCGTCTGGCTCGCCTTCCTGGTCATCCGCGTCATGGCCATCATCAAGGGCGTCAACGGCCAGCGCTTCCGCGTCCCGATGGTCAGCGACTTCGCCGACAAGATGTAGGAGGAATTGAATGTCCGATTACACCCCGCCGCCCCCCTCAAGCACCCCTCCGCCCCCGCCGCCCACCGGTGGCACCGGCGGTGGTGAAGTCATCCCGCCGCCGCCCGATGCCAAGGACCCGATCCTCATCCTCATTCTCAACCTGATCGTGGCCGGCTGCCTCGGCTATTTCTTGATCGGGCAGAAGATGAAGGGCATCGTGACCGTGATCGTCTGGGTCGTCGGCCTCTTCATCACCTGCGGCATCCTCTCCGGTCTTCTTTCGGTCGTGACCGCGATCGACGGCTACCTGCAGGCGCAGCACCACAAGGCCGGCTACTCGCTCGGGCCGTGGACGTTCTTCAACCAGCACCTCTGAGATCGCAGCGCGGGTAGGTTGTAGCGGATCGAAACCGCTACAACCTACCAATACAGCCCGAGCTGCAGCTTCGCCGCCTCGGACATCATGCTCCGGTCCCACACGGGGTCGAACACGACTTCGACGTCGGCGGTCTTCACGCCGGGAAGGGTCTCGATCTTCGTCTTCACGTCATGCGCGAGGACGGGGCCCATCCCGCAGCCGGGGGCGGTGAGGGTCATCTTGATCTTGACCTTCGTCATCCCCTCGTCCTCCGCGAGCTCGCAGAGATACACCAGCCCGAGGTCGACGATGTTGACGGGGATCTCAGGGTCGTAGCAGGTCTTGAGCTGGTCCCACACGAGCCCTTCGAGCTCTTCCTTCGTCTTCGGCGCCGCTTCCTCGGCCGGGGGGAGGTTCTCCGGCGTCTTGCCGATCGCTTCGACCTCGCGGCCCGAGATGCGGACCATCAGCCCGCGGTCGGTGATGAGCGTGTAGGACCCGCCGAGCGACTGCGTGATCGTGGCGCGGGCGCCCTCGGGCACCAGCACCCGCTCGCCGCTGGGGATCATGATCGCCTCGCAGTTGCGGCTGACGACGATTTCTTCGCGAACGTTCATTCGGTGGTCACCACTCCCTCATCCGTCTGCAGCGCTGTATGCAGCGTGTGCCAGGCGAGCGTCGCGCATTTTACGCGCGCCGGAAACTCCGACACTCCGGAGAACGCCGCCAGGCGCCCCAATTCCTCCTCGTCGAGGCCGCTGCCTTCGCCGGTGACGAGCTTGTGGAACGTGTCGAAGAGCTTCTCCGCCTCGTCGCTCTTTTTGCCCTTCACTGTCGAGCTCATCACCGACGCCGAGGCCTTCGAGATCGCGCAGCCGTTGCCGGTGAAGCCGATGTCGCGGATCGTGTCGCCGTCGAGATCGACATAGATCGTGTAGTGATCGCCGCAGAGCGGGTTGTAGCCCTCCACCTTGCGCGTGGCGTTCGGCAGCTCTTTGTAATTTCGAGGATTGCGGTTGTGGTCGAGGATGACCTGCTGGTAGAGCTCGCGGAGATTGTCGGACATCAGCCAAAGACCTCGATGACTCTCTGCAGGCCAGCCACGAGCGCGTCGGCCTCGTCCTTCGTGTTGTACATGCCGAACGAGGCGCGCCCGGTCGCGGGAACGTTGAAGCGCATCATGAGCGGCTGCGCGCAATGGTGTCCAGTGCGGATGGCGATCCCTTCCTGGTCGAGGATCGTGCCGATGTCGTGCGGGTGCACCCCTTCGAGCGTGAAGGAGATGACCGAGGCCTTCTCGCGCGCGATGCCGATGAGGCGGACGCCGTCGAGCTCCTGCAAGCGCTCCGTGGCGTAGTGCAGCAGCTCCTGCTCGTGCGCGGTGATGTTCTCGATGCCGACGCCGCCGACGTAGTCGAGCGCCGCGGCCAGCCCGACGACGCCCTCGATGTTCGGCGTTCCCGCTTCGAATTTGTAGGGAAGCGCGTTGTACGTCGTCTTCTCGAACGAGACGGAGAGGATCATGTCGCCGCCGCCCTGGTAAGGCGGCATGGCCTCGAGCAGCGCCTCGCGGCCGTAGAGCGCGCCGATGCCGGTCGGGCCGTAGACCTTGTGTCCGGAGAAGGCGTAGAAGTCGCAGCCGATGTCCTGCACGTCGACGATGGAGTGCGGCACGCCCTGCGCGCCGTCGATGAGCACGACCGCGCCGGCGTCGTGCGCCGCCTGGGTCATGGCCTTGACCGGGTTGATCGTGCCGAGGGCGTTGGAGGCGTGGCCGAAGGCCACGATCTTCGGATGGCGCTCCAGGAGCTTCCGGTACTCGTCCTGAATCAGCTCGCCGTTGTCGGCGACCGGGGCGACGAGGAGTTGCGCGCCCTTCGCCTCGCAGAGGAGCTGCCACGGGACGATGTTCGAGTGGTGCTCGATGGCGGTGATGAGCACGCAGTCGCCGGCGGCGACGTTGCGCCCGCCCCACGACGATGTCACCAGGTTGATGGCCTCGGTCGTCCCGCGCGTGAAGACGATCTCTTTTTCGCTGCGGGCATTGATGAAGCGTTTCACCGTCGTACGCGCGCCTTCGTAGGCAGCGGTGGCGATCTCGCTCAGGAAATGCACGCCGCGGTGAACGTTCGAGTTCTCTTCCGTGTAGTAGCGGACGATGCGGTCGATCACCGCCTGCGGCTTCTGCGTCGTGGCGGCATTGTCGAGATAGACGAGCTTCCGGCCGCGAACTGTGCGGTGAAGGATCGGGAAATCGCGCCGCAGACGCTGCACATCGAAGCCGATCGCGTGCGCCGCTATCGTCATTGACCCCTCCGCTCCGGCAGCCGCTCGGGCATGCTGCGGAACAGCTCCCGCCGCACCAGCTCGCGCACCGGCTCGGCCTTCACGCGGTCGACGATCTCGCTGGCAAAGGCGTAGATCAGGAGACCGCGCGCCTCCGCCTCGCCGATGCCGCGCGAGCGGAGATAGAACAGCGCCTCCTCGTCGAGCTGGCCGATCGTCGAGCCGTGGTTGCACTTCACGTCGTCGTTGTGGATCTCCAGCGTCGGCTTGGAGTCGACGATGGCGGTCTCGCTGAGCAGCAGGTTGTGGTTCGTCTGCCGCGAATTCGTCTTCTGCGCGTCGGGGCGGACGATGATCCGCCCGTCGAAGATGCCGCGCGCGCTCTGGTCGAGGATGCCTTTGTAGAGCTCGAGCGAGTCGCAGTGCGGGTAGAGGTGATCGACGACCGTGTGGTTGTCGCAGTGCTGGTTGCCGGTGAGGGTGAAGAGGCCGTCGAGGGTGATGCTCGCGCCTTCGCCGCCCAAGGCGACGTTGATCTCGTTGCGCACCAGCGCGCCACCGATCGTGATCGCGCGCGACACCACGGCCGACGCGCGCTCCTGGTGGATCTGCAGCGTGCCTACGTGGTAGGCATCGAGCGACTCGCAGACGACCTTGGTGTGGTCGACGACGGCGCCGTCCTGCACGACGAGCTCCGTGACCGTGTTGGTGAAGTACTTGCCGCGCCCCACGTAGGTCTCGACGATCGTGACCTGCGCGTTCTTGCCGACGACGATGAGGTTGCGCGGGTGCGACCAAACCTCGTCGCCGTCGCCGACGAAGAGGAGGTGGATGAAGCCATCGATGACCGTGCCGTCGGGGATCTCGATGCGCGCGCCGTCCTGCGCGTGCGAGGTGTTGAGCGCGGTGAACGGATGCCGCATGTAGTCGGCGTAGCGACCCTGGAGTGCGGCGGCCATGCCGCCGCTGTTCAGAGCGGCGGCCTGGCCGCCGCTCTCCACAAAGCTCCCGTTGACGAACACGTACTCGGCCGCGGCGCGCTCGAAGAAGCGGAAATCGTGCGGCACAGGCGCCGACGCGTCACCGAATTTCCAAGGAACCCGCGCGATCGGCGCAACGTTCGTGTACTTCCACTCCTCCTGTTGCGGCGTCGGCCAGCCGAGCTGCGCGAAGCGCTGCGCGGCCTGCTCGCGGATGTCGTGAGCCGTGGCAATCATTGCGCCGCCGCCATCTCCTGCTCGATCCACTCGTAGCCCTTGGCCTCGAGCTCCTCGGCCAACTCTTTCCCGCCCGACTTCACGATCTGTCCGTTCGCCAGCACGTGCACAACGTCGGGAACGAGGTAGCGCAGCAGGCGCTGGTAATGCGTGATCACCAGCACCGAGTGCTTCTCACTCCGCAGCGCGTTCACGCCCTCGGCGACGATGCGGAGCGCGTCGATGTCGAGGCCGGAGTCCGTCTCGTCGAGGATGGCCAGCTTCGGATCGAGCACGGCCATCTGAAAGATCTCATTCCGTTTCTTCTCGCCGCCGGAGAACCCTTCGTTCACGCCGCGATTGAGGAACGACTCGTCGAGGTCGACGACCTTCATCTTCTTCCGCACCAGTTGCAGGAACTCGACGGCGTCGAGCTCCTCCTCGCCGCGGTACTTGCGCATGGCGTTGTACGCGGCCTTGAGGAAGTAGATGTTGTTCACGCCGGGGATCTCGACCGGGTACTGCATCGCCAGGAACACGCCCTCGCGCGCCCGGGCCTCAGTCGGCATCGCCAGCAGATCTTTGCCTTCGTACGTGACGCTGCCGGACGTCACCTCGTACCGCGGCCGCCCCGCCAGCACGTTCGCCAGCGTCGACTTGCCGGAGCCGTTCGGCCCCATGATGGCGTGGACCTCGCCTTCGCCGATGGAGAGGCTCAGTCCTTTGAGGATCTCTTTACCGTCTATGCCGGCCTTTAGGTTCTTGATCTCGAGCATCAACCAACGCTTCCTTCCAAACTGACTCCCAGCAGCTTCTGCGCTTCGACGGCGAACTCCATCGGCAGCTCGCGGAACACCTCTCGACAGAAGCCGTTCACGATCATCGACACCGCGTCCTCGGCCGAGATCCCGCGCTGCTGGCAGTAGAAGAGCTGGTCTTCGCCGATCTTCGACGTCGAGGCCTCGTGCTCCATCTTCGCCGTCGAGTTGCGCACTTCGATGTAAGGGAACGTGTGCGCGCCGCACTTGTCCCCTAGGAGCAGGGAGTCGCACTGCGAGTAATTGCGGGCGTTCTGCGCGCCCTTCATGATCAGCACCTGCCCGCGGTACGTCTGCTGGCCGTGCCCCGCCGAGATCCCCTTCGAGACGATCGTCGACGTCGTGTTGCGGCCGATGTGGATCATCTTCGTCCCGGTGTCGGCCTGCTGGTAATTGTTCGTCAGCGCCACGGAGTAGAACTCGCCCGTGGAGTTGTCGCCCTGCAGGATGCAGCTCGGGTACTTCCACGTAATCGCCGAGCCGGTCTCCACCTGCGTCCACGACAGCTTCGCGTTCGCGAAGGCCTTGCCGCGCTTGGTGACGAAGTTGTAGATCCCGCCTTTGCCTTCCTTGTCGCCCGGATACCAGTTCTGCACCGTCGAGTACTTGATCGAGGCGTTGTCGAGCGCGACCAGCTCGACCACCGCGGCGTGGAGCTGGTTCTCGTCGCGCATCGGCGCCGTGCAGCCTTCGAGGTAGCTGACGTACGCCCCTTCATCCGCGATGATGAGCGTCCGCTCGAACTGCCCCGTACCGGCGCTGTTGATGCGGAAGTAGGTGGACAGCTCCATCGGGCAGCGCACGCCCTTCGGGATGTAGCAGAACGAGCCGTCGGAGAAGACGGCGGAGTTGAGCGTGGCGAAGAAGTTGTCGGTGTACGGGACGACCGACCCGAGATACTTGCGCACGAGGTCGGGGTGGTTCTTCACCGCCTCGGAGAATGAACAGAAGATGATGCCGAGCTTCGCCAGCTCGCCCTGGAATGTCGTCGCCACCGACACCGAGTCGAACACGGCGTCGACGGCCACGCCGCTGAGGCGCTTCTGCTCCTCGAGGGAGATGCCGAGCTTCTCGAACGTGCGCCGGAGCTCGGGATCGACTTCGTCGAGCGACTCCAGCTTCTTCTTCGTCTTCGGCGCCGAGTAGTAGCGGATGCCTTGGTAGTCGATCGGGCCGTACGTCACGTTGGCCCACTCCGGCTCGGTCATCGTCTGCCAGTGGCGGAACGCCTTCAGCCGCCACTCCAGCATCCACTCCGGCTCCTCTTTCTTTTTCGAGATGAGGCGGATGATGTCCTCGTTCAGACCCGGCGGGGCCTGGTCGGCTTCAATGTCGGTGACGAAGCCGTACTTGTAGTCCTGGTTCGCGATCTGTTCGATCGTCTGGTTGCTCATTGAATCTCCGCGCGCGCCGTGAGCGCGCCTTTGTCGAGGATCGGCATCGGCAGCGCGCCGCGCGCGAGGTCCCCTAAGGAGACCTGCTCGAAGGCGCCCTTGATGGCGCGGTTGATGCCGAACATGAAGCGGCGCGACGGGCACGCCACGCGGATCGAGCAGAGGGCGTGGCCGCTGTCGTCCGTCGTCTCGCACTCGACGAGGTCCCACGGTCCTTCGAGCACGTCGAGCAGTTGCCCGAGCGTGACCGCCTCGGCGTCGCCGTCGAAGGAGTAGCCGCCGCCGACGCCGCGGTGCGACTGCACGAGCCCTCCCTGCTGCAGCGTCTTGAGGACCTTGGTGATCATCGGGACCGGAAGGTGGTAGAAGGCCGCGATCTCGCGCGCAGACACGACGGCGCCGGGCCGCCGTGCGAGGTAGACGGCGGCGAGAAGTCCGTAGTCGGTGAGCCTGGAGATCTTCAGCATGGGCGCGAAACTGTACTAAATCGGTCCGCTTTGATCAACAGGCGCCGTTCGGACCGTTATTTCCTTTTCGATGAGCCGTTTCGCTGTCCCTTTCCCGGCCGCTCGCCGTGAACGCTGCGCTCCTTGAGCTCGTCACGGCTGCGGGCGTGGCGCACGTTGCGATCCGGTGTCGCTTCGTCTTTCGGGCTGTGTGTGGGGCCACCCACGTTGCGATCGTCTTTAGCCATGGCACCGATCATGCGATTTGAAAGCCATCATGAAGAGCGCAATCGCGGTTCTGCTGCTCGCAGTGGCCGCGCTCGGCTGCCGCGGACGGTCCGGTCCGGCGCAGCGGAACCAGCCACAGTACGACGTGGTCCAGGAAGGACAGAGCGACACGGCGACGTCGACGATCAGCGCGCCCGGCGAGACGCAACCGCCGGTCACGGCGACGAACACCGACACGACCGGCTCGTTTGCTCTCGGTACGGCGATGCCGCCTGCAAACATGCCCGGCGGACCGGCGGCAGGAGGCGTGATGCAGCCGCAGCAGCCGGGAAGCATGGCCAGCGGGATGCCGACGGCGACGCCGGTGCAACCGCCACGACCTTCGAGTACGGTTTACGTTCCGCCGCCGCCGACGACCACAGTCGTGACGACGACCACGCCGCCGCCGCCGCGCAAGCAGGAGCGTACGCCGCCGCCGACGGAAACGACGGACACCACGGCGACGACCGATACGACGGCCACGACCGACACCGCAACGACCGACACGGCCGCGACGGATACGACGTCGACGGCGAAGCCTCCGAAGAAGGAGAAGGACAAGGAAGAGAAGACCGACACGTCGCAGCCGCCGCCTCCACCGCCGACGGCGACGGACACGATCGGCGGGCAGTAGCGCGCGCTGCTACAATCCCGCCCCCGAATGTCGCGTCTGACCTTCCAGGACCTCATCCTGAAACTGCAGAACTTCTGGGCCGAGCGCGGCTGCATGATCGAGACGCCGCTCGACCTCGAAGTCGGCGCCGGCACGATGCATCCGGCAACCTTTCTCCGCGTCCTAGGGCCCGAGCCGTGGAACGTCGGCTACGTCCAGCCATCGCGCCGCCCCGCGGACGGCCGCTACGGCGACAATCCCTTCCGCCTCGGCAAGCATTACCAGTTTCAGGTCATCCTCAAGCCGTCGCCGCTCGACGTGCAGGACCTCTACCTCGACTCCCTGCGCGCCATCGGCCTCGACCTCGCCAAACACGACATCCGCTTCGAGGAGGACAACTGGGAGTCGCCGACGCTCGGCGCGTGGGGGATGGGGTGGCAGATCCTCCTCGACGGGATGGAGATCACCCAGTTCACCTACTTCCAGCAGGCCGGCGGCATCGACCTCGCGCCGGTCTCCGCGGAGATCACCTACGGCCTCGAGCGCCTGACCATGTTCCTGTCGCGCAAGAGCTCGGTCTTCGACATCGAGTGGGGCGGCGGCTTCGGCTACGGACCGGTGCGGAAGCAGGACGAGTACGAGTTCAGCAAGTACTACTTCGAGACCGCCGACATCGACACGCAGTGGACGCTGCTCGACATCTACGAGAAAGAGGCGAAGCACTGCCTCGACGAGCAACTGGTCCTACCCGCGTATGACTGGACGCTGAAGTGCTCGCACACGTTCAACACGCTCGATGCGCGCGGCGCGGTCTCCGTGACCGAGCGCGTGGCCGTGATCAAGCGCGTACGCGACCTCGCCGTCGCCTGCGCCCAACAATACCTGGAGGCGCGGGAGAAGCTCGGCTTCCCGCTGATGCAGCATGGCTGAGTACTTCTGCGAGATCCTGCTCGAAGAGATCCCCGCGTGGATGCTCGACGCCGCGCGCGCGTCGCTTCAGGCCGCGGCGTCGAAGGCCGTCGTCGAGATCGGCTCGTTTTCGCCAGCGGCAACGATCACCACGAATGCAACGGCGCGGCGGCTGGTCCTCTTCATCGAGAATCTTCCTGAGAAACAAGCGGACCGCGACGAAGAGGTCAAAGGTCCGCCGCGCAAAGCCGCCTACGACGCCGACGGCAACCCAACGCCGGCGCTGCACGGCTTCCTCAAGAAGAACAACGCCACCGCGGCCGACCTCTTGGACGGCGGCGACTATGTGCGCATCCGCCGCACCGTGGCCGGGCGGGCGGCGGGGGAGATCCTGCAGCAGCGCATCCCGCAGATCGTCGAGTCGCTGCGCTGGCCGAAGATGATGCGCTGGGGCGCCGGCGCGCACTCCTACATCCGGCCGCTGCACGGCATCGTCTCGTCGTTGGACGGCGAGCACCTGCCGGTCGAGATCTTCGGCGTGAAGTCCGGCCTCACCACCATCGGCCATCGCATCCTCGCCAACGATCCGGTGAGGGTGACGACGTACAACGACTACGTCACGAAGCTGGAGCTCGCCTCCGTCATCGTCGACGCCACGCGCCGCCGCCACGTCATGGCCGAGCGCGCGCGCGTGCTCGCCGCGGAAGCGGGCGGCACGCCGAGCGTCGACGCCTCGATCTGGTCGCAGTGGCAGTACCTCACCGAGTACCCCGGTGTCGTACGCGGCGAGTTCCGCGCCGAGTATTTGACCATCCCCGAGGAAGTGCTGGTGATGGTCATGCGCGTCCATCAGAAGCAGCTGCCGATCCGCGACGTTGCCGGCAAGCTGACCAATGCCTTCCTGGCGGTGCTCGACAACGACGGCGACGAGGAAGGGAACGCGCGCTACGGCAACTCGTTCGTCACCAACGCGCGCTTCGCCGACGCGAAGTTCTTCTACGAGACCGACCGCAAGCGCCCGCTCGCCGAGCGCCGCGAGCAGCTCTCGCACCTCGAGTTCCACGCGAAGCTGGGCAACTACCTCGAGAAGACCCAGCGGATCACGCGGATCGCCCGGGAGCTGAGCGGCAACGATCCCGGCGCGGTCGAGGCGGCGGAGCTCTGCAAGTGCGATCTCGTCACCGAGATGGTGAAGGAGTTCACCGAGTTGCAGGGACAGATCGGCGGCATCTACGCGCGCGAGGAAGGGCTGCCCGACGGCGTCTGGCAGGCGATCTACGATCACTACCTCCCCATCAACGTCGACGACGCCCTGCCGCGCACGCTGAGCGGCGCGTACGTCTCGCTCGCCGACAAGATCGACACCCTCGCCGGCTTCTTCTCCGCCGGCGTCCGCCCGACCGGCTCCCGCGATCCGTTCGGCCTCCGCCGCGCCGCGCAGGGGATCGTGCAGATCCTGCTCAACCGCGACAAGCGCCAGGTCCGCGTCGGCGTCGACCGCCTCGTCGACCTCGGCCTCTCCGCCTATGGCCTCGGCGACGAAATCAAAGCCGACCTCCTGGCCTTCTTCGCCGAGCGCGTGCGCACGCTGCTCGAGGCATCGCAGTATGGCTTCGCCTACGACGAGATCGCCGCGGCGATGGAAGCCGGATGGGCGTCGTCGCTCACGGATCTCGTCGACCGCATCCAGGCGCTCAAGGCCATGCGCGACCAGGCCAACTTCCTCAACATCCTCGACTCCGCCAAGCGCATCGCCAACATCACCGCCGGGCACGACTCGACGCACGTCGACGCGGCGAAGCTCGAGAACGAGACCGAGCGGCGCTTGAGCGACCTCGCCACCCTCGTCGGCGCGCAGATCGAGGAGATGATCGGCGAGCGCGAGTACCGCCGCGCCCTGGAGTCCTTCGCCGCCCTGGCGCCGGAGCTCGAGAAATTCTTCGATGACGTCATGGTCATGGTCGACGACGAAGGGGTGCGCCGCAACCGCATGTCGCTGCTGCGCAAGGTCGGCAACGCCGTGGCGAAGATCGCCGACGTGACGAAGATCGTCGTCGACCGCAGCACGTTCCGATGAAGCGCGCGCTCGCCGCGGCCCTCCTTCTCGTCTTCGCCTGCCGCGGCCAGGAGCCGCCGTCCCCGCCGCCCGACCAGCCGTCGTCCGACGCCGCGGAGCGCTCCGGCCTGGCCGACCTCACCCGCGGCGCGGTCGTCGTCTGGCGCAGCGGCGAGGCGCTGCTCGAGAACTCGGCACTCGCGGCGATCGACGGCGAGCGAAGCAGCTACTGGGCAAGCATGCCGAACGATTACCCGCAATCGCTCGTCGTCGCCCTAGGCGCGCCCGCGCGCGTCGAGCGCATCGGCATCCGCGCGCTCAACACCGCATTTTTCGTCCCGAAAGAGATCGCCTTCGAGACGTCGATGGACGGCGCGGCGTTTCAGCCGCTGGCAACGCTGCACGTCAACGTCACGCTCGACCCGCAGTGGATCGTCGTCCGCCCGACCGATGCGGCGTTCGTGCGCGTGACGCTCGTGGCGCCGGCCGCCGACCGCGGCGAGGTTTGTCTCACCTCGCTCCTCGTGCAGGGACGAGAGCTCGCGCCGGCGCGGCCGGGCTCGATCGCCGGGACGTGGCGCGTCAACGGCCGCAACGCCGAGTTTTCCTCCGACGCGCGCGGCGCGATGCAGTACGCCCACTCGACGCTTTTTTTCGAAGGCGGCAACAACGGCCGCTTCTATCGCTACGAATGGATCCGCGGCCCGGAATTCGGTTATGCGGCGCTCACGGTGTCGCCCGACGGCAAGCACCTCAACGGCATTCAGTGGCACGAGGCCATCCTGCAGACGTTCTTCGGCGACGCCTTGTTCGGCGAGCGCGCCGAGGCGCACGTCGCCGCGCCCGCGGCCGACGTCGCGCACGAGTTCCTGCGCCGCGCTGGCCGGCACTCGCTCTACAACCTCCGCTTCGCGGCGGACGGCACGCTCGATGCCGCGGCCAGCGCGGAGGGGTTGAAATGGCTCGTCGAGGAGCTGCCACGGCAGCCGCATCCGCGCCTCGTGGCGCATGAGTTTCGCGAGAAAGCGCTGGAGGCCAATCGAGCGCGGGCTCAGCGCGCCCTCGACTCCCTCGCCAAGGCGCTTCAGAATGCGGGGGGCGACTTGCGTCGCGTGACGCTCGTCGCCGCAGGATCGGACAACCCACGACAGATTCCCGGGTCGGAGGCCGCTCGTGAGCTCTACAGCACCATCGATCTCGAAGTCGGAAGATAAGACGGCAAAGAAGTACGTCTACTACTTCGGCGAAGGACACGCCGAGGGAAACGCCAAGATGAAGAACGTCCTCGGCGGCAAAGGCGCGGGCCTGGCCGAGATGACGAACATCGGCGTTCCCGTCCCTCCCGGCTTCACGATCTCCACCGAGGTCTGCACGTACTTTTACGAGCACGGCAAGCAGTACCCGCCCGATCTGCGCGACGCCGTCGCCGAAAATCTGGCGCGCGTCGAGCGCGTCGTCGACCGCAAGTTCGGCGACCGCAACAAGCCGCTCCTCGTCTCCGTCCGCTCCGGCGCGCGCGCCTCGATGCCCGGGATGATGGACACGATCCTCAACCTCGGGCTGAACGACGAGACCGTGCAGGGCCTGGCCAAGCACGACGAGCGCTTCGCCCTCGACTCCTACCGCCGCTTCATCCAGATGTTCTCCGACGTCGTCCTCGAGGTCGACAAGGAGCACTTCGAGCACGAGCTCTTCGCGCTGCGCGACCGCGTCGGCGCGCAGACGGACGCGCAGATCCCCGCGAACGCGCTGCGCGAGCTCGTGGCGACATACAAAAAAATCGTCCGCGAGAAGAGCGGCAACGACTTTCCGCAGAACGTGAACGATCAGCTCTGGGGCGCGATCGGCGCGGTGTTCAGCTCCTGGAACAACCAGCGCGCCATCACCTACCGCAAATTGAACGGCATCCCCGACGACTGGGGCACCGCCGTCAACGTGCAGTCCATGGTCTTCGGCAACATGGGCGACGATTGCGCCACCGGCGTGGCCTTCACGCGCAATCCGTCGACCGGCGAGCGGAAGTTCTTCGGCGAGTACCTGCCCAACGCGCAGGGCGAGGACGTCGTCGCCGGCATCCGTACGCCGCTGCCGATCTCGAAAGCGCAAGCGTTGAGCGGCGAGAAATCGCTCGAAGAGACGATGCCCGCGGTCTACGCGCAGCTCGAGGACGTCTACAAAAAGCTCGAGGCGCACTACCGCGACATGCAGGACATCGAGTTCACCATCCAGTCGGGGAAGCTCTACCTGCTGCAAACGCGCACCGGCAAGCGTACCGGCTTCGCCGCGGTGAAGATCGCCTGCGACATGACCGACGAAGGGCTGATCGACCACCGCGAGGCGGTCGAGCGCGTCGAGGCGGGACAGATCGTGCAGCTCCTCGCGCCCGTGTTCGATCACGCCGAAAAAGAGAAAGCGCTGAAAGGCGGCCGCCTTCTCGGCCGCGGTCTTCCCGCCGGCCCAGGCGCCGCGGCGGGGCGCATTGCCTTCAACGCCGAGCACGCCGTGCAGATGGCGGCGGATGGCCCGGTCGTGCTCGTGCGCATCGAGACCTCGCCCGAGGACATCGCCGGCATGCACAGCGCGGCGGGCATTCTCACCACGCGCGGCGGACTGACCTCCCACGCCGCGGTCGTCGCGCGCGGCATGGGACGGCCGTGCGTCGTCGGCGCCGGCTCGCTCAAAGTCGATTACGGGCGCGGCGAATTGAGAAGCGAAGGACACGAGCCGCTCGAAGAGGGCGATTGGATTTCCATCGACGGCACGACGGGCGAGATCCTCGGCGGCAAGCTGCCGACGAGACCGTCCGAAGTCGTCCAGGTGCTGATCGAGAACACCATGAAGCCGGAGCAGTCGGAGGTCTACCGCAACTTCGACCGCCTCCTGAAATGGGCCGACGAAATCCGCACGCTCGGCATCCGCACGAACGCCGATACGCCGAACGACGCGCGCGTGGCGCGGCTCTTCGGCGCCGCCGGCATCGGCCTCTGCCGCACGGAGCACATGTTCTTCGCCGAGGAGCGGATCGTGCGCGTGCGGGAGATGATCCTGGCGCGCAACGAGGCGGGGCGGCGCCGCGCGCTCGACCAGCTCCTGCCGTTCCAGAAAGCCGACTTCGAAGGGATCTTCCGCGAGCTCACCGGGATGCCGGTGACGATCCGCCTGCTCGATCCGCCGCTGCACGAGTTCCTGCCGCACACCGAAGCGCAGATGTCGGCGCTGGCGCGCGACATGGGCTGGGGCTACGTCGAGCTGCGCGCGAAGGTGAATCAGCTCCACGAGGTGAACCCGATGCTCGGCCACCGCGGCTGCCGCCTCGGCATCACCTATCCGGAGATCTACGAGATGCAGGTGCGAGCGATCTTCCAGGCCGCGTGCGACGTGCGCAAGGACGGAATCGACGTGCGTCCCGAGGTGATGATCCCGCTCGTCGGCACGGTGAAGGAGCTGCAGATCACGAGCGAGATGACGCGCCGAGTGGCCGCGGACGTGATCAAGGAGCGCGGCGTCGACGTGCCGGTCATCGTCGGGACAATGATCGAGATCCCGCGCGCGGCTCTCATCGCCGACCAGCTCGGGGAGATCGCCGAGTTCTTCTCCTTCGGCACGAACGACCTCACGCAGATGACGTTCGGCTACTCGCGCGACGACGCCGGCACGTTCCTCCCCGAGTACGTCGACAAGAAGATCCTGCCGAAGGACCCGTTCGAGTCGATCGACACGACCGGCGTGGGACAGCTCGTGCGCCTCGGCACGGAGCGCGGGCGCTCGGCGAACGCGAAGCTGAAGGTCGGCGTCTGCGGCGAGCACGGCGGCGACCCCGACTCCATCCGCTTCTTCCGCACGTGCAATCTCAACTACGTCTCGTGCTCGCCGTACCGCGTGCCGGTGGCGCGGCTCGCGGCGGCGCAGGCGGAGCTGGAACAGAAGGCGTACGAGGGATAGGCGCGCGCCGTGCGCCCTACCGCAACGCGTCCAGCGACTGCCGGATGGCCGTCTCCGCGCACGCGATCGTCTCCTCGAGCGTGAAGCGGAAGACGAAGCGGTAGTAGTTCCACGTCGCCGCCGACAGGAAGTAGCGGATGTTCGTGGCGGCGATTTTTCGCCGCGCCTCCGGCGCGCGCGGCGCGTAGGCGTCGACGATCTTGCGGACGGCCACCCAGCGCTGCCGGCCATTGGTCTGCATGATGCGCTCGGAGACGTCGGTGTGCAGCGAGGCCCGGATGAGATCGCGCCGCGCTTCGAGAGAGCTGAAGAGCGTCCGCGGCATGGCCAGCAGCTCCTCGAGCGTGCGCGGATGCGGCACTTGCATCTGGCTGCTGATCTCCGCGGCCACGGCGTCGAGAAACTCGTCGCGCGTGGCGAAGTAGCGGAAGATGGTCCGCTCGGAGAGGCGGGCGCGCTTGGCCACGGCGCGCATGGTCAGGCCGCCGACGGAGTCTTCCTGCAGCGTCTGCAGCGCGGCCTCGATGATGAGCCGTTGAGTCAGGTCGGTTTGCTGCTCGGTGAGCGTCGTTGACATGCTGTGTGCCATTATGTCATACTGTCTGACATGGACACCAAACAACCTCTCATTCTCAAACACGACGAAGGCGAAACTCTCTCAGCCATGGGCGCGCAGGTCCGGTTTCTCATCTCGGGCGACCGCACCGGGCGGGCCTGGTCGCTCACGGAGTGCGAGGCGCCGAAGGATCAAGGTCCTCCGCCGCACCAGCACCCGTGGGACGAAGCGTATTACATCCTCGAAGGCGCGGTGCGCTTCACGGTCGACGGCCGCGACACGGTGGCCAACCCCGGCGACTTCCTCTTCGTCCCCGCCGGCACGGTTCACGCCTTCCAAGGCGCCTCGGACAAGACCGCGCGCATGCTCTTCTTCGACGCCCCCGCGGCGTCCGAGGCCTTCTTCCGCGAGCTCGACCGCGAGATCAAGACGATGCCCGACGATCTGCGCAAAGTTCCCGCGATCGGCGAGCGGCATCGGATTCACTTCGTCGGTCACCCGCCCCATTAGTCGCTCGACGGGCGGCGGTCCTTCCACTGGTGCCACACGAAGAGACCGATGCCGACGACGACGAGGATGACCAGTCCGTACTTCTCGATGTGGGCCGCGCGGCCGAGGATCGACTCGACGGCGCGGCCGAAATAGTAGCCGGCGCAGGCGATGATGATCGCCCAGATCATGCACGTGACGGCTTCGTAGATGATGAATTTCAGCGTCGAGATGCGCGAGATGCCGATGATGACCGCGCAGGTGACGCGCAATCCATAGAGCCACTGGGTGATGAAGATCGCCGGCGCGCCGTAGCGCTCGAAGATGCGGATGCCGCGGCCGAAATGCTTTTTCATGCGCGGCATCCGGTCGAGGAGCTTGACCCCCTGCGTCCGGCCGAGCCAGAACCAGAAGACGTGACCGACGAAGGCGCCGCCGAAGGCCGTGAGGATGACGCCGGGGAGGTGGAGGTGGCCGCGCTCCGCGAAGAAGCCGGCCATGACCAGGATGGTCTCTCCCTCGAGGAATGTCCCGACGAAAACGGCCAAGTAGCCGAATTTGTGCAGCAGCAGCTCGGGCGTCATTCAGCCGCCAATGTGCAAGATTCGGGGCGGTTCGGGATTTTCGAGCGGCAAGCGTAACATTGAACGCATCATGAAACCGCTTCTGCTTGCATCATTTGCACTCGCGGCGCTGCCGCTCTTGGCCGGTGAGACGCCGCAGACTCCACCCGCGACGACGACCGATTCCCCGCTCGTGGCGGCGGCGAAGAAGTCGGCGGCGAAGAAGCGCAAGGCGACGATCGTGATCACGAACGATAATCTCATCAAGAGCGGCGGCCACATCACCACGACCGCCACGCAGGCGCCGCTCCCCTCCCTTCCGCCCGCCCCATCAGCCGCGCAGCTCCAGGCCGAGCAGGATCGGCGGGACGCCCAAGCGAAGTTGAAAAAGGACGCCGAGGAGAAGGCGAAGGCGGAGCGCGAAGCCGCGCAGCGGACGCTCGCCGCCACCGACGGCGGCGCGCAGACGATGTTCGACGATCCCGCGGTCGCGGAGCATCTGGCCGAGGAGCAGGCGAAGAAGGCGAAAGAGAAAGAAGCGAAGAAGCCGCCGATGTAGGCGGCTCCTCCGAATTACGAGTGGCGTCGCATGTACTTCACGCCACCGACCAAGCCGACGATCCCTGCGAGAGCGTCGAGTCCGATCGAGCGGGCGAAGCCGCGCGAAGCTTTCTGTCCGATTCGAAACATCAGCAACTTCTTCAGGAAGTGCGACATATGCGGCCTCCTTCGCTGATGATCTACTGCAATTACCGCGCGAACTCCGGCTTCAGCGAGCGCGACATTAGGCGCTGAATTCCGATCTTCGGCGACTCTCCCTCGTAAAGCACGCGGTACATCTCGGTCGTGATCGGCATTTCGATCTGATGCCGCTCGGCCAGCGCCTGCGCGGCTTTGGCGGTCTTCACCCCTTCAGCGACCTCACGCGTTTCGCCTAGGATTTGCTCGAGCGTCTTGCCGCGGCCGAGCTCGATGCCGACGCGGCGGTTACGCGAGAGGGAACCGGTGCAGGTAAGGACGAGGTCGCCCATTCCGGCCAGGCCGGCGAAGGTCTCCAGCCGCCCGCCCAAGGCAATGCCGAGCTTCGTCATCTCGTGCAGCCCGCGCGTGATCAGCGCCGCGTTCGTGTTCGATCCCAAGCCTAGGCCTTCGAGGACGCCGGCGGCGATGGCAATGACGTTCTTCAGAGACCCGGCGAGCTCGACGCCGGCGACGTCGTTCGTGCGGTAGAGCCGGAACGTGCCGCCGCTGAGCATCCCCTGCGCGGCGTGCGCGAAGTCGTCGTTCTCCGAGGCCACGACGGCGACGGTGGGATCGCCGCGCGCCGCTTCGAGCGCGAAGGTCGGCCCGGAGAGGACGGCGAATGCGCGGAGCTTATCGCCGAGAACCTGTGCCGTGACCCGTGACATCGTCTCGAGCGTCTCGTTCTCGATCCCCTTCGTGCCGGAGATGACGTCGGCCTTGTCGAGAAACGGCGCCATCTCGCCGAGCACGCGGCGGTAGTGATGGCTCGGCACGACCATGAGGAGCGCGTCGCTGAACGTCGCCGCCTCCTCGAGCGAGTGCGTGGCGGCGATGCGCCCGTCGAGCTCGATGGCCGGCATGTACACCGGGTTGCGCCGCTCGCGGCGGATGCCGTCGGCGACGTTCGGGTCGTGCGCCCACAAGAGGACGTCGTGCCCCGCGCGCGCCGCGACGATGGCCATCGTCGTCCCGAACGAGCCCGCCCCGACGACCGAAAGCCTCACGAGCGCTCCTTCGGATCGCCGATGCGCCGCTCCGTGCCGTGCGCGAGCCGGGCGATGTTGGAGTGGTGCTTCACGATGATGAGGATGGAGATGACGATGGAGACGACCGTGGTCCAGAACGGTCCCTTCGAGAGAAACCTCAGGAAGAGCGGGAACGACGCCGCGCTGATCATCGACGCCAGCGACACATAGCGCATGGTGATCAGCACGATGAAAAAGACGATCAGCGACGCCGCGACCGCAAGTGGATCGAGCGCGAGAAACGCTCCTGTGGCCGTGGCCACACCCTTGCCCCCATGGAAGCGCAGCCACAGCGGGAACATGTGCCCGACGACAGCGATCAGCGCCGCGAAGGCGATCCAAAACGCGGTGGAGTGCCACGGCGAAGCATCGCTGGCCACCGGCAGCGGCCAGTCCGCCCGCCGCGTGAGCCGCTCGGCGAGGACGACGACGGCATAGCCCTTCGCGCCGTCGAGAAAGAGGGCGATGATCCCCGGCGCCTTCCCAAAGGAGCGCGCGACGTTGGTCGCGCCGACGTTGCGGCTCCCGTGCTCGCGGATGTCCTTCCCGGTCATGAGGCGGACGACGAGGTAGCTGAACGGGATCGAGCCGATCAGGTACGCCGCGGCGACGAGGAGGGCGGGAAGCATTCGCCGCGCATTCTACTGGCGGGCGAGGAAGGCCTCTACTTCGCGGCGGAAAGCGGGCGGGTAAATGGCGCCGTATTGCCAAAGCTCCGGCTCGACGGCGTCGTAGAAACCGCGAAGACGCGGCGGGTCGACCAGCCCGGCATCGACCATCTCGGAGATCACTTTGACGTCGATATCGATGGTGCTGTCGCGCAACCAATCAGCACCGCGCTCGCACCGCCGGTCAAATAGACGTGCCCTTCGCCGTGCGATTCGGCCGCCAACGCGCGCATGAACTCGCGCAGGCGCTGCGCCGTTACGGGCGCACGCATTCCGCAGCCCGTTCGAAGCTGACCAGCCGCCGGATCAGATCAGCACCGGGCAGCGCGTCGTCGACTTCCACGTCCCCGAGTCTAGCTTCCAATGCCAGAAAAACGGTTGGCAACGGAAGAAAGAGTGCCAGCAATCTCAGCGAGTTCGCTGACCTTCTCACCCAATTTGCGTCGTTATTCAGAGACATCGCTTAAATTCTCGGCAAAATTGATTAGTATTTCAGCGAAGTCGCTTAAAATTCGGTCGAGATTGCTAAGCTTTTCAGCAATCTCGCTAGCTTTTCTGTCGATTTGCTGAAGCGTTTTCAGCGAGTTCGCTGAAATCGTCAGAGAGTGGCGCTGGTCTTTCAGCGAGTTCGCTGGATCACTCGGCGAGCCGGCCTGGCTTTCAGCGAGTTCGCTGGATTATTCGGTGAGCCGCGTTGCCTTTTCAGCGAATTCGCTGAACTCCCCATCGAGCTCACTGAGCTTTTCGGTGAGTTCGCTTAGATTGCAAACGATCGCTCTTCCGTTGCCAGGCGGCGCGCTTCGAGGCTAAGTCCCTTCGAATGCGTACTCTAGGTCGGCGATCAGATCCTCGATATCCTCGATCCCCACCGAGATCCGCACCAGCCCCGGCGTGATGCCCAGCCGCAGGCGGTCGGCCTCGGGGACCGAGCCGTGCGTCATCGACACGGGGTGCGAGATCAGCGTCTCCACGCCGCCCAAGGACTCGCCGAGCGAACAGAGGCGGACGCGGTCGAGGAACTTCTTCGCGTCGTCGACCTCGAACGAGATCAGCGCCCCGAAGCCGCTCATCTGCTTCTTCGCCAGGGCGTGGCCGGGGTGGTCGGGGAGGCCCGGGTAGTAGATCTTCCGCACCTTTTTGTGATTCGAAAGGTACGTGGCCATGGCCATGCCGTTCTCCTCGTGGCGGCGCATGCGCACGGCGAGCGTCTTGATGCCGCGGAGGACGAGCCAGGAGTCGAACGGCGAGAGGATCGCGCCGGCGGCGTTCTGCAGGAAGCCGATCTTCTCCGCGACGGCGTCGTCGTTCGAGATCACCGCGCCGCCCACCGAGTCGCTGTGGCCGTTCAGGAACTTCGTCGTGGAGTGGACGACGATGTCGGCGCCGAACTCGATCGGGCGCTGCAGGTAGGGCGAGCAGAAGGTGTTGTCGACGACGACGAGGGCCCCGCGCGCATGCGCCGCCTCGGCGCACGCTGCGATGTCGGTGATGGTCATCATCGGATTCGTCGGCGTCTCGAGATACACGATCTTCGTGTTGTCGCGGAGCGCGCCGCGCACCGCGTCGACGTCCGAGGTGTCGACGTACGTGAACTGCAGCCCGAACTTCTCCAGCACGCGGCTGAAGAGGCGGTAGGAGCCGCCGTACATGTTCTCGCCGGCGACGACGTGGTCGCCCGCCTGGAGCATGCGGAAGACCGTGTCGATCGCGGCCATGCCGGAGGCGAAGCAGTGGCCGTGCTTGCCGCGCTCGAGCGCCGCCAGCGCCCCCTCGAGCACGGCGCGCGTCGGGTTCTGCGTGCGCGCGTACTCGAAGCCTTTGTGGCGGCCGAGCTCCGGCTGCACGTAGGTCGAGGTCTGAAAGATCGGGTATGTGACCGCGCCGGTCACCGGCTCCGGCTCCTGGCCGGCGTGGATGCAATCCGTGGAGAATCCCATAGCGTCTACCGAGCTTTCGTGAAAATGCCTTTGGACATGTAACGCTCCGCGGCGTCGGGAATGATGGTGACGACGCGCTTGCCGGCGCCGAGGCGCTTGGCCACTTGCAGCGCGGCGGCGACGTTCGCTCCGGACGACGATCCGCCGAGGATCCCTTCCTCCGCGAGGCGCTTCACCGTGGCGAAGGCCTCCTGGTCGTAGATCATGATCACCTCGTTGGCGAGGCTGAGGTCGAGCACCGGCGGCAGAAACGAGGCGCCGATCCCTTCGACCTCGTGCGGCCCGGCTTTTCCGCCGCCGATCACCGAGCCCTGCGGCTCGACCACGACGCAGTAGACGTCGGGGTTGCGCTCGCGGAGGTAGCGCGCCACGCCGGTGAACGTGCCGCCGGTGCCGCAGCCGCAGACGAAGGCGTCGACGCGGCCCTCCATCTGCTCCCAGATCTCCGCCCCGGTGGTCTCGTAATGCGTCTCGCTGTTGTACGGGTTCGTGAACTGCTGCGGGACGTAGGCGTTCTCCATGCCGGCGGCGAGCTTCTCGGCGATCTCGATCGCGCCGCGCATGCCGTCGTCCTTCGGCGTGAGCACGACCTCGCCGCCCAACGCCTTCATCACTTCGCGCTTTTCGGTGGAGAAGTGCTCGGGGACGCAGAGGATCACGCGGTAGCCCATGCGCGTGCCGGCCAGGGCGAGGCCGATGCCGGTGTTCCCCGCGGTCGGCTCGATGATCGTGCCGCCCTTCTTGAGCAGCCCGTCGCGCTCGGCCTTGGCGATCATGCCGATGCCGATGCGGTCCTTCACCGAGCCGCCGGGGTTGAGGAACTCCAGCTTGGCGAAGATGCTCTCGTGAATACCGGAAAGCTGGACCATCGGCGTGTTGCCGACGAGGTCGAGGACGTTGCGCACGGGTTTCGCGAGCGGAAGGACCGGCAAAGCGGGCGGATTGTAGAGAAAAAAACGGCGGGCCGATAGCCCGCCGTCGTCACAAGTTGAAGGAGAGAATTACGCCCAGCTCGAGGGTCGCGCGTTCGAGCGGCGCTGGTTGTAGCAATCGCGGCAGTAGACCGGCTTGCCGCTGACGGGGGTGAACGGAACCTCGGTGGCCACGCCGCAACTGTCGCACGTCACGCTGACCATCTGGCGCTCGCCGCGGCCGCCGCCGTTGCCCTCGCGGGCGTTCTTGCGCTTGTCGCGGCAGTTCTTGCAGCGCTTCGGCTCGTTGGTGAATCCACGCTCTGCGTAAAAAGCCTGTTCGTTCTTGCTGAACACGAACTCCTGTCCGCAGTCAGCACAGTTCAGCATCTTGTCGTTGAAGGTATCCATGAACCTATGATCTCCTAAACGTTAGCTACGAGTTGATTGCCGCAGCGCAGAGCACGCGCGGGGTGCCGCGACCACGCCCCCGCATCAGGTTTTCACTACGAACCGATAAAAAGGATCGCCCCCTTTTTCCGACGGATAGAGAACGACCCAATGCGCGTGTCTGCCATCGATCGGAGTTCACTTGGAATCGTTGGGCTGCCTTTTAGCATAGTTGCGCAACTCACTGCAACGAATTGATTGCACTGCAAATAAGACTGTCAATCTGTTGACCATCACTTATGGAACATCCGATCCGCATCGGCCCCCTTTCCAGCACAGTGGGATCCGAAGCTTGGAATTCACGTGACTTGAAGTCGCGG
>JADMIO011694115.1_pt1 | contig 99288 bp, 89 predicted proteins | sample 8958161 | NCBI WGS metagenome assembly JADMIO01 (sample SAMN16585339, study PRJNA669376) | soil metagenome | isolation source: Crop rotation soil | place: USA: Cullars Rotation, Alabama | collected 2011
CGCGACAACTTGTCCACGTGGAATTCTAAGCTTAGGATCCCAATGTGCTGGAAAGACTTTTCCCCGCCGTCGCAAGGCCGTCGCCTCTTACCTGCTCTCATCTCTAGTTTCGGCATGAGTTTCCAAGAACTTAACTGCTAACCCTTCTGCCCCAAGGTATAAGAGGGAGGTAGCTGATTTGGGTCGCTAAACCATGCGCGTAAGCGGCCTAAGGCATTGATTATAAAGGATAATTTCGCTTCTCTATGCCCCTCGCCATTAAACCCCGCCGCGATTTGATAGACGAAGTTCAAAAGGGAATTATCACCGCTGGCATAGCCGAAGCGCTCTGCGAAGAAGCGATCGCCCACTACGATCATCTCTACTTAGGATCGGCCTTTGGCTTAACTGAAGCCGAAGCAACCGCGTTTTTACAAGGCGCGAATATCACCCAACTCGTTAAGTGGCGTGTGCGCGGGTGGCCCGATCACTGCAGCCGCTGCGGAATGGCACTTGTCGTCGAGGATTACGGATGGGTCGTTAGCGATGGGGCCGAAGATCAATTGTTGCACGTGAATTGTTTCCGCGAGCGCTAGATCCCTTTCTAGAAGTCAATCAAGGTAATACTTAACCTGGGTGACAACGCGCACCTTCTTCATAACTGACGTGCCGGTATCGTATTCCTGATTAGGTGAAACAATAGAAAATAATCCCTGCGTCGCTGTTTTGATACGACTCAGAGTTGCGCCGCTGTCGGCCGCGAAACTGACAGCTGCTTCACGGGCGTTTTGCGTCGCCTCTTTTAACATCTCTGGTTTGATCGAATTTAAAACCGTAAAGTAGTAACGCACTTCCGAGGCATCAAGAGCAACCCCAGCCTTGAGTAGCTCATCGGTAGTTTCGGCAGCTGAGGTCACTAAATCAACTTTCTGCGCGTTAACCGTAAAGCTACCTTTGGCAACGAACCGAGACACTTTGTGGTTTTGCGCATATTGATTAGCTTGGTTATCGATGATCAGAATGGGATTTTTTTGAATTTCTTCCGCGGAAAAACCCTTGGCGAGGAGAAAGGTTCGAATGGTATCAGCAACTTTGGCAATGCGGGGATTTAAGGTAGTCATATCATCGCTAGCGCTGCTGAAGCTCAAATGCCAAGTAGCCTCATTAGACTTCACGATACGCTCTGCTAGGCCTTTCACGTCCACGACACGTTCGAGATTACGAGCGCGCAATATCCCGTCACGGAGAAAAAAACCGGCAATCGCCACGCCCAAACTCAATAGTAGTGCCGAGATCCAACGTTGTTCCATCAGTAACCTCCTTGTGGTGCGAATGATGGTTCACATTTAAAATGGTCGCCGAGGTAGCGCGGGATTGGAATAAGCACATGGCCGCCTTTACGAAAGTTGTTCGCCCTTGTTCGGAGCTGGAAGATCTTTATGGAGCCGGTGGTTGCGCGCCAAACGCCTCAAGGGACGTAATAAATCCAAAGCGCTATGATGATCAAAGCAAGCATGGTCATCAGGAAACCATAACCGTCTTTGCCTCCGTTCCCATTTATTTGGCGAGTCTGCCAGAAATTCCTTTGCTCAGAAAATTGCTCAGCCCCTTCCTCGATCCTGACGCGCGTTTTTTCGTTGAGGGTGGGACCCCAGGTTTCCGGTTTGGTGCAATGCGGTTGTTCCCCTTTACGGCTCATGCTTTGACTTTTGCAAATCCGTCGCCACCTATATACTCAGGCATTCGCGGGTTGGTCGCCTACTTTTGCTCGATCTGACGCGGGGTAGATAGTAGTGAGCTCATTTACTGTAAAAGTTCGCGCCGTGGACTGGCAACGGGTCGCCGGGATACTCCGCCCTAGTTCAACGAAAAGTCGTGTCCCTGCAGCGAAATGCCGACTTTTCCGCGATAAGTATCTTTTTCCACGGAAACCAGAAAGCGCACTTTTTGCCCGAGCGGCATCGTTTGAAACACGTCGTGCACTTCGTTGAAAAATTTAATTTTCTGCGGTCCCGCGTGCGGCGTTTGAATCGTGACAAAGGTGTGGCGGGGGTCGCCTGTCGTTTTATCGTTGTAGATATCGCACCGCGTGACGCTGGCTTCGATGCAGAACTTCGGTTCTTCGAACCCGTGGCCGAAAGGCTTTAACCCTTCGAGTTCGGGCAAGAGTTCGAAACGGATCAGATCCGTTGGCAACGTGCAATCAAAGTTGACTTGGCTTTGCCAAATTTCCGGATTTTTTTCCCGTTTGGTGTTGGCGAAAGCGATGAGTGCCTCGCGGATTGCCGCTTCGTTCTCCGCAGGGAACGTGAAGCCGCCCGCAGCGCGATGACCACCAAATTTGGTAAACAATTTTCCCGCGGCTGCCATGGCTTCTGTGACGTCAAACCCCGGTACGGAACGTGCCGATCCTTTGCAAATCCCATCTTTGCGCTGAAATAACCACGTTGGGCGCCAAAATTTTTCCGCTAACTTGCTTGCCGCGATGCCGACAACACCGGTATGCCAGTCGCCGCCGAGAAATAGCACAGGATCGTCGCGACGAGCCGATGCTAATTCAATCGCCTCTTTTACAATTTGATCTTGAATGAGGCGCCGACGATCGTTGCACTCGCTCATGTAACGAATCAGATCCGTAGGATCATCTTCGAGAAACGCTTTCACCACTAAATCAGCATGATCGAGGCGTCCGACGGCATTGATGCGCGGCCCCAGACGGAAACCGACATCTTTTTCGTCGACGCCCAATTCGAGCGAGCACGCCTCGCGCAAGCCTTGTAGCACGGGTTTTTGGCTGCGTAGTAGCGCGTCCACTCCCATGCGGGCCAGGCGGTGGTTCACCCCGTTAAGCGGCACAACATCGCAAATCGTTGCCATACCGGCGAGCGCTAGCAAATCATTCCACAATGAATTATTGACCGGAAAAATTTGCCCCAACTTGCGCAACAAGACAAAAGTGATCCCGCACCCGCACAGCTCTTGATACATGGGATCCGGGTGGAGTTTCGGATTTAAAATGAGACTGTCCGGCATTTTTTCCGGTTGGATCTTGTGGTGGTCGGTGCAAATGAAGGCCACGCCTTGCTCTTTGCAATACGCCGCCTCTTCGTTCGCCGTAATCCCGGTGTCCATCGTGATGATGACTTCGGCCTTTTCGTTTTCGACCAGATGGCGAATCGCCTTTAAATTCAGCCCGTAACCTTCCTTGAACCGGCAAGGAATGTAGTGCACGAAATTTTCAAAACCGATTTCTTGAAAGAACCAGATCCAGCTCACGCAGCTCATCGTTCCGTCGACATCATAGTCGGCGTAAAGCGCGATGCGCTGTTCATTCTCGATGGCCGTCGCGATGGTCTCGATGACGCCGCCGAGCCCGTGGTCCCCATAGTCGAGTTTTGCGGGTGGGATAAACCCGCGGTTGCTTCGGATGAGATCAGTTAATTCGCTGAAACTACTAGGGTTTTTAGCGGTCAGGGGATTCCATGTCGCGTATTTCTGGCCCACGAAGCCCTCAAGGGTGGTCGGTGACATTGGGGGATCACATAATTAATGTAATGATGTATATCTCTCCTCGGGTCTGATGAACAATAAGAAACCGAAATCCCGGGACTCATGAAAGGAATTTGCCATGTCCGAACTCACCAAACCGCTGGCAACGTATAGTCACACGCGTCGCGGGACTGACCTTGTCTTCGTTGCAGGCCAAGGCTGCCGCGATCCTAAGACCAATAACTACGTTGGCGTGACGCGGGACATGACGGGCAAGGTGACGGCGCACGATATTGAAGCGCAAACAACCGGCGTTCTTAGAAATATCGAGTTGGCGCTGCAGCAAGAAGGGCTCGATCGGCGCGATATCATCGATGTGCAAGTTTTCATCACCACTATGGCAGATTTCCCAGGGATGAATAAAATTTGGAACCAATTCTTTGAAGGAGTCACACCGCCGCCGACGCGCACGACCGTCGCCGTTGCGGCGCTGCCCGGTGATAATTTTGTCGAAATGAAAACAGTTGCGGCGCAACGCGCGAAGTAACGAAAGGCATTATGGCTACGAAAAAAGTTCAGCATTTTATCGGCGGCGAATTTGTCGCAAGCTCGAATAAGGAAACTTTCCCAACGGTAGCGCCGGCGACGGAGGAGGTGATTGCCGATGTCGCGCTCGGTGGGGCTCCTGAGGTCGAAGCGGCCGTGCGTGCCGCCCAAGCGGCAATGCGCGGAAAAGCGTACGGCGGGATGACGACGGGCGAGCGCTGCCAGATGTTGAAAAAAATTGGTGATCTGATTTACGCGCGGCGCGAAGAGTTGGCTCGTCTTGAATCCCTCGATACGGGAAAACCGCTTAGCGAAACGCTCACGGGCGATATTGCAAGGGCTTACAACAATTTCTATTTTTACGGCGAATTAGCGAAGCACCTCGATCAGCCTACCTACATGAATGACGACGGTAGTGTGCATACGACGCTGCGCCAACCGCTCGGTGTGGTGGGGCTCATCACGCCATGGAATTTGCCGCTCTATCTCGAAACTTGGAAATTGGCTCCTGCGCTTGCACAGGGCAATGCCGTGATTTTAAAGCCGGCCGAGTTGACGCCGATGACGGCGAACGCCTTAGCAGAAATTCTCGTGGAAGCCGGCGTACCGAAAGGTGCGGTTAACATCGTGCATGGCATGGGTGAGGGGAGTGCCGGAGAAGCTTTAGTTGCGCATCCTGATGTTGCGGCGATTTCATTTACCGGTGAAACGACGACGGGCAAGGCCATCATGAAATCGGCAGCTGCAACGTTGAAAAAAGTTTCATTCGAACTTGGGGGCAAAGGCGCGTCGGTGATTTTTGCCGATGCCGATCTCGACGAATCTTGCGCAACAGCGACGCGCTCCGCGTACCGCAACCAGGGCCAAGTTTGCTTGGCGGGCAGCCGGCTTTTGGTTGAGGAAAAGGCGTTAGATGACGTGTTGGCGCGCATGCGCAAAAATATTGAAAAAATAGTGGTGGGCGATCCGCTTGATAGCAAGACGACCATGGGGGCGCTTATCAGTGAAGAGCATCGCGAAAAAGTGATGTCTTATGTCGAATATGCGCGTGAAAAAGAAGGGATTAAGCCTCTTGTTGGCGGCCAAATCCCGTCCCATTTGTCTAAAGGCTACTTCTATGCACCCACAATTCTGCTCAACCCCAAGCAGGACGGGCGACTGATCCAGGAAGAAATTTTTGGCCCGGTGCTGACGGTGCAAACCTTCAAAAATGACGATGAAGCGATCCAATTGCTTAATGGGACACCTTATGGCCTTTCATGCTCGATTTTCACGCAAAATATGAAGACGGCCAAGCGCATGGCCATGGAATCGAAGATCGGCATGGTTTGGATTAACAGTTGGATGCTGCGGGATTTGCATGCGGCATTTGGCGGTGCGAAGAAGAGTGGGATTGGGCGCGAAGGCGGTCGCTACAGCTTGGATTTCTTCTCTGAATTGAAAACGATTTCTACAGCGAACGGGATTTGGTGATGGAATTAGGTCTGGAAACCCGGCGGATTTTGGTGTGCGGAGCCTCAAAAGGCCTCGGCTATGCGGTCGCTGAGGCTTTGGTTCGCGAAGACGCCGAATTGATTTTAGTTTCCCGTGATGATGCGCGTTTGGAAGAGGCCAAACTTCAGCTTCTAAAGACGAACCCTGATGCCCAAATCACGACGATCAAAGCCGATTTAACCGACGCCGAGCAGCGCGAGGCGTTGGTGAAGAAAATTCGCGACAGCGGCCCATTGGACGGCATCGTTCACAATACGGGCGGGCCGGCGCCATCGCAGGCAGCGGTGACGACATCCGAAGCCTGGGAAAAGGGATTTCGCAGTTTGTTTTTGAGTGTTGTGGAATTGAACCAGGCTTTTATCCCATCTATGCGCGAGCGGAAGTGGGGCCGGGTTATTACCCTCACGTCCCTTAGCGCCGTCGAGCCGATTGAATTTTTAGCCGTGTCGAATGCAATGCGGGCCGCGCTGTCCGGATATTGTAAAACTTTAGCGGCGGAAGTTGCCGCCGATGGCGTGACGGTGAATTTGGTGATGCCCGGCGTGATTCACACGGGTCGGATCGAAGAGTTGCGTCGCGCCAAAGCTGAGCGCTCCGGTACGACTTTGGAATCCGAAATCGCAGCGACCGCAAAAGCCATTCCGGCGGGTCGGTTAGGGCGACCAGAAGAATTGGGCGCGCTCGTAGCCTTTCTGCTGTCGGAAAAAGCTTCTTACATCACCGGCGCGAATATTCCCGTCGACGGTGGTATGCGGAAGGCCTGGGCATGATTTCTGTCCACCATTTTTTTGACGCGGCGACTTCGACCTTAACTTATGTTGTTTCGGATCCCTCTACCAAGGATGCCATCGTTATCGATCCGGTTTTGGATTATGATCCTGGTGCTTCGACAACATCGACCAAATCGATTCAGGCCGTTGCGGACTATTGCAAAGCGCAAAACCTAAAAGTTTTGCTTATTCTTGAAACCCATGCCCACGCGGATCACTTGTCTTCGGCGCAGCATGCGAAGAAAAAATTTTGGCTAAACGCCACCGTCGGTATCGGAGAAAATATCCGTCTCGTGCAACAGACTTTCAAAAAAATCTTTGGTTTACCAGATCAATTCCGCACTGACGGTAGCCAGTTTGACCGCCTCTTTAAAGATAATGAAGTTGTCACCGCAGGCTCGCTAAATTTTAAAGTGCTTTTCACCCCGGGTCATACGCCAGCGTGCGCGAGTTATTTATTTGATGACGCCGTATTCACAGGCGATGCGCTTTTTATGCCTGACTACGGCACGGGCCGATGTGATTTCCCTGGTGGCAGCGCAGAATCGCTGTATCGCTCCATCACAGAACGCCTTTTCACCTTGCCCGATTCCACCCGCGTGTTTACAGGTCACGACTACCAACCGGGTGGGCGTGACCTGCAATGCGAGTCGACCATTGGCGAAGAAAAGCAAAAAAATATCCAGCTTTCCGCCAAAACAACGGCAAAAGAGTTTTTGGATTTCCGCACGAACCGCGATAAAGGCTTGTCTGCGCCGAAACTGCTTTATCCTAGCGTGCAATTTAATATCGCCGGCGGCAAACCCACCGTGGTTGATCCCGATGGGCGCGCTTTCTTGAAGATTCCGTTACTTTAAAAGCGGAAAATCCTTGCCAGACTGGGGCTTTGCCGCCTTGTATCAAGTTGGTAGGTCGTCCTTCCGATCTAATTAAAACAACCATTTTTGTAATCTGTCTAAGGAAGCATCGATGCTTTTTAGCAAACTATTGCCGAACGCATTGCTCATCGGATTTTTGGTCCTTCCAGCATGCGGACCCACTCATTTTTTTGGCATCGGGACCGGTAAGGGGGAAGCCTCAAAGGACCCTGAATATGCAACTAAAGGGACATCGACGTCGGCTTCTCCGGGCGATGAGAACGATAAAGATCCCACCAGCGCCAATGCGCAAAAAGAGAGTGCTCCAGTGGAACTTTTAGACGTGTGTGAAGAGCTCACTGGAATTCTGAGTTCGGACCCGATCGCAATCCACAATGCTGATGATCTTAAGAGTATGAAGTCTGGACAAAGATACGTTATTGCCGAAGACATTTCTCTTTCCAGCGGGTGGGAGCCGCTCTCCTTACAAAACATCTCACTCGATGGCCAAGGGCATGTGATTAGAGATGCCATTATCGCGAAGGACTCGCAATCTGCAGGCCTCTTTGCGTCGGTCGGTTGTGGCGTTTTGAATCATATGGAACTCGAGAACTTCGATATAACCTCTCATTGGGATTATGTAGGCGCTTTGGCGGCGCAGATTACAAATGTATTTGTCTCCGATGTTCAAGTGAAAGGTAGCTTTATAACCGGTAGTGTTAAAGCTCGCGTCGGTGGATTGTTTGGAGTTGTGGGATCGGCTTCCAAAATTGCTATCATCGAAAATATTCGCATCGACAGCACGACGACGCTACTGGACGACGAGGCATCCGGAGGTGTCGGAGGTATTATTGGCGAATGGGAAAACCCGTATACTAATTCGCAAGCTCGTCTTTCCAATTCCGTCGTCGAAGCATCGATAAAGGTTAAAGGTCCGAGTACTGTTGGCGGTTTCGCCGGCGCGGCTTGGTTTGCCGTTCAGTTCGACCACCTAACGTTTGGTGGTACGATCCAATCCGAATCCAACGAATGCGGCTATATCGGCGGATGCATGTTATTTAAACCTATCGTATCCGACCTTAAAATCAGTGGCTCGGTGAATTGCAAGAACCCCGTTGCCCCTTTCGTTGCTAGCCACGTCAATCAAAGCTGTCTCGGACCTTAATTTAAAAAGCCATCACTGCATTACCGCTACCGTAAATCGGGCCGTAAGCTAGGCGATCCACGGGGCGGAGTTCGCGCTCTCCGATCACACCGGCCAAAAACCCATGGGCTTTGAAGCCCATGTCGGCTTTGGTGGCGCGCGCAAAGTCGCCTGATGCTTTCACGGCACCAGCGTGATCGCCTTTGGCTAGCAAAGCCATCATGCGCTGGTTCCATTTATCATCATCGGCGGTGCGGATATGGTCCTCACGGAAATCGATTTCCGTGGTGAAGTAATTCCCGGACAGCCCGGACACGGCAATGACCGCGGTCGGGGTTTTGTCGGCTTCAATGGCTTGACGCACCATCGTGCCGAGCTTTTGCGTCGCCGCATAGTCGGAGTAGACATGGCACGAGACCATGTTTGTTTGGGCGGTGCGTTTCGCGTTCACGAACCCGTCGGCAACAATAGTGCCCGTGTCGACAGGGAAGTTTTCGTAGTCCACCAATTGCGCCGCGAAGCCAAGCTCCTTAGTTCCGGCGGCGAGTTTTTCGGCAAAGTTCCGGTCGACGTTAAACGCGAAATTCATATCGCCCATGTCATACCAATTTTCGTCGACGTGGAAGCCACGCAAATCTTTCTTCGCCTGAAAAGAATGCCCAAGGACGCTAATCCATTGCGTCGAATAATAAATGATACGTTTCACACCGCTTGCCTCGAGATTTTCGCCGACGGCGTTTAGAGCGGCGCGGAGTTCATCGACACTTTTGCTGGCGTTTGCTTTGAGAAGGTGCGGCAGTCCCGGAACCCAGTAGGCGCCTTTGAGCGCATGCGAAAACGGCGTCGTCATATTCTTGCTAGTTGTTTTCATCGCGTCACCTCCGCAAGGTTCCACTCCATGACAGCATTCCCGGTGCCGATAACCGTGCCGTAACCGTAATGCTTCGCGGGAATTTTCGGCATGCCCATCGCTGCGAGCATCCACGTCAAGCTTCCGGCTTTAACTTCGGCAAAAGCTTCGCGCATAAATTGCGGAAGAATGCTGAAAAATTCATCCAACTTTCCGGCGCGCAGCAAATTAATCACGCGTACATCCCACTCGTATTGCCCTTGGCTCATCACCACTTCTTTGCTCATGTCTTCTGGCAGACCCGGATTAGGTTCGGCCGGGAAGTGCAAGTGTGACAGGGTGTTGCTGGCGGCTAGAACTGCGCGTCTTCCCGTCTTCGCGATTGCCCGTGCTGTCGCTTCGCCGAGTTTTAACATCTGCTCTTGGCCGACGTTATCGTCATAAAAATAGGGGCTGTTGTTAGCGCTGATGCCCACGACTGGAATATCCCAATCGGGGTTGAGCATATGTAAGGAAACGATCGTCCCGTAGTCGACCCGGAAATTCGGGTTCGTCATTTTCTTCGCAACCAGCCCACCTTCGCGAGCTTCATCGTGAATCGCGGCCGATAATTCCATATCGACATCGAGTTTGAAGTGGTAACGGAACAGGTGCGGAAAAATCGGGTCCACCGAAACGCCCTGCAATTGCGGCACATGCAGCACGTGATGACCGACAATTGTTTGCCAATGGGGTGAATGCACCAAAATGACATCGGGCTTGAGCCGTTTGATCGTTGCGCGGCAATTATCATATGCCCAGCGCAATCCTTCCCAGCCTCCGCGCGAGCGCGGTTCGTTTTGGGGCGGGTTTTCTCCGTAAACCAAATGCGGCGGATGCGGCGCTAAAAAGCCGGCAAGAATCTCGCCCTTCGTCTGGGATTGGCTCATATTTTATCTCCAAATGATGTCGAATCCCTGTTTTTGCACGTCCCAAGGCATCGGTCTAGGGAGAAAAATACCTTTAAATATGGCTGGTTACAGCTAGTTTAAGCCTTCTGCGCCATCCGCCGATAAGGGGTTATATGAGAAACACCCGCAAAATCGCGCCTTTTTGGCACATCCGCATGCTTACAGTAATCTTTGCGGTCGTTGCTGCGACTTGCCAAGGGAATAAAGCGAAAACAAAATCCGCTGCGACCTGCCAGTCATCGGCAGCTCCGCTAAGTTTAGCTTCTTGCAGTCTCGATCACTTACAATGTGACCATCGTCACTACAGCCCCGATATTCGCGATGGTCGCGTGTCTGAACGCGTGTGTGTCGCCGATCGCTGTGTAGACGTTTTGACATTGTCGTTCGATACATCGCGTTATCTCAATAGCGCAAGCGCAGAGAAATTCGCACCCGGCGGCGAATATAATTTTGAAGAATTTTATTGTTATGATCCCGCATTACCCCCGGAATCGTCAGTCGTCGGTGAAGGTTCTTCGCTCGACGCCGCGCTTGACGCTGCGAAAACGCGCTGCGAAGGCGGCAACCCATGAAGCGCTTAACTGTTGCAATGCTCAGTTTTGCTGTAGCTGGTCCCGCGGTATTCGCGCACTCGCGCTTTTTGAACAACGGGAAGCTAGCGTTGCGTAACGGCAACGACGCTAACAAAACGGGGCCCTGCGGCTCTGATGCGCGTAATCCGAATCCGACCGTTTTTACCAGCGGCCAGACCATCACCGTCGAATGGGAGGAGACGATTCAACACCCGGGGAAATTTCAAATCTCTTTTTCTGCCGGTAATGACGCCAATTTTCAATTGTTGCAAACGATCAACGACACCAAAGATGACGCCAATGTCCCCCATCGCAATTCAGCGACCATTACACTGCCGCAGGGAACATGCGAAGCTTGTACGTTACAACTGATTCAGGTGATGACCGAGAATCCAGCGGCGCCGCGGAATTATTACTCTTGCGCTGATATTAAATTAATCGCACCCACATCAGGATCGCCAGTGGCTACTTTACCCGTCTCGACCGCTGGGCCGACGGTGAGCCCTCTCATGACCCCCGCCGCAAACGACGCTGCGAAATGCCAGTAATCCTAAAAATAAAAAAATCGCTGACTCCCTAGGGAATCAGCGATTTTTTTGTTTCTCTTAGTTATTGACCGGAACGATATCCCACTTATCGTTGCCTTTGAAAGACAACCCGTCCCATTGAATCGTAGCTGCGCCGTCGATGGACGTCGTGATCGTCACGTTCGTCGTGTCCGTGCCGCCAGTGGTCGGGGGAACGGTAGCCGGGGGCTGAGTGGCCGGCGGTTGCGTACCCGGAGGCTGCGTCGCTGGAGGCTGTGTTGCCGGAGGCTGGGTACCGCCTGGAGGTACGACTGCGGACGTAGCCGGGGGTTGAATAGCTGGCGAACCGGCGTCCGGTTTCGGTTTATCTGGCAAACCACCGCCCCCTGGAGGGCGCGTGGTCGAACTATCATCTTTACCGCCGGTTCCCGGAAGCGGGGTTTTCGCCGGCGTTTCGATCGGTTTTGGTTGGCGCGATTCGCAAGACGAAGCTAAGGCAACCGCGTTAGCTAAGGTAAATACGAGCGCTAAATTACGACCAAATTTCATAGGGCCTCCGTCACAATCCACTAAAAGTCTGTATGGTCTCTACTTCAAGTTCCGTACCAGCTAGGTACAAAAATTTCTTAATCGTTCTGAGGACTTGCTGCCGTTCGCGGCGCGCGGTAGCGCCCAAACACTAGTCAGCAGCTTAGTTATCGTCACCGCTGTCGTCACCGCTTTGGTCGTTCGCCGATGAACCCGTTGAATCAGCATTATCGTCGTCCGCGGATGAAGCGTTCGCCGGCACACGGTTCATGATCATCCCAGGGTAATAAACCCCGGTGGTCACAGGCATATGGCCGCCAATTTTTTGCGTTAGAGCTTTCGTATAGGCCTCGATTTCCGCGAGGGAAATAAAGCCGTCTTTCACGCCGTCGTAATAACCGTCCGAATGGTTCAGGGCTTTCCACAGTGAGTGGCCGAACGCGCTTCCCGCGCTCCCTTCGGGACCTTGCTGCTCGCTATCCGTGCCGGGCCCCGTGCTGGATTCTTGACCCGACGGCGAAGATGCCATCACGAAAAGGGTTTTGCCTTGGGAGCGGTAATCCTTCCACTTGTCCTTAACTTTATTGAAGGAATCGACTTCGGTACCGGAAAAGCAAGCCATGGTGAAAACGATGGTTTCTTTCGTATTCAAAGCCAGCACGCGTTCGATCAAATCATCATAATCCAAACCAACGCCGAGCCCGCCCGGATAACCGTGACCGCTCGAGTACTGGACGTACATATCTTGCGGCTGAGCTTTCGTTTTAATGTCATCGAGAGCACCATCGATTGTGCGATCGTTTACGGTGTCATCGTCGCCTATCAATTTCTGGCCGATATAATTTCCGCCAACGCCGTTGGTGAAAATGTCGTGTGTGTGAAGCACGTCATACTTCACTTCGTTTTCCATATTTTCTGGGCTGCCGCCCGCATTACCCCAACCAAGATAATACTTTTTGCCCGTGAAGCTTTGGCCCGTTAGGGAGCGAACCATGCTGAAATCACCGTCATGCAAGCGCTTGGGCGCGCAACCAACGAACCCGGCACCGGCGACAAGGAGGCTGAAGATTTTAATCGTGTTTTTCATGTGTGTTTTGCCCTTAGCTCGCCGAGTTCAGAATCGTTTCAGCAGTTTTTTTCACCGTATCTTTGTTCGCGCCGCTGCTATAGCCGAAGTACGTGTAACCGTTTTGTTGCAACATGAAGCCGGAGATAAAGTTGTCTTTGCTGCCAGTGCGTTTGGAAGCATCGATCACTTTCCAGGTGTATTTGCCAAAGATTTTGTTGTCGTCCGCATAGCTGACGGTTGAACCGTTTTTGAAGAGTGAGTCCATCGATTCGGAAGCGCTCTTTTTGACATAAACCGTTGTATAAGCATCGCCTGATGCGAAACCGAGGATGATGGTGTCGTCAGAGGTCGCATCTTGAATCAGCGACCAGCCGGCGGGAACCGTAAACACCATATCTTGAACTTTAATATTGCTGCCTTCTTGCGCCATGCTTGGCGGATTTGCTGTAGAGGTAGAACCAGTTGAAGTTGAAGAGCCGGATGAAGGATCGGTGCCAGCGCTGATCGTTACGCTACCACCGTTAGGATCGGTGGAACCGGAGGACGTGGAACCCGACGAACCGGACGAGGTGCTGCCAGACGCACCCGAACCTGAACTCGTCGAACCGCTGCTCGAACCCGATGGCGGAACGATGGAGCCGCTGCTAGAACCCGACGCACCGCTTCCCGGCGCTGCCGAAGGTTGCGGACTCGAAGTCACTACCGGTGCCACCGGACTAACTGGCGGCTTCACGGCAGGACTACTGATCGGCGGTTTAATGCCGGAGCCTTGATTTTGTTCTTTGCCATCGTTGACGCCTGGCTTATCGCTGGGGGCAGGCGGTTGCACCGGGGCATTGATCGTACAGCTGGAACTGACGACTGCCACAGCGGCTGCGGCGGCGAGCGCGCGCATTGAGGTCATAAAAGAGGGGGCAAATCCATGTCCCATGAAAGACTCCTAAGCGATGATTCTCAGGTAACTGCAAGAAGTAGCGCCAGGTTCATCAGAGGTGAAATAGACGTAAAATCAGGTGGTTACATCACATTACGGGGCCCTTTCCCTGTCCAAGGGCTAGGCACCGTTTACCGTTGCGGCGGGGCGGCGGGCCGGGTACCTTCGGTCCATGCATCGGCGTACCGTCCTGAAACAACTCGAAGAATATGCCCGGCTTTGGCTTGATCCCCGGTTAAAAGCGGAATGGAGCGGGTCCGCTATCGCGGCGAACGTGCAGCGATTTCGGGAATTTATCGGTGCTAACGAAGCCTGTTTTCAACGCTCGCTGCTGACGGGGCATTTAACCGGGTCGGCGCTAGTGACGAATCCACAGCTCGATAAAGTCCTACTCACCTTGCACAGCAAACTCAATATGTGGCTGCAACTTGGTGGGCATGCCGATGGGCATCACCTGTTGCATGAAGTAGCCCTGCGCGAAACGGAAGAGGAATCGGGCTTTGGGGCTGGCGCGCCCATTGCGATTTTAGCCTATGAAAAAGCCATGGCCGAATTTCTCCACATCGAAGTGCCGCACGAATTTCCGGTCCCATTTGATATTGATGCGCACTTGATTCCGGCCCGAAAAACCGAGCCTGAGCACTATCATTACGATGTGCGTTTTGTGGTCGTTGTATCTGATGCGATCCCGCTAAACATCACCGAAGAATCTCACGATTTGCGGTGGTTCTCCCTTGCCGAGGCCCGTGCGGTTACGGCCGAGCCCAGCATGCGCCGCCAATTCGCTAAGCTAGAGTTTTTACGCCAGAAATTGGGGCTCGGGGCTTGACATCAAGAGCAAAAGGCTTAAGTTCATCCGGGGGGTACTGCCTTGGCTAATTATTACGATGTGTTAGGCGTGAAGAAGGGCGCTTCTGATGATGACATCAAGAAGGCTTACCGGAAACTTGCGCTCCAATACCACCCCGACCGCAACCCGAATAACAAAAGCGCCGAAGATAAATTCAAAGAAATCAGCGAAGCGTACGCGGTGCTTTCCGATCCGAAAAAGCGCGAACAGTACGACGTCGTCGGTGATCGCAAATTCCACCAAACATATTCGTCCGAAGATATTTTCCGCAACACGGATTTCTCGTCTATCTTCCACGAGTTCGGGCTCGGCAATGATATGGGCTCGTTCTTTTCCGGAATTTTTGGCGGACGACCTGGTCGCGGGCGCGGCGGTTTCGGCGGGCAGCCGGGATTTGAACAAGGTTTTGGCGGTGGACCGGGTGCAGCAGGCAAGGGCCAAGATCTGGAATACCATCAAACGATTGGGTTTCAGGAAGCTTACGACGGTTCCGAGCGCCGCATCGCTTTTCAATCACCGCAAGGCGGACGGCAAGAATTTACGCTGAAAATTCCGGCGGGCGTTAAAGACGGCGGTCGCTTACGCGTGCCTGGGAAAGGCGCACCGTCTCCCTACGGCGGACAGCCTGGTGATTTATTTGTTGTGCTCGAAGTTGCAAAACATCCGGATTTTGAGCGAGTAGGGGATGATATTAATGTATCGCTGCCGCTAAAAATTTCAGAGGCATTTCTTGGCTCGAGCAAAGAGGTGCAAACTCCCGTTGGCCCGAAAAAAGTGCGTATTCCTGAAGGTGTGAAGCCCGGCACAAAAATCCGCCTCAAAGGACTCGGTTTCCCCACCCGTCCCGGTTCGAGCGAACGCGCGGATCTGTTCGCCGTAGTTGAATTTAATTTACCCCCGCGACTGTCACCGAAGCAAAAAGAAGCGATCATGGCGCTTCAAGAAATTGGCCTATAAGGTTTTCCGTAACCCCATCGCAAACCGGCTCCCAGAACACATTTAGTTAACTCCCGTCCGCGGAGTGCGTGCACCCCATGGTTTTGGGTTGCGGTCGCGCGCGTAAACCAAGTACAACTAAGAATAGAACTAATTGATTTTCGAAGGAGAAGTTATGCGTTTTTACGCCATTGCGGCCTTGCTGCCTCTTTTTGCCTGCGGCTCTGCTAAGAGCGGTCAGACGCCATCGGAAACTCTGGCGCAAGCGCGCCCCGGTTATGTCGAAATCATGCCGGCTGCCCGCATGGCGCAGTATGAAGGGCAATTGCCCCAAGTGGAGGATCCGACCCTTAGCGCGATCCTGCAGAACCCGGATCTCATGTGGTACGACAAGCAATCTCTCATCCCTGGCTACCAGGATTCCATGGGCGACCCAAAGGGGATGCGGCCGAATACGATCCAACCCGAACTCATCAACTTAGCCGTGCCTGGCGGGCATGAAAAAATCTTTGCCGAAAGTGGCAGGTTCAATTTCCCGTTCGGTACGGGCGGGCTCGATGATTCCGATAACCGCTTTGGGATCAATTTCTGGTTGCCGCCCCGCGATGGGTCACGGATTTTGCCCGTGGCGTATTGGCGCGAGGATTTTTCCAGGTGGCGTTGGCTGTTTCCTATTGGCACGGTGATCGGCGAAGTGTTGTTTGAAACTTTTCCCGATGGCGCCTCGCGCGTATTTGAAATTCGGACGCGGACGCGTGGGTTAACCGAGTGGGATTCGAAAATTTTCCGGCCCTTCCCCTCGTCGCAATCGTTGGCTGATGCGGTGAAAAATGCGCGGCCGCAGTGGGCAGCTGACGCGGAGTTGTCTGCGTTGGTGAATCATTTGGAGACGCCGAATAATTTGACGGCGAAATCGCTGAAGTCGGTTGATTACGCGGAGGGTTGGGACCAGCTTGACGGCTATTTGGATGTGTTACCGACAGTTCACGACCAAAAATTGATGCAGGATTTGCTCGCGTCGACTTCGTTTAAGTCGGTGACAGGAACCGTTTGGAAACAGGACGGCAATAAGGTTACTTACGCGCCGACTGTCAATGCGGGACCATCAATTGTGCCGCACCAATATGTCGCGGGGATGTTTAAAGTGGATAACAATTTCTGCGACCGCTGTCACAAAGATGCGGGGCGTGCGTTCCGTGACTTCCGCGAAACGGAGCCGACAATGGCTTACGGCGAATTATGGGGTGAGGATAAGATTTTTTCGTGGAACTTGTTTGATTCCAGTAAGTTTGTGAATGACGACGGGACGGTGAGAAATTTCAACGATGATAACAGAAGGGTGAAGGCGGAGTTTCAGTCCGCAGGGCTAGTCGACAGATACAACGAAGCTCCGGAACCTTCGAATCAGTATCAGGATTTACCGCGCGATTGGCACTATAGGCCATTCTGAGAAAAAGGGGACAGTTCCTTTTTCTAACTTCCCGGCTGGAACTTCACCAACTCCATCCATACACTACCTAATGCGATTTCCCCTTGGATTTGCACCAGGGGGCGATCCTTCGTCCCTTGATCAATCCAAACGAAAACCTTGCCCTTCTGCTGTAAGGCTTTTCCGATATACGTCTGAAGTTGCAGTTTCATCGCGTTGTAAGTTCCCGCGGCAACCGTGAGTTTTTCCATCGCAATCGGCGTCGCTTCGAGCCACCAATTTTTTTCCGATGTGTAAACTAAAAACCTTTCGGTCTTTCCCACTTTGTAATCGTAAGACCGCAACCGATACGCCGCGCCAAGCGCGTCAGTAGCACCGTTAGCCACATCGTGCTCGGCGGTATCGTCCGCTTTATCGGGCACGGTGACTTTCTCTTTTACCTTGCACTTGTCGTGGTCAAACTCGAGGTATTTTTTCTGCTGGAACCGGCGTCCGAAAATCTTGCCTTCATCCTGTTCCATATAAAACTTGCTGATGCCAAAATCCCACGGCCGTGAAAACGCCTGGACTTCATCCTCAGCCACAAACACAGCCTTGAACCAATCCCCCGTTTTCCCATGCGCATGGAACTGGCGCTGCCACACGCCGTTGTAATTCAGCGGTGTCCGCACTTCGAGCTCCCCGAATCCGGCTTTTAGGCCAGCCCAGCGGATCTCATACGTCCCCTGTTCCCCGGCCTTAAACGGCACATCCTTATAAACATCCGAACGCGCCAGCTTCGGGGTCGGCGGCGGCGGCGATGGGCAAACGACCTTCTCCTCATCCCCATCCGCCCGGGCAGTCCCCGCCAAAACGGCGCTGGAGAGCAGGAGTGTCAGCATGGTTCGTGACTTGGGCATGGACGGGCTCCTATATAAGGAAAGGAACGGTGGCTTTTCGTGTCGTTGGCATTTATAGCCCTATTATAGCCAGAGAAGCCTAAGAATACCTCTTTTAGTAGTGGTTTTAAGGGTTTCGTTGACATTTGGCACCCCCCATGATACGGCCTAATCCTCCTACTTTTACATCTGGCGCCTTGCGTTAAAGGGGGAAGGCGCTTCGGATCGCACAATACCAGTTTCATTTATCAGCCGCGGGCTATTGCGGTTAAACACGTTGATGAATTAGCGCCAATTTTTGGTGCACATTTTTTTTGGAGACATTTGGCTTCATGGAGTTACAACAGAGCACTATGACGAAACAGGCGAAACAAGCACAAATCAAATGGGAAGACGAAGATACCGGCTTCGAAGACGGTATTGACCTTAACTCGGACTTTGCAAAGCTGCTCAGCCAAGAAACGACTGGCGGCGCTGGCATCCGTGAAGGCGTGATCGTTAACGGTAAAGTGACCCGCATCAGTGACGATTCCGTCATCGTTGACATCGGTCACAAATCCGACGGTGAAGTGCCAAAAGGCGAATTCGTGAGTCCCGATGGCCAACTTTCGGTGAAAGTCGGCGATACGGTTGAAGTGTATTTGGACCGTTTCGAAGATGAAAACGGCGAAATGGTGTTGAGCCGCGAACGCGCTGAAATGCTCCGCGCTTGGGACCGCATTGAAGAAGCCTACAAACGCAACGAAATCGTCGAAGGTACGATCGTCGCCCGTGTTAAAGGTGGTCTGTCCGTTGATATCGGCGTCAAAGCGTTCCTTCCTGGTTCGCAAGTTGACCTTCGCCCTGTCCGCAATCTCGACAAACTCATCAGCAATAAATTCCAATTCAAAATCATCAAGTTCAACCCGAAACGCGGCAATATCGTCCTCAGCCGGCGCGTGCTTCTCGAACAAGACCGCGAGAAGATGCGCAGCGTCACGCTGGGTAGCTTGAAAGAAGGCGCGATCCTCAAAGGTATCGTGAAAAACATCACCGATTACGGCGCATTCATTGACCTAGGCGGGATCGATGGCTTGCTGCACATTACCGACATGTCTTGGGGCCGCATCAATCACCCTTCCGAACTCTTCGAAGTCGGCGCTGAGATTGAAGTGAAAGTCTTGAGCTACGACGAAGCCCGTCAACGGGTTTCCCTTGGCTTCAAACAACTCCAGAACGACCCGTGGATGTCTGCGGCTGAGAAGTATGTCGTTGGCGCGCGTACCAAAGGCAAAGTGGTCAGCCTGACTGACTACGGCGCTTTCCTCGAGTTGGAAGACGGCATCGAAGGCCTTATCCACGTGAGCGAAATGTCCTGGTCGAAACGCGTGAAGCACCCGTCCAAAGTGGTTCAAGTTGGCGATACGGTTGAAGTGGTGGTCCTCGCGATCGACCTCGAAAACCGCCGCATCAGCCTCGGCATGAAGCAAATCGAGCCGAACCCATGGGATATCGTGAAAGAGAAATACCAACCGGGTGACGTGATCCGCGGCAAAATCCGCAACATCACCGATTTCGGTGTGTTCGTTGGGATTGAAGACGGCATCGACGGCTTGATCCACATCTCCGATATCAGCTGGACCGAGCGCATTAAACATCCCGGCGACCTCTACAAAAAAGGCGACGAGATCGAAGCGAAAGTCCTCCAGATCGACACCAAAAACGAGCGGTTTTCCCTTGGTATTAAGCAACTTACGGACGATCCGTGGCTTGACCTTGCGAAGAAAATGTCGGCCGGCTCCCGCGGTAAAGGCAAAGTGACCAAACTCACCGATTTCGGCGCGTTTGTGGAACTGGCCCCGGGCATTGAAGGCATGATCCACGTGAGCGAACTCGCGGACGAACAAGTCGCGAAGCCGCAGGACGTGCTTAAAGAAGGTGACGATGTGGAGTTTGTGGTCTTGGCTACCGACGCCGAAGAACGCAAATTCTCCCTGTCGCGCAAAGCCTTCCTGCGCAACCTCCAAGGTGACCAACTCCGTGAATACATTGGCGCCGTAGCAGAACCGAAAACCTCCTTCGCCGACGCTTTCTCCAAAGCCGACAAGAAGGAAGAGAAGAAGTAGTTCGATTCAATCCGAGAAAAAGGACCTATACCAGTTGGTATAGGTCCTTTTTTACGTTAAACTAATGGGGCGGTTAATGACTTTTAACTTATGGGAATTCCATGTCATTTTTAGCGAGGCTGGGTAAGTTTTTTATCATTATCTTCCTCTTATGCTCGTCGGGTTACTTCATCATGTTCAATGGCTCGCCGATCGATGTGAGCTTTGGCCACTTCGGCGGGGTTTCGGTACCGGCGGCTGTTGCCTATATTGCGTGCTTTTTCGCCGGGGCGGCTGTCGTCACGGCATTTTTTGGGTACGAGTTCACGAAGACGAATTTCAAACTGAAACAAGCTCGCCGCAAACTCCGCCGCCTCGAATCCGTCCATAGCACGGAAACGCGAGTTGCTGGCGGTACCACCAGTCTCGGAACGACTGCCCATTCCGAAACCTTCCGCTGAGGTTTCCATGCCTTCAGGTTTAAGCTTAGCGCGCGAGATTGCGTATGACGCGTTTACCGCCGTCATGGACAACGATGCGCGCCCGGAAGAAGTCCTCGACGAGCTTTATCGCACGCATGAAAAGCAGCTGAAGCGTTTGGACCGCAATTTCATCAAAGAAATCGTTTTCGGTGGGCTGCGCTGGTACTCCAAGATTTATTGGATTCTGCAGAACACGGCGTCGCGCAATTTGGATGACGTGCCGGCTCCGCTGCGTACGGCTCTCGTGCTCGGGACCTATCAAATTTTTTACATGGATCGCGTGCCTGATCGTGCGGCGGTGAATGAAAGCGTGGAGTATGTCCGCAAGAAGGGCCTGTCCCACGCGTGTTCCTTTGTGAACGGTATTTTGCGGCAGATCGCCCGTCGGGCGGAGTACTTTGCCAAGCCCGATAAAGTCACTAAGCAAGCTGAATACTTGGCGTTGCAATTCGCCCATCCGAAATGGATCGTCGACCGGTGGCTGAACATGTTTAAGTTCGAGCGTCTGGAAGGGATCCTTTCGAACAATAATCAGCAACCGCCCGTGACCATTCGCGTCAATGCGATGAAGACGGACCTTAAAGATGTCATTGAGCTCCAACAAGTCCTCCTGCGGGATGAAAAAACCCACTCGGACCGCCGGCCGCTGCGGTCGGCGATGCATCTGAAAGAATCGCCACGCCTCGATACCGATAGCTTGTTTGGCAAGGGGTTCTACACGATTCAGGACGAAGCTTCCCAACTGATCGGCAACCTGGTCATGCCTTCGGCGGGGCAAAAAATTGTCGACGCGTGCGCCGGACCGGGCGGCAAACTGTCTCATATTTATGAAATGACCAAAGGCGATGTTAAGCTCACCGGAATTGAGAAAAAGCCAAAACAAATGGAGCGCATCAAGCAAAACCTAGAGCGCCTTCAAATGGCGGGCGTTAACCTCGTCGAAACGGACTTTCTAACATGGCAAACCAGTGAAAAAGCGGATAAAATTCTATTAGATGCCCCATGTTCAGGCCTAGGTGTTTTGCACCGGCACCCGGAAGGGAAGTGGCAAAAAACCGAAGCGGCTATCAAGACGATGGCCGAGTTGCAGCGCCAGTTGATCAAGAAGGCGTTGGAGGTTCTGAAACCGGGCGGCGAGCTGATCTACTCCGTCTGTAGCTTTGAACCAGAAGAGGGTGTGGATCATATCGGGTGGTTGAAGAAGGAATACCGCGACAAGATTCGAGTTATTTCGCCAGTTTCCCGCTTGCCGGACTACTATAAAAAATACGTGACGCGGGAAAATGTGCTTTTGATTTATGCGGGCAACCAGGATTTCATGGATGGTTTTTCGTCCTTTATCGTGAGTTTGGCCCCAACGTAACGGTGTGCTTTGAAGCGAATCCCCCTTATCGCTATGGCTTTCGTTCTCGCGGCAGGCGCTGCGTATGCGGCCGATTCCAAAGAAACCCCTCCCGAAGCTGCGGCCCCAGCAGAAGAAATTCCTGCAAGTGTCGACGGTTTCCCAGCGGCGCGCGTGCAAATCATGAATATGATCGCGGGCGCGAAACAAAAGATTTGGTTATCCACGGATTATCTCACTGACGGTGACATCGTTTCGGGGCTTTATCTTGCGCAATACCGCCATGTGAATGTGCAGGTGCTACTCGGTAGGCTAAAAGCGAATTCATACATGTCGCGCCTCAACTTCCTCAAAGAGCAAAACATCCCCGTATTTTTGAAACCCAAAGAATTCGACGTCCCTTACACGGCGTTGGCGTGCGATGACAAATTGTTGTTTATGGATGGCGATCTCGATTTCCGCGCCAAGGTGAAAAAATACAATTTACGGAGTGGGAGTGCCGATGATCGCGCGCATTTTGAAGCGGCGTTCGCGAAAGCGACGGGCGATGCGATTCCGGCGGTTGCGCGCCCCATCCCATTAGTTGGACGATCACACGGCAATGTTGGTCCGGCTTACTCGGGCCCCGCGGTGCCGCGCAGTAGCGCTCCGGTCGAACGGCGCACGTCGATGCGTCGCAGTCCCGATTACGGCGGCGAAGATACGGGCGCAGCATACGGCTACCGTTATTCCGATGTGAAGCCACCGAAAGGTGTGCCGAAAAAATTACCGAAAGAAACCATCTGGCAGCGGCGCGAACGGGATACCCCGGCCGCCGGCCAGGCACCTGATCCTGCTGGTCCCGAACCAATGCGCGAAGCCGAATCTGATACCGACAACACGCCCAGGGAGGAAACGAAGTGATCCGTTCCAAACGCCTGCTGCAATGGGGTGCCATTTTAATTGCCGTGACCGGCTGTACGCGTTTTTGCGGCAGAAACCGGCGCGACCTTACTCCCGAACAAGTCATCGAAGGCTATCTCGACACGTCGCTCAACATGAGCGATGTTTCCCAGCGGCAAAACCTCTTGCTCTACACGACGGGTAATCTACGTTCCGCCATCGCCAGTGTTTCGGATGATACGATTAAGCAGGCTTATATCGATCGTAAATTTGAAATCGTAAGCTTCTCCGTTCTCGAGAAAAAAGATCGCACACCACGGGAGATGGAAATTACGTTCCAGCTCAACTACAAAGATTTGGGCAAGGTCGAAGAGAAAATCAAATCGGCCGATGCGCCGGATGTGATTACGGAGAACACGGTAAGTTTAGTGAAAGAAAAGGAAACGTGGTACATCCGCGATGTGCTCGGTCAGAAGACCGCCATCGATTTCCCTCTCGCCCAGGGCGCGCGCATCCAGGCCAAACCTGGCGACAATACGCCCGATGAACCCTCAGAAGATGACGAGGGTACGCCCCCCGCCACCGAACCCGGTGGCGGAGTCGTGCAGTAAATTTTTAGGAAGCTTTTGCCAGCTCTTGTTGGGCGAGGTAGGCCACCTGTTGGATGGTGGCGACGCGATCCACGCGGCTGAAGCTCGGCTTGCGGCCGCGCTTGTTGCTCTTGAGCTCCGAGACGGAGTCGATCGCTTTGTTGGAAGCGACGGCTTGCTGAACTTGGAGCACGAGCTCGCGGAACGATTTACGGATCATGCCGGCTTGGTCGGAATATTGTTGGATAATCATGTCGCGGCCGGAGCTGGCGTCGAATTTCGACAGACCGGCGAGCAAGTCGCGGCCGAGTTGCTTGTGATTCACATCGGAAGCAACTTTGAAGAGAAGGCCTAAATGCTGCGCAAACATGCTGCGTGCGGTCTGGCCGTCCTCGCCGCCGATGCTATGCAGATGCTCCGCGAAAGTTTGTACAAAGAGCGCAAAGCGTTCGGGGTGTTTTAGCATGTAGTGCTTCGAGGTTTCGTGCAGCACGCGTTGGCAGTGATTATCAGCGCACAGGATAAACGGCAAGTTTTCCTGCAGATACTGCAACGCCACACCTTCACTCTTTTTATCAAAGAGCAGCATAAACAAGTTATCCAGAACCGTATGGCCAAATCGGCTCATGATGCGGTTGAAGGAAGTTTTGTTGCGAGTCGTCTGTTCAGCGACACCGAAGTAGTGAAGCAAGCTTAAGCGAATGCTCGTGCTATTCGAGTTACTGACGGAAAGGAGATAGGTCGTGATGTGATCGAGCAGACCTTTGACTTCATCCATGCCGATGTCGCCAACGGCGACGCCTTCGCGGATGGACAGACCGATTTCGCACGTGAGCACGACGGCCATGGAAAAAATCTCTTCGTCATGATCGTTTTCCGAAACTTCCGCCGTGAGGCCGCATTCTACAAATTGCCAGCAACCTTGCAGCCATGTCGATTGGGCGAAGAGCTCTTCAAGAAAGAGTTGCATCTTGCCCTCCTCGCCGGCGTTGGCAAGCCACACGAGAAGGGTTTCGAGCACAATTTCAAATGAGAGTCGGTTATCGTGGCGCTCACAAAGGCGAAGGGCTAGGTGTTTGATGACCGCGCCTTCTTCCTCTTTGGGAAACACTTTTTTCAGGGCTTGGAAATCGCGCCAGGTGAGCATGACGCCCATGTCAATGAGCTGCTCCGCTTCGGTGGCGGATTTAATCGCTTTCCATTTGAGCGTATTTGTCTTCGTCACAACTTCCTCCTTTGACCCCGTTCATCGTTTCGCGCGATCCTGATAGGCGCAGGACTGCGATCAACTTCTTTAGACTTTGATCCCAGACTTCGGTGCGGCTGAGCGCGGCGCATTTTGGTTCTCCACCAAATGCTCGATCTCAAGGCCGATATTGTTCTCGAGATTTTCAAATTTTAGACCGTAGCCGATGGGATATTTCGGATCCGAATTGAACCGGATCACTTGTGCGATCACGTTGAACGGTTTGTTGATCCCGTCGCAACGCACAGAGAGTTTCAGTTTTTCGCCGACGGTAAACATTTGGTCCGTCGTTTCGACGAAGATACCGGTTTTCGAAATATTCACCCCGGCGCCAATGACCAACTGACCGTTGTTATGAACAATCACGCGGCCTTGAATACTGGCCCGTGGAGCACCGGCGCGACGCATAACCGAAGCCGGCTTGCTCATGTTATTGAGGCCGAGCTCTTCGTAGGTATCTTCTAGGGGGCGCCAATCCTTCCAACCCACCTTGAAGAGGTAGGCGTCTTGGGCGATCATCTTCGTGTGCAGCATCTGCACAATCTGCTCAGAGCCGAACGGTCCCAGCTGCTGATTATGCTGATAGACGTACCAAACGAGCTCGCTCATAAAATTCACCCCAAAATGGCTAAATCCAATCCTCTACCCTGAAATCACTCGCCTTTTTTGGCACAGGGCCGAAAAAAGCGCGAAGTCCATTAACCCAATCGGCGAAACTGGCTTTTGACTTTAATAAATATTCAAAAACCGGCAAAAATAACTTTAAAAATAGATAGTTACAAAATTGATAATCCGCTTAATTGAAAAGAATAAGGAATAGGGCAGGTTAGCCGTGGAGGAACTCTAAATCCCTAGAATAAGGCGCTATTCGGACCAAGTTGAGAACGAGTCGCGGAAGCTCGATTGATAGCTCTATATATATATGTATGAACCTCAGTGCACTTCGAGACCGGGACGGCCCGTCCGAGCTAAGCGGCTGAGCGACGCAATAAGAGTCTGGCGCTCGATGGGCTTTTTGCAGTGATCGTCAAAACCAAGCTGCATGCATTTCTCTTTTTCACCCGAAAGAGTATGGGCGGTTAGCGCAACGATTGGTTTATTGAAGCCGGCCCGTCGCAGATCGGCTGTGGCCTCGTAACCATTTTTTTGGGGCATTTGGAGATCCATAAGCACAACGTCATAGGTGCCAGTAAGAGCCCGTTTCACCGCATCCTCGCCGTTGGAAACGGTATGCACTTGTGCGCCAACGCGCGACAACATGTGCTCCACTAAAATGCGGTTATCCGGTGCGTCGTCGGCGACCAAGATATTCACGCCGTGTAGCGTCTTCGGCAGCGGCTCTGCAGGTGCTATTTTGCTGCGTGCCGTCTCATCGCGAATCTCACCTCTGATCTCGCAAATGAACGTGCTGCCTTCACCAATTTTCGACTCGGCGAGCCACAGATCACCTCCCAAGGCGCGTGCCAAGTGGCGCGAAAGGGCCAGTCCTAAACCCGTGCCGCCGTAAGTTCTGCTAATGCTAGGTTCGCCCTGGCTAAAAGCTTGAAAGAGATTTTTTTGAAATTCGGTTTTGATGCCAAGCCCTTTATCCTGCACCGCAAAGCGCAGCACGGTTTGTTCGTGCGCGTTGTTCTGCGCGCTTATGCTTAGCAAGACATGTTCGCGTCCAGAAAATTTCAAGGCATTGTTAATGAGATTGGTCAGGATCTGACGCAGGCGAAAAGGATCAGTTTCTATGGCGCGGGGAAGATTTGCACCTCGTGCGATGCTAAACCGCGCGTCCGACCGATCGAACAGTAAGACTATGTCGGCGAGCAATTCCTCAAGATCGACGGTACGCTTGGCGACGTCAAGTTTTCCAGCTTCGACGCGCGATAGATCGAGAATGTCGTCGACAAGTTTTGAAAGTAACTCGCCGTTGCGACGAACGGCTTGGGCAAATTCCGGCACGTCTTCAGGGGCCGCTTCCCGGTTAACCAGAAGGTCCGAAAACCCTAAAATCGCGGCGAGAGGCGTACGGATCTCGTGACTCATGTTTGCCAAGAAAGTGCTTTTCGCGTGGCTTGCCGACTCGGCGCGTTCCTTCGCTGCGATCCATTGCGCTTCCGAGAGGCGCCGTTCGGCGAGGCTAGCCGCTAACACCATGCTGGTAATCGATGCTACGGCCAGAAATGTTTGCAGCATCAGTAGACGTTCATTAAGGCTCGCGCCGATAAAGGGGCCGTGTCCTATCGCCGTTGCGTAAATGGCAATAGCGGCAATCAAAAAACTGATCGTGACGGCCCCGCGCGGCCCAAAGCGAAAGGACGACCACATGGACATCGGAAAAAGCGTGTAGGGGAGGAGCCTTAAAGTAATGACCGAGGCGCCAAAAAAGCCAAGATCAAAAACTTCGAAACCGACCCAAAGGGTTGCGAAAATTAATAACGCCCCTTCAAACAGGCGCGACAATTCCCATTTCACTTGACCGGAATCCTTGAGTTGCCGCCACGGAACGAGCCACACTAGCAATAGCGGCGCAATCACGATATCACTCATCCCATCGCCGACCCACCAGGCGCACCATGTTCGTGGAATCGTAGCGGCATCAACGCGCCCCGCTAACCACAGACTAGCGACGCCAATGGAAGCGCTAAGCATAGTGCTGATGACGGATCCGCAAATAGCAAGCGTGGCTACATCGCGCAGACGTTGTAGCTGCCGGTCGAATGCCATTTGTTGTAGCAGCCAAACGCCGGCGATAGCTTCAAGGGTATTTCCGATGGCTATGCCGGTTGCCATGAGGGGCGGTGCACCCGTGAGGTAGTTTGCGGTGAGCGCGCCGAGAAATACACCGGGCCAAAGTTCGATGCCGCCCAAGAGGAGCGCGACGAGGGAAATGCCGGTTGGCGGCCAAACTAAAGTCGCGGAGCCGCTAACGGCATCGAGTGTTAGGCCTAAGCGCCCTGTCACATAATACGCCAGGGCCAAAAGCAGGATCTTTCCTAGTTTGTTCATACGGGAGGCTAACAGAGAAAGCGCGGCACAACAAGCGCTGCGTTGCTTATATTTGGCAGTAGTTACAATGGGTTGAGGTGGTAGCTTAGATCAGCCTGGCCGGGGCGGCTGGGCTTTTAACTCGTGGACACTGGCTAGGTTTCATAATAAATTTTCTGATTCAAACTTATGGTCCCGTAGCTCAGCTGGATAGAGCAACGGATTTCTAATCCGTTGGTCCCGTGTTCGAATCACGGCGGGATCGTTCCTCCCTTTATTGGCGTGCTGGCTGTATTAAATGCAACTGCTACTTCCTGGGTCCCACGAATAACCTCCATCACACCCGCAATCGGCAGGGCAACTGCCACCATTACCGCCCGTTTCGCTGCCGCCACAGTTTCCGTTCCCACAAGTTTCGCAGTTACCGTTATTAGGATCGGGGTTACAGGCGTCATTGTCATCCGGGTCGTCGAACGAGGAGTAATCGTCGCCGTCGTTATTCACGCATTCGGCTGAACCATCACCGGGGGCGTTATCATCGCAATCGTCCCACACGTAAACGCCATCGGCGTCACTATCGGCATTATTGGCTCCAATATTGCCATTGGTCACACGGAAGGTGGGTCTACCGTTAGCCGAGGCAAATGCGCAAACGTAATAATAGCGATCGTTACCCGCCATGAACACACTATCAGTCTTTAAATCATATCTATTAGTCGTCCCGGAAACGAATGGCCCGGCAAGGTGCGTCCAATCGTCAGCCAAGTTGTCCCAAGTACAGGTAGGGCGGCTACCGGTGTCTTCGCGGTAATACAAATCGACGCTCGCACCAATGGGGTATGCATCCCATACGAGTTCGCTATATGAGGTGCTGTCGATATCATAAAAATAGGAAGATGTGTTGCCGACTAAGAATTGCACTTCCGGCATCAATGAGCTCGCCGCGACATCTACATGGCCTTGTTTTGGGTACACGACTATGCCTTCAGCAAAACCGTATCGCGAGGAGCCAAGAATACCGCGATAATTTTGACCCCAGCAGGACATGGAATCGTCATCCAAAATGGCACAGGCGTTATACCCACCCATGGCAATATCTTTAGCCGTGTGACCACCAAAATCCAACGGCGTTGCCGGCGGCGCATGAACCTCCACACCGCTAGCTACGCCGAGACGATGGTAGGTTCCATCACCCCAACATTTCACCGTGTCGTTATCCAAGGTTGCACACGAAGCAGAGGCAACTGAGATTTTCTTCGCCGTGCGACCGGCACCGAGATTCACCCATTCTGCAGGCCAATAGCGGACTCCTAACGAATCACCCAAGCCGAGGCGGCCATAGTCATCCCGTCCCCAGCAAGTTAAAATGTCGTTATCGAGAACGGCGCATGTCATATAAGTTCCCGCAACAACCTGCTTCACGGTATGGCCGTTGCCGAAGTTAATGGGGCTAGATGGTGGACTGTATTGGGAACTCATGTCGTCCGTACCGATTTGACCCGATGAGTTGGAACCCCAACATTTCAGGGAATCGTTATCCAATATGGCGCAGGTGTGATCATACCCAACCGAAATATATTTTGCCGTGCGACCGGCTCCTAGGTTGACGGCAGTAGCGCTCGGCGTGGTTTTTTGATCGTTCGACGAACCATAGCCGAGATTGGGTCCCGAGCCCCAGCAGCGGACAGTGTCATCATCGAGGATGACGCACGTCGTGTACTGCTTGACGGAAACCTGCTTCGCAGAATGACCGGCGCCGAGGTTGACGTAGGCATTATTCGGTTTCATGATGTTGACGCCACTACCATAACCAAGTGCCCCATTGCCGTCGTATCCCCAGCATTGCAAATGATTACCGCCGTCGTCCAAAATCGCACACGCGTGATTCTCCCCAACTGCTACTTGCTTAACTTTGCCACCGATGACGCTGACCCCATCCGTCCGCGGCCAGAACATGTTCGTATAGGGATATATGTAGGAAAAAATGGAATCCCAAATATAATATCCTAATGCCCCTTGATAAATGGCTCCCCAGCATTTGAGATTCCCGCCCGTGGAAACGGCGCACATACTAGCTTCTCCAATCGAGATTTGCTTCACACCGCCGCCTGCCGGATAGAGCGTCGGATAGGAACCGTCGGATACTCGCCAATAGTCTTTGTTCCAAGCGCTAAAAGTCGAGGCGGTCTTGAGTTGCGCTGTCGTTTTTGATGTACCACATGCGCTAGCGCTTTGACCGGTGGAGTCTGCGTCCCAAAATGAATTGGTCGCCTGATTTTCCGGACAATACGCCGTCAAGCCGCCGATGGGGATGCCTGATCCGGTGCTGCTTGTGGTGCCCCCCACTGTGCCCGCTGCGAAGCTATTCGACACGGAGCTGCTATAATGGAATAGACCCACAAATCCCGCGATGCCGTTAGAGTTGTTACCCGTGACGCTGCCAATAGCATAGGAATCGCTGACCACTGCGCCTTCGAAGTTGCCGCCGAATCCACCGATCGCGCGGCTGGTCGAGGCAGTTGCATGAACGGTGACATTAGCTCCGACGCGTTTAATCGTGGAGTTGTGTGCCTGACCGATGGCGCCGCCGACCGCCGCAAGGCTCCATGAAGGACCGATTCCGGCGGCGGTGACGCTACCGGATACGGTCACATCGGTTAAGCGCGTGCCGGCATCGGCATAGCCAATAATTCCACCGACGTCATAAGAGGCATTGATGCTGACATTGGTTAATTTGAGATTTTCAATTAAGGCATTTTGCGTGAAGCCAAAGAAGCCAACCTTATTCGTGCCCGATGAATTGAATGTCCAACCATTTATCGTATGGCCATTACCATCAAAGTGCCCGGCGAACGGGTCGCCCTCGCTACCAACCGGCGGTGGGTAGCCGGCGGGCCATGACGTGATATCGTTGCCAAGCCGGAAATCGCTCGTCAGGTGACAACTCATGAGAAAAATATCGCTGGCTTCTGCGATTATATAAGGATCGATGTCAGTTCCCGATCCATTTGCAAAGTTACCGTTAGTGCAGTCGCTGTAAGAAGTTGCTGGATACTCATTACTGCTATCGCCGTCCCCAGCTGTCGTTACATAGTCGGCGCCGCTGCAGTCCTGGTCGATTCCGTCATTTGGTGTGTCAGTGGCACCCGGATAGGTTCCCGCATCAGCATCGTCACAGTCATCACCGCCAGTTGCCGTGCTGACATAACCGTCGCTGTCAGAGTCAACGCCGGTTACGCCATCGCAGTTACGATCCTGTCCAGCTTGTTCGGCGGCCCCCGGGTGAATGGTGGCATCGGTATCATCGCAATCGTCTCCGCCCGCAGCGACGTCGTCGTAACCATCCCCGTCGGCATCGTTACCGGTCGCATCGCTGCCGTCACAATCCTGGTCGATGCCGTCGTCCGGTGTGTCTGTTGCGCCAGTATAAATATTTGCGTCCGCATCATTGCAGTCGTTGCCGCCGTTCGCCACGCTATCGTGACCGTCGTTATCGACATCGGACATCGTCGCGGCGAAACTTACGGTCACTAGATCCCCGTTATTTGGGACATAGCCGTCATTGCCTACGAAGTTAACGGTATATATCCACGAGCCCGAAGGTGGCGCGTGTTGAGTGGTCGCTTGAATTTGGACAATCAATACATGCGGGCCGGGCGCGTCGATTCGCACAAACGTGCCGGCCGGCATTTCATAGCCGAGATTTACGGATTGATCGATGCCGTTGGAGTCGTGGGGGTTAATCGAGAAATAGGAGCCGTTGCTGGGAAATGATCCCGAGGTGAAATAATCGGTAACACCGGTGTCATCTCCGTTATGACCGACGTACCAAGTCGACGAGAAAGGTAAATGCGGACTGTTGTCGACTAAATCGTCTCCATCGCAATCCTGGTCGATACCGTCGTTGGCAACCTCAGTTGCTCCCGGATAGATGCTGCTGTCACTATCATCGCAGTCGTCACCTAAACTGATGGTGTTGGCGTGCCCATCTCCGTCGGCGTCAACCCCGTCGGTGCCATCGCAGTTTTCATCGACCCCGTTGCCGACGGAATCATTCCCGGACCCAGGATAGATTGTTGCATCTGTATCATCGCAGTCATCGCCGCCGGAACCCGTGCTGGCATGGTGGTCACCGTCACCGTCGACCCCATCCCAGCCATCACAGTTTTCGTCAATGCTATCGCCAACGGTATCCGCTGCCCCCGGGTATTTGGCGGCATCAGCATCATCACAATCATCGCCTCCCGATGCGACTGTGAGGTGACCGTCGCCGTCGAGATCAGTCCCGTCAACGCCGTCACAGTTGTCGTCTATTCCGTTGCCCAAGGTGTCCGTTGCGCCAGGATGCCGTCCCGCGCTGGTATCATCGCAATCATCGCCACCGGAAGCGATCGTTGCATGTCCGTCCTGATCGACGTCAACGCCGTCGGCGCCATCACAGTTTTCATCGATACCGTCACCGACAGTATCGGCGTTACCCGGATACATCGCACCATTGGTATCGTCGCAGTCATCACCGCCCGAGGCGATACTCTTATGCCCATCCCCATCAGTATCAACTCCATCGACGCCGTCACAGTCTTCATCGATGGCATCACCGACCGAGTCTGCCGCACCCGGATAACGAGTGGAATCGGTGTCATCACAGTCGTCACCGCCCGACGCACCGTTAGCATGGCCATCGTGATCGTCGTCCACGCCATCAGCTCCATCGCAATTTTGATCATGACCATCGCCAAATGCATCGATTGCGCTAGGATGATAGGCCGTGTCGTTATCGTCACAATCGTCCCCGCCGGAGGCGATGCTCGCATAGGAATCGCCATCTGCATCGACTCCATCGACTCCGTCGCAGTTTTCATCGACCCCGTTGCCGACGGTATCAGCATGACCAGGGTTAAATCCGGTATCGGTATCGTCGCAATCGTCGCCCCCGGACGCTAGACTGGCATAAGCGTCGCCATCGGCATCCACGCCGTCGACGCCGTCGCAGTTTTCATCGAAGCCATTGTTGGTGTCAGGTGCGCCTGGATGAAAAACAATGTTCGCGTCATTACAGTCGTCCCCGCCGGAGGCGATGCTCGCGTAGGAATCGCCATCTGCATCGACTCCATCGACTCCGTCGCAGTTTTCATCGACCCCGTTGCCGACGGTATCAGCATGACCAGGGTTAAATCCTGTATCGGTATCGTCGCAATCGTCGCCCCCGGACGCTAGGCTGGCATAACCGTCGCCATCGGCATCTACGCCGTCGACGCCGTCGCAGTTTTGATCAACTCCGTCGCCAACCGAATCAACAGCCCCGGGATGAATCGACCCAACCGAATCGTTGCAATCATCCCCACCGGCGGTAGCAGATGCATAGCCGTCGCCGTCAGAATCAAGACCGTCAGCACCATCGCAGTTTTGGTCGACGCTATCGGGATAAGGATCAGGTGCGCCCGAATAAATAGTCGCGTCAGTGTCATCGCAATCGTCGCCGCCGAAAGCGACCGCATTATGCCCGTCACCGTCGACGTCGTGTGCGGTTCCTACGTAATCGGATCCATCGCAGTCTTGATCGATACCGTCGTTGCCGACTTCAGGTGCGCCGAAATAAATAGTCGCATCCGCGTCGTCGCAGTCGTCGCCGCCTGCCGCATTAGCATCGTGACCGTCGCCGTCCTGATCGGGATTCACGGCCCCGTCGAAACCGTCGCAGTTTTGGTCAATGCCATCCACTGTCGTGTCGCCACTTGAGCAGTCAGTGAACCGATTCAATTCGGCGTTATAATTTTGTGCGACTTCGTTCGCCGTGAGAGATTTGCTGTAAACGCGAACAACCGCTATAGCGCCTTGAAAGAAGTTATTTGAGCTGCCTGGTTCGCCGCCGATTGATGAAAGGCTCGGGTGAACATGGGTGCGAATGCTCGTTAAGCCGGCATGTGCTAAAACACCATCAACATACAGCGATGTTGCTTTCGCGGTGACGACAAGCGCGACGTGGGTCCATGCTTGGTGGTTCGTCATCGGGTAGGTGAGATCCGGAGCAAAGATACCAGTACCGCTTTCAAATGCCGCAATACCGTTAGTTCCGAAGGAGACGCCCATGACCGAGTCATGTGCCGGGTCCCAAGACAGGCCGTTTTGGCTATCTGGAAAGACAACCCAGTGCCGATTAGCGGCGCCACTGTAGCTACCGCTATTGGCTTCCGCGACCAAATCGGCCATGTACTGTGCCGAGCGCGGGCGCGCCCAAAACTCCATCGTGAAGTCGTCCGCAATGTCCCCGACAGAAAAAGAGTGACTGACGATGTCATCGTTACCGGTGAAGTTGAGCAGTTTGGGAGTTCTTGCCGTGGTCCCTTGCCAACCACTCCAGCTACCGCAAGCGCTAAAATGATTCAGAGCGTAACTTTGGCCATCGACGAGATTATTCCACGATGTGGTGCTGCACGAAGCTGCGCTGCTGCCATCCGCCTTTTCGGCGTCGAGGTACAAAGCAAGGCCGTCGGTCACAATTGATGAAGCAGCAGTGGTCGGTGTAGCGGTAGGCGACGCGGTAGGAGCTTCAGTTGCGGTTTCCGTCGGAGATGCTTCAGCTTTTGTTAAGTAGAGGCGCGTGCCATTGCGCACGCCGACTTTGGCATTCCCCGAACAAGCCGCAATAAACCAAACGCCGATCACATACACGGCGATCTGCGTTAGGTTTATTTGCGATCTCTGTCCCAAGGCACCCTCCCGAAACGTTCATACATCTATTATCGGAGGTTTTCTTGGGGACTTTAATGAAAATAGCGAAAATAACTAAATAAATTCAGATACTTATCGCAAATCCATCGGTCGACCCTCTACTGACACGCTTTGATCTCGCCCGAATTCGTGTGAACGAGGGGGCCATTGGTCACGTAGATATTGGAAACCCAGTAGTACACGATAGCGCCTTCTTTCGTTTCTTCACATTTCTCGTAATCTGCCTGCTCATTATCTGATCCAGAAACGGCATCGCGTTTTGCTAAAGCCAAGGCTTTCAGTTTGTCGCAGAGACGCGTCTGATTGCCTTCAAAACACGCATCTTTCCAGCCATGCAGACCACCCGCTTTCGCAGTGTATTCCCAACCTTCGTGATCGGTGTCAAATTCGGGATTCTGCGTTAAATCCCCGTCGTCGGGAAATTCATAATCGAAAGCTGAATCATCGATCATGCTGAGTTTGGTTTTCTTGTAAACAAGGCCGCCGTGTTCGTCGGCATAAATTTGTGACGTGTACACGTCGACTTGGTCTGCGCTGCGCGCCGACTTAGCGTCGGAATCGCCAGAGCTTTGATGACGACAAGATGCGAACAAGGCGACGATAGCGACGGACAGCATAAATGCTTTCATAAAACCCCCGTTGTTTAAAAAATAAATGGTGAACTGATTTGGATGCTGGAGGAAATGCAGGAGCGTGACCAAATTCGCAAGGGCAGGAATGTTAAGAAAATTAGGCAGTTAAAAAACTGCGTCCCTTGGGGGTTTCCGGCACATGTCCGACAGTCTAAGATCCGCAAAAGTGATTGTTCAAAAGAATTAGTAAGTTATCGGATGCTGATGTGTCGAAGCCGTCCCGGCGACTCGTTCTCCGTCCGATAATACAGCTAAATCTGGATCTTATGTCGAGTTTTTCGTTGCGCCAGACGGGACCCCCGATGGGACAATTGATTGCCCCATCGTGGGTAAACACTAAAAAAGTGCGTGACTAGTGTGGAATCTGAGTCGTATCAAAGTTGCGCGGCACGATGAAGCCTTGCCAGTTGCCGTCCGTATGACTCATGACGGCACCGCTGAGATTGTTCAGCGAAAACAGAACACCCGATGCACCACCTGTGTCGAAAACTTCCGCGACGACGGAGTATTCGCCGGCTTCAAGAACCACTTTGCGCGCGTCAAAATTTTTGTCCACAATATCAAGTTCTACAACTTCCTTAGAGGAATCGTGATCCTTCCAAATACGCAACGTACCAAAGTTGTCAAACAAAGTTTGAAGGATGTAGTCCGTGTCGTTTCCCAGGGTGAAGGATGATACTAAAATAGCTTTCTTATCAGTCGGTACGGGCAAACAATCGGCAAAACCACCTTGCGGTCGGATGCGCGGCGCCATGGGAGAGATCCAATTGGCATTGGTGTCTGTAAACATGAAAGCCAATTGGTGCCAGTCGTTGTAGTGGGTCCAGATATTCGTCGCACCGCGAACGGGACGAGTGCAGACGCTTTCAACGCGGATAATATCGGAATCATCGGCGCGAACGATTGAAGGAACGGCAGCGAATCCAATCAATCCTAACACGGCAGCAGCTAGTTTCATGGAAAACTCCTTTCGGAATGGGTGAAATTTATTTTTAAAATTTAACCGTTCCGAAGGGGCCGGTCAAGTTGGCGGAGTATTAATCTTGAAGTCTGCACAGCAGGTGGGCAATGCCTTTCGTAGCGCAGCAATAGCTTGATGAGCTTTTTCCATGAAATTTAAATGGGCTGGAATGATGATCCGGTTGGGATGATCGCGCCAAGCGTACGAAATCTGCTGATCGATTTGCTTAGCGGAGTCGGCAGTTTCCGTCCGCACCGGATTCACATGGTTATAGCCATTTTCAGCCGATGGTGTTTGAAGGTGAATAACTGCCGCATAGCGATGCAATTCGGATTTGAGATCGGTTCCCACTTCGCGCCAAAAGGATTCCTCACTATCAGGCCAGTAGGCCAGCCCGTCGATGGTACCACGGTCGCAAACGCAAGCGGCGAAATGTGGTTCGCATGTGACAAGCGATTCCATTTCCCTCTGCACGTGGTAAATAGCGCGTTGCGCCGACTTTTTTCCTACCGGCGATTCGAGGCGCCAAAAACCACCACTAAAAATAATCGATGCCGCTTCAGGAACGAAACCTATATGACGACAGAATAGTTGTTGAGCCAATTTCACGACGGCCGTCTTCCCCGCTCCCGGGCCGCCCGTGACCACGATGAGTGGGCTGTTGTGTGCAGTTCCCTTACATTGGCAGCTTTTTTTCCCAACAATATTTGTTAATGCTGCGCCTAGAAAGAGAGTCATAATTGCCTCTATGGGGAATAGGGTTTTAATTTTTTTGTGGCGACGTCACGTAACCAAATCCAGAGGCGTTTCGCTTCGCTTTCGGTAATGTCGGGCTGCGAAGGCATAATAATTCCCAAACCGAATTTTTGCGCCTTTTCGTATTTGACGTGCAGCAGAAGGGATTCGGGTGGGCGCTTTGCATAAGCGGCAATCGGTCCCGCGTAGTCCCACCCTAAGCCTGCCCCAACCTGTTGGGCTCCATGACAAAACTGGCAACGATTTTTGTAAACTTGAAATCCTTCCGATCCTTGAGGCGTAGTGCTGACGTCAAATTGCCGATAATAGGCAGACGAATTCGCTAACTCGACCCCGGTCAAGCTATCAATATGGCGCCATGGCGTGAAGCTTTTCGGTGAGGTGGCTTGTTCAGCAATTTTGATGCCCTTAGGATCGCTAACAATGATTTTGTTACCACAGAATTTAATCGGGCGTGGATCCCGATATACCGGGTCATCGCGTTCCACTAGAGGAAATTCGGAGGTCCACTTCCCATCGACTTCGATAGCAGTTGCGATAAGGATGGCGTTTGCTGCCATCCGATCATTCCGAAAGATTGGAATGATCATTTTGTTGTGAAAATGTAACAACAACAAGTCGTTGTCGCTCGAAGCCGAGTCATCGCCTATGAGCGTGAACAAACTAACCGCTTGGTAGCGATTTTTTTTCCCGTACTGGCTGTCAAAGGCGGTGTGTTTTTTGACTGGCAATTTGCCCATATCGAGGATTTTTTCGTGCATGGGCTGAATGTCATTGCCGTCGCGATAATCACCGGGGCGTCGGGTCCACATTTTTATCGAACCGCAGTCGGTTTCCGCATACGCCGTCTGTCCGGTTATGAGCGCACAAAGAACGATAAACCATCGTTGCCAGATTGACATGGTGCCCCGTAAGTTGAGAGTTATTTTTTGAGTCGCGTAAAAAGAAGTTCTGAGAGAGCTCGTAAGCCATCGACGGCTGTAAAAATACCGACGAGAGTGCCGTTCTCCTGAACAACCAAAGCCGATCCGATTTTTCCCTCAGCCATATGAGAGCAAACTTCGTCCAATGGCGCATCAGGAACGACGGTGTAAGGATCGAGACTCATAGCATCCTTCACTAAGGCGCGGGCGAGATCGATGTCTGGAAAAGAAAGCAGCAGGTCAATATCTCTTTCGGAAAGAAGGCCAACCAATTTTTCGCCGTACCGGACGGGTAAATGGCGAACGTGCATCTCGCGCATCAAATCACGAGCGAGGGCAATTGGCTGATCCGGGCCAATCGTGTGGGGCATCGCGGACATGAATTTACTAACGTGAGGAATGGGCTTGCTCATGGCGATTTCCTTTGAAAGGGGTTAACGACCGACCAGGGGTGCTATTTCAAAGAGCGCACCATTTCTATAACCCCGCGCCGGTATGGATCTTTTTCGTTGGGGCGGGAAGGGCGGGTGGGGAATTTTACGCGAATTCGAGATTTACGCGCAAAATGCGGAATTTTTCTCGCGGGTAGCCGTCAGAATAGATATTATAACTTGCAAATTCATGGGGTTATAGCGGGGCACGGTGGTTGCAAAGTTTGCCGTTCGGCGCGATTCTCTGCCAAAGGTAAAAGGATATGACTGAAACAGCGGAAATGAAATTTCAGGATCTCAAAGTTTTTCTCGTTGATGACGATGATGCGATCGCATGGGGTATTGAAACAGAGTTGCGATCGCTGGGTGCTGAAGTTCGGCGTGCTGCATCAATAAAGCAAGCATTGGATCGCTTTCCCGCTTCAAATGCCGATATCGTTATCAGCGATATCAACTTGCCCGACGGAAACGGACTTGAGCTCCTGAAGAAATGGCACCGCGACGAGCCAACTATTCCCATTATCATGATCACCGCTCATGGGGCCGTGGAATCGGCTATCACGGCACTTCGTCATGATGCTTTCGATTACCTGCAAAAGCCTTTCGATATGAAAGACCTCGTCGCTGCGGTGAAACGTGCGGCTGAGGTCAGTTCATTACGCCGTCGCGTCAAGCAGTTTGAAGGTCGCGAGAAAGCGCGCGAGGCTCTCAATATTATCGGGGACTCCCTGCCGATGCAGCGGCTTAGGAAAAAAATTGATCGTATTGCTAAAAGCAAAGCTGACACCGTGCTTATTTTCGGAGAAAGCGGATCGGGTAAGGAACTTGCCGCTCGCGCTGTGCATGAATGGTCGACATCGGTGAATGAGCCGTTCGTTGAAATCAATTGTGCCAGTATTCCGGAGTCGCTCCTCGAAAGTGAATTGTTCGGGTATGAAAAAGGTGCGTTTACTGACGCGAAAGAGCGCAAGATTGGGCTCTTTGAAATAGCACGGAGTGGTAGTGTTTTTCTCGATGAAATCGGTGAGATGCCGATGAAGCTCCAGGCGAAACTTCTCCGCGTGCTTGAATATCGCCGGTTTAAACGCTTGGGTGGCACCAAGGATATTGAGTTTGCCGGCCGAATCATCGCAGCTACAAATCGGAGGTTGGAAGAGGAAATCCTTCAGGGCGGATTTCGCGAAGATTTGTACTATCGGATCAATGCGATATCGCTGTTTGTCCCTGCTTTACGAGATCGACCCGAGGATATTCCGGCGCTGGTTGATTTCCTGCTGGAGAAAATTTCGATTGGTTTAGGGATGAATAAGCCGAAGATTTCTCGCGAAGCATTAACCCTACTGAGTAAACACAAGTGGAAGGGTAACGTTCGTGAATTGAAGAATGTCTTGCAACGCTGTTTGGTATTTAATGCTCCTGTCGAAATCAAACCTGACGACCTCGAACTCGCTGATGACGGGGCTATCCGGTCAAGTGGGCAAGCGGCCAGCCAAGCGGAAAAAATTCCGGTACGCTCCGCGCCGCCGGCTGCGTCGAGCATGGCAGGAGAACTTCATCCTTTTGCGCTACCATCGGCCGGGGTTGCGCTTGAGGAAGTGGAAAGGAGTCTGGTCATCCAGGCTTTGGAACGGTCACGCTACAATCAATCCAAGGCTTGTACGCTGCTAGGGATTTCCCGGCATGCCCTGCGATATCGCCTGGAGAAATTCGGTCTTCTGGATACCGCGGAGTAACGATGCCGAATCATCAATACAGCATTTTGATGGTCGACGACAGCCGCGCTAATTTGAGTATCTTAGGCGCGATGTTCGAGGATGACGGTTTTCGGGTCTACAAATCTTCCTCGGTTGAGGAAGCCCAGCAACAACTTAAAGATCTCGGTGGGGAAATTGATTTGGTCCTCAGCGATATCCAAATGCCTAGGCTTTCTGGGTTTGATCTAGTGAAATGGATGAAGGCCGAAAAGTCGGACTTGCGGGATATGCCTATCCTGCTCATCACATCGCAATTGCCCGATGCGGAGAGTCGCATTCATGGACTTTCTTTGGGGGCGGTGGATTATCTGCTGCGCTCGCTTGATCCGAAAGAACTAGTAATTCGCGTTACGCATGCGATCGAAAGCTACAACCAAATGCGGGACCTACGGCAGAGCTTGGAAACGACCGAACGAGTGGCTTCGACGGGGCGTTTGTTCGCTGCCAGTAACCACGAAATAAAGAACGTCGCCCAAATTATTAAGATGTCAGCTGGGTTTCTCGAAAGAGAACTCGACCCCGCTAAAATCGAGACGTCCGAGACGTGCCAGCAGGCATTGAAAATGCTTCAACAATCATCGCAGTTGCTTTCGGAAGTGACCAAAATGATCGGAGGAATTGTCAGCGATGGCAATCTTGCCCTGGGTCCAGTCGATATCGACGCGACATTAGATCATATAGTGTCGATGACGAAGCCGCTCCTAAGGGGTGTTCAACTTGAATATGCCTCTCGCGAATCCCTATGGGTACAGGGTTCCGTCACCCTCATCAAGCAGATCCTCATAAATTTGATCTTAAATGCGAGGGACGCCATTGAAGAAGGTAAGCCGGAGCGGGGAAAAATTGCCCTGCAGGTTGATTCTGAGGCCGGCAATCAAGTCGTGGTGAGCGTTATCGACAACGGTGTAGGACTGCAAGTTGCGGAGAGCCGATCCGTATTTAAGCCATTTAGCTCGACTAAGCAGTTGCGCGGAGGAACGGGGCTAGGGCTTTGGTTATCTTCCCATTTGGCAACGAAAATGGGCGCAACATTGACTCTTAGCTCGAACGGCCCGGGTTTAGGAGCTAAAGCCAAAATTGTTTTGCAAAAGGCGTTGCCATGTTGAGGTCAAAGCAAATTGAAAACGAGTTGTTTTACCGGATCTTTGATATTGCCCCGGACCCGATTCTCATTGTCGATGCCCAGGGCAAAATCGTGAGGACGAATCAGGAAACAGAGCACCGATTTGGCTATCAGCCGGGAGAGTTGACCGGACAGAAGCTAGAGATTCTGGTTCCCGATCGTTATGGCAAGCATCATGTGAAGTATCGTGATGACTATACAAAAAGTCCTGTATTACGACCCATGGGAACTGGCAGGGAGTTGTATGCGAAAAGGAAAAGCGGCGAAGAATTTCCTGTTGAAATAAGCTTAAGTCCTATGCCGACGCCTGATGGCAACTATGTCATTGCGATCGTCCGAGATATTACCGACCGGAAAAATGTGGAACGGGATCTAAAGAACCTTAATCTTGAGTTAAACCGCTCGAACAAAGAGTTAGAGGAGTTTGCCTATATCGCGTCCCACGATTTGCAGGAGCCGCTGCGGTCGGTGGCCGGATCCTGCCAGCTTCTGAGACGAAGGTATGGGGACAAACTTGACAAGCAAGCGATGGAGTTCATCGACTTCGCGGTGGCTGGCGCGAAACGGATGGAAGAATTAATCAACGATCTTCTGACTTATTCCCGGGTGTCGACAAATGCCAAAGAATTAGAAACAGTCGCGCTCGATCAAGTTATTCAAGATGTTATCAGTAATTTGCGAACGGCGATTTCCGATAGCGGTGCCGAAGTGACTTCAGATCCATTGCCTAGCATGAAATTGGATCCTTGGCAGGTCGGACAACTATTCCAAAACCTGATCGCAAATAGTTTGAAGTTTCATGGTACAGAGTCCCCAAAAGTCCATATTAGTGCTGTCGAAACGAGCGGAACTTGGGAATTCGCGGTCCGCGATAACGGTATCGGAATTGACCCGAAGTATTTTGATCGCATTTTCGTCGTATTCAAGCGCCTCCATTCGCGTGACGAGTACCCTGGGACTGGTATAGGCCTTGCATCGTGTAAAAAAATTGTGGAACGTCACGGCGGGACTATTTGGGTGGAATCGACAGTCGGACGGGGCACGACGTTTCGGTTTACCCTGTCACCACCATTAAGGAATCGGACATGAAATTCGGCACAGCGCCTAAGGCAGTTGAAATCTTGTTAGTTGAAGATAGCCCTATCGACGTAAAGCTTACGGAAGAGGCGTTGCATGAAATTCAGGTAAAAAATAATCTCCACGTTGTTACTGATGGTGAAGATGCGATGGATTTTGTGAAACGCCAAGGAAAGCACCAACATGCCCCACGGCCTGATTTTATCTTGCTGGACTTGAATTTGCCGAAAAAGGATGGCCGTGAAGTGTTGGCTGAGATTAAGGCGGACCCGGACCTGCGCAGCATTCCCGTTGTGATTTTAACGACTTCACGTGCACAGCAAGATATTTTGAAGACGTATAATATGCACGTAAACTGCTACATCACGAAGCCAGTCGATATGAACCAATTTCTCGACGTTATTAAGTCCATCAGCAATTTCTGGCTAAACGTCGCCGCGCTTCCGAAAGCAACCCAATCGCGTTAGGCCTGCTCACTTTTCCTCTCCCTGCGGATTTTTCCGCAAACTGCCGAAAAATCGCGCCTATCGTTTGATCGGGCGCCGGCCCTATTCCCAATAATATCAATATATTCAATTAGTTGCGTCATTGAAGCGCGCTTGGTATGCCCCTTGCTCAAGAGCTCTTAGATGCAGCGTTGCCAATGCGGTTGTCGCTCTTGGTCTGGCGCAGGCTCACTAAGGAGGAAATCATGGTTAGAGGGTTTACGAAAAAGGCGGTCTTGCTCGGTATCTGGTTGGCAGCTGGCAACGCGTTTTGCGACACGTCAATTGTTCCGGTAGGCTCATCCCATTTATTCGTGCCGAAGGGCTTTGATGACAACGATCAAGTGATGGCCGTTCTGGATGGGTACCTTCCGAGCAGCTGCTACAAACTGGATCACGTTAAAACGACCGTCGATCAAGCAAAGAAAACTGTGCGCGTTCAACAGTACGCGCGAGTCTATCCAGGGCCCTGCTTACTTATGCTCGTACCTTACACGAGCGAAGCCACTGTTGGTCTTCTCCCTAGCGGTGAATACAAGGTGGTGACGAATAGGGGAAACACCACGCGAGATCTAAGTGTTGATCATTCAAGTAATGTCGGTCCAGACGATTATCTTTACGTGCCGGTTGAACAAACGCATATCGAACGCCAATCGGATGGTTCGCTCAAAGTTGTACTTGAAGGGCGTTTTACCAGCAACTGCATGAGTTTCAAAGAAATCAAAGTCACGTATTCGGGTTCTACGATCGAAGTATTGCCGATCATGGACGTGCAAGATCATGCCGGATGCCAAGCTCAAGAAATAGCATTCCGCCAAGAGCGAACTCTTAGTGCCTTGCAACCCGGCCGATACTTACTCCATGTGCGGAGTTTGAATGGACATGCGGTTAATACAGTATTTTCCGTCTACAACGAAGGCGATCCCATAGCGATTGGCGAATAGTTAACACGACACGAAACAAAGGGGAGGGGCCATGACGATGTTCGATAACAAGCAGCCAGCCAAAATCTGCGTGGCTGTAAAATTTGAGGAAACCGGACACGTTCTGCTTAAAACCGCTGAAGAGGTATGCCGTCGAACGGGCTCCTCCATGCATCTGGTCCACGTCTGCGAAAGCATTTCAGCCGGCAATATGGCTGCACTTGCAAGCACTAGCATGGCGCCTATCCCCTTAGAAATCTTGGAGCAGGCTGAGGAGCAAAGCCGAGTTGCCGCCCAAATTAAACTAACGGCTTTGGCTCAAAAAATTCCCGCTGACATTAAGCACTCCACCAAAGTTCTAATAAATGCCTACGGCCCGGGCGAAATGATTGAAGCCGAAGCGATGTCGCAAGGATGCAGCTTGATCGTGGTGGGAGCGAATCCAGCTGCATCATCTTATCGCTTTTTACCCCGCGGTTTTTCTTGCGCGCTAAGTTTAATGGCCTCAGCTAAGATGCCCGTTATGGTTGTGAAACCCACCGCAGAAAGTCATTTTGGCAATCGCGTCAAAATGGTCGTGGCTGACGATTTAAAGAGTCCAAGTCTCCCCAGCGTCATGGCAGCGTGCGACTTGGCCGTGCAACTGCGGAACGTGGAATTGTGCCATATCCATATTAATGGGATGACGCCCGATGCTATTTCCGCAGCATTTGAGTCCGCTATGGCATCGTCGCATTCGCGCCCCAACCCCGCAATGGCTCCAGAAGAAATGTTCATCGCCATGACGAATGTGCTCGAAGAGCGTCTCAAGGAACGTCTAAAAACGAAGGCGAATGTCTTAAAACGAGCCGATTGCCATTACGATGCGTCCATTGTGACAGCCGATAGCGTCGTCGAAGGCATCGGCAAAATCGCGGAACAAGAAAAGGCCAATTTGGTGGTATTTGGCAGACATCAGACGTTTCATCGGAAGCCGTTTGGCGTGGGCCAAATGCCCTACTACGCGATGCTGACTTTGCCGTGCCCGATCGTGATTGTTCCCATTTCAGATCGCTTTTAATTAACGCATCGGAACAAGGAGGAGCTTATGCGTACGATTAATAAAATTTTCATTGTCTTAACGCTAATCATTGCAGGTTCGCGAGCTCGCGGTGATGATGCATCCGTGCCGACAAAAGAAGTCATGGATAAGATCTACGGATCGATTCAAACCCTCTTGCCGCTAAGCCTCTCCGACAAAAAATTTGCGGATGAAGCAAATCGCGAGGTCATTGCGAAGAATCTGAAAAGCCTGGCCGATAATGCCAATCAGCTTCCAGGGCATACCGAGTTCAAAGACGCCACGTTTCTTTACCTCGGTCGTGCATTAGCCAAGGACGCCAAAGATACCTACCGTCGCTTTGAGAAAGGTCGTACCAACGAGGCCCTTTTTTTATTCACCGCATTGACCGATAATTGCGTGGCTTGTCATTCCCGCTTGCCAGCGCAAGATTCTAAAAAGGCTGCAAACCTTTTCAATAACCTCGATGAGACTAGTCTCGCTCCGGACGAGCGCGCGCGTCTCTATCTCGTGACCCGGCAGTTTGAAAAGAGCATGGCTGCGTACCGCGACGTCGTCTTATCGCCCAACTACAGTGGCGACGAAATTTGCCTCTCCGATTGGATTGGCGAGTACTTAGTCACTGCTATTCGGGTTAAAAGGGATCTCCCTGCGGCGAAAGAGACCCTGCAAAAATTCGGTGAGCGCAAAGACCTTCCGCTTTACATGCGCCACAACGTAGAGGCTTGGACAGCTGCCATTACTGAGTTACAAAAGCGTAATGATTTAACTGCAAACCTAAAAGTCATTCGCCAGATCATTGATGAAGGCAAAGCTCTCAACCAATTCCCGATGGATCAGCAGGGTCAAATTCACTTTCTGGTGGCGTCCAGTCTTCTGCACGAATTTGTTGTCAAAAAACCCACAGGCAAAGAAGCTGCGGAAGCCTATTTTCTTCTCGGTCTGACGGAGTCACTGAATGGCCGCGCTTTCCGCGCCTCGCAAAATGAATTCTATTTGGAAACGGCTATTCGTAACGCTCCGAATTCAGTGTTTGCCGAAAGGGCTTACCGGCAATTGGAAGAACAAATTTTGTTCGAATATTCCGGCTCAGCAGGGACTTATGTTCCGGAAGAAGCCGACACCCTTCTACGAGAACTCCGCGAGTTGATCTACACGGCTAAAGCGCAGGGTTCTAAAAAATGAATCTTTCCCTGAGTTTTCTGGGTGCCGCCGAGGGCGTGACGGGCAGTCGCACCCTCGTGGAATTCGGCAAAAATAAATGGCTTATTGATTGTGGGCTTTTCCAAGGGCCGAAGGAAGTGCGCGCGAAGAACCGGGAGCCATTCTTCAAAGAACCTCAGAAAATCGACAAGGTTATTTTAACTCATGCGCATCTTGATCATAGCGGTTATTTACCGCGCTTTTATCGCGACGGCTACGCGGGGGAAGTGCTCTGCAGTCATGGAACCGCTGATTTGTGCAAAATATTACTTCGCGATGCTGCGTATCTAGAAGAAGAATTTGCGCGCTACGCCAATGAAACCAAATACTCCAACCATAACCCCGCAACTCCGCTGTTTACGGCAAAAGATGCAGAAGTGGCGATCGAGCACTTACATCCTTTTGCGCGGGACGGTTGGCAGGTTTTGACGGAAGGGGTGCGCTTCCGTTTTTTGCGTGCCGGTCACATTATTGGGGCAAGCCTCGTGCAACTGGAATTCCAAGACGAGTTTCATCGCAAAGTTGTGACGTTTTCTGGAGACGTGGGGCATAACCGCTCGTTTATTTTGCGCGGTCCGCAGGAGGCCATTGAAACTGATGTCTTAATCTTGGAGAGCACTTACGGTGATCGCCGTCATCCGAGGGAAGACGTGCTCGAACCGTTCGCCGATATTTATCGGCGGACCGTAGCACGCGGTGGAACCTTGGTTATCCCAGCTTTTGCTGTGGGACGTGCCCAAGAGGTGACCTACATGATAAGGCTGCTTGAGGACCAAGGTAGAATTCCGATTGTACCTGTTGTCCTTGATAGCCCGATGTCTGTGGCCGCGATGGAAATTTGCCTAAATCATCATGAAGACCGTCTTAACCCAGAGGAAACCGGTAACGCGAAATTCAAACCGCGGCATTTTGAAATAGCTGCAACGCCGGATCAGTCGATGCTAGTTTGCATGCGCGACGGACCCGGTGTTGTTATTTCGGCCTCAGGCATGCTGAGTGGCGGCCGGATCCTGCATCACTTAAAGCGACGTCTACCGGACGCTCGGAATACGGTGTTGTTTTGCGGGTACCAGGCAGAGGGAACTAAGGGCAGAGTCCTGCAGGAAAGTGCGGGGATGCTGAAAGAACTTCGCATTCACCATCAACAAGTCGAAATTGCAGCGGAAATTGCAACTATCGAGCATCTTTCGGCGCACGCTGATCAAGAGGAATTACTTGACTGGGTCGGACGCATGCGTCGCTTGCCAAAACTTATCATTCTCAATCATGGCAGCCCTTCGGCGCAGAAAACCTTGGGCGATCTCATTACCGCTCGGTTCGGCATTCAAGTTATGCGTTCTCTAGAAAATCGTAAAGTAGTCGTTCCGTGGTAAGGTCGACCGTAGGTTTTTTCCGCTTCGCGGGGCAAGGGTGAAGGTTTTTTCTATTTTTGTGATTAGGACGCCATAGCTGAGTCAGCCGTCTTAAGTCCGGCCCGGCTCGGTCGTGGCACGGACGATTGCACAGATGCCATCCAGGCAGCAATCGTCCTATCGTCGCCGCCGTCCAGGCGGCTCCAATACCCCGACCGAGCCGTGCCGGACTTAAGACGACTGACGAGCTAGGGCGTGCTCAACGTAAAAAACCCACCAACTGTGCGGGGATCTCACAGATCCAATCTTGGAACCCCCATCCGGCCGCCCGATTTAGAAGTAATTACAATATCTGCTGGGGATCCGAGTTTGGATGTCCGAAATATTCCCGCAAGTTGGTGGGTTTTTTGCCGCTTGCAGACGAACGCGGGGTCATCGAGCATGGGTCCGGTTCCCACCCGGCCAGGCATTGGAGCGAGCTGGAAGCGAGCGACACCATAGGACGTTTGCTGCCTGGATGGCATCCGTGCAAACGTCCGGGCCTGGCCGGGTGGGAACCGGAGCCGTGCTCGATGATAAGCGTTCTCTTACAAGCGAAGAAAAAACCTTCACCCTTGCACCGCGAAGCGGAAAAGAAAAATGCGCCGAATGCGCAACATCAACGCATAAGAATACCCGGCCGGTCCCGTCCCTGAATATGACTCACCGGCCATTTCGCATCACGGGTGACGATTTCAATTCCACCGCTCGTACACAAAACGGTATCTTCAATTTTTGCCCCAGGTAAACTGGGGTTCCAGGCCAGCGCCGACACGGTCGGCAATCGCGCTTCATTCGTTAAATCAGCAATGCTTTCCCGGGATTGATACCCCGTGATGCCCCCTTGGTGATGGCGCAGAAATTCGCCTTCATGGCCGAGTTCAGCGTATTTATTTACGAGTCCCTCGAAGATATCGCGCAGCGAGGCGCCCGGCACCGAATGGCGAAAGGCTTCCGCTTCGACTTCGGCGACAATGTTGTGTGCGCGCATTTCGTCTGCCTTAGGGGACTCAAAATAAACAAATCGCGTAAGATTTGCGTAGAGCCCGTGCCGTCGCCCACAAAAAACCATCATCGCTCGTCGTCCAATTTTTTCTGCGGTTGGAACCGGGTGGCGATAGTGAGGAAGCCGTCGGTCGCCAGCGACAAGAATCAAGTCCGGATAAATGCCGCGCTGCCACAATGTTGCAGCGCCGGCAGCGGCGAGGGTGAATTCGGTCCAGTCGGGTTTGGCTTCCGTCATGGCTTCGGTCATCGCTTCGGCAGCATCCCGACCGAGTTTTCGGTAGCGCTCGCATTCTTCGCTTCCAAGATCCCACCGCAATTGCTGCAACTCTCGCGGGAGCGAAGCTTCTTCAGGTTCGGGGCGATCGCTGGCAACGATCCCGTGGCCGACCAATTCGCGAATCATTTTCGTTGCACGCTCTGGCTCCGACCATGGGTATGACCAAACTTCCCAATCGGTGGCATCGACTTCCTCATCTTTTAGTCGGGTGCTTTCAATAGCGCTGGTGATGACGAGGGATTTATGGGGAGTAATGAGTAAACTAGCAATTCCAGATTCCGAGCTTAGGATAACGGTGTCATTGCCGCCGCCGGTAAACCAGGAAAACCAGCCGACACTGCGGAGATGGCAAGCTTGGATCTTGTGTTGAACCATGGCTTTTCGGAAGGCTGCTAGTTTTCGCGCTATCTCCTTCATATCTCTGGAGTGATGCAAACGGCGTGCTTTTACGCAAAAACCCATGACACATTGAAATCATTGGGTTATTCGTTGTTTTTATCTACGTCGCCAATCTTGCCGCTTAACCTTTTAGCAAATCTGCCGACTAACATCATAAGAGGGAAAACCTTAACTAACACTCATGTCATCGTTCGGGAGAACCTATGCGAAAGGCGCTACTCATCACCATCGCCATTGCGGGAGCGAATTGCCGAACCATTTCAAACGGCAGCAAAGCCAATTCCAATGAACCGAATCTTATTGGGAACACCGTAGGTTCGCAGTTCATCCAACTAGGCAACGGTTACTACTTGAGCGACTTTGCAGGCCAATCGTCCGGTGTCGAAGTCGCGCGTAATTGCTTGAAGTTTGATGCTGCCGGCGGCGGAGCTGGGCTTTCCCTGACGGGCGATGGCACCGAAGGCGAAGTGACAAAAATTGTTGCGAACGTGCCCCCGGGTCAAAGCCAAGGAGGCGGGTCATTCGCACTAGCCGACGATCACCCCAACGCGACGACCTTAAAACCCGATCTGTTTGTCGGCAACCAAGACTCAGGCTATTTTCTTTTGACCTCAAGCCGCGCCGTTGAGACTGCTGTTGATGTGGGCGTTAAAGTCGGCGTTCAAACTCCAGTAGTGCAAGTCGGTGTTGATAGCAAAACGAATGTCGAAAATTCCTCCAAGTCGGACGGGATCAATTTCGTGATTTATACGCAATTTGTTAAAAACGCGAAAACTATTGACCAGCCCGTACTGCGAGATGAAGTGGCTGCTGATGTGGTGCGCATGGTTGACGGTAAACCTCGCATCGACACGGTGAAATTCTTTGAGCGCTGCGGTCAAGCAATGGTTAGCCAAGTGGTTTACGGCGCAAAAATTGCCGCGCAGTTATCGATCCAAAGCGAGCAAGTTGCCACGCAAGTGAAGCAAGCTTTAAATGTGGATGTGAAATATGGGAATAGCTTGACGCGGCAAATGACTTCCGTCGATGTGAACACAGCGATTAATGTCGCTGTAAAGAATCAGCATAGCAGTGAGGCCATGACCTTAAGAGTTAAGGCTTCGGGTATTCCTGACTTTATCGAAATCCCAACTACCGAAGTCATTCGCGCCGGCAAAGCCGATGCCGTCATCAATTTGATTAATAGCTCGCTGAAAAACCGGCAGGACCTTGGGATTGCCTATGGCGTTCTCAATTCTTACGGCTATGTGCATTTCAAATACAACGGCGAGTGGGCAAGCGACTTTGTGGAAAGCCCGCTGAACGACCCGGTGATCCAATCATTTTTGGTCCGCTATAAAGCTGAAGCCGCTCGCACCAACGATGCTCTCCTGGCGCTTGCCGACTTAGGCGTGGCGGAAGGTAGCGAAAACGAAGCGACGTTAAAGAAAGTGCAAGACTATCGCGGCCAGCTCGATAACGCCTTCAAGTCCTGTTTGGTCAAACGTGATGCCGTAAGCTGCGTACTGCCGTCTGACGGCTTGAAGGGTTTAAAAGCGGTTATCCCAACGGTTGTGCTGAACGCCCTTCGCTATACCGCAAACGTTGATACCAATGAGCCATCGCTTTTCGGGATGGCCGACGCCAAAAGTAAATGCGCCGATGGGAGTGGCGGTAAGCATATGGCTCAAGTGAGCGAGTTGGTGCGGTTATTTGACAAGAATGAATTTTGGAAAAATATGGTTCGCGGCCCGTGGTCAGATGTGCGGGTGTGGACGAGCTCCTATGCCGACGGCAAGCGCCAAATGTTCTCGATTCCGCGTTATTTAAGCGGGCAAGATCCTCAGGATCCCATGGGCGATAATGAATCGGGCGGGGTTGTCTGTATTTGCGATACGCAGCCGGCGTGCTATTAGGCCGCTGCGTCGGACGTCTTTGCGTCGCGACGGAGCCACTTCTTCAGTACATTCGCTAATTCATTGATGCTAACCGGCTTCGAGACGTAATCATTCATACCCGAAGCCAGGCATTTCTCCCGATCGCCCTTCATAGCGTTAGCGGTCATCGCCACCACGGGAATTTTGGATAACTCGACAGAGACATGACTGCGGATCGCTTCGGTCGCTTGGAAACCATCCATTTCGGGCATTTGGCAATCCATCAGCACTAGGTCGTAGGGTAGGCTTTCCAGCGCCTCGATCACTTCGAGACCATTTGCCACAGCGTCGGCTTGGATGCCTAGTTTCTCGAGCTGCTTTTTGGCCACCTTTTGATTCACCACGTTGTCTTCGGCGATTAAGACCCGAATGCCTTGGAAGTCCCCGTCACCCTCGGTAACCGGCAACGTCACAGGTGCTAACGTCGCATCGCCAAGCTGCATGGGGAGGGTAAACCAGAAGGTTGAGCCTTGACCTTCAAAGCTTTCGACGCCGATCTCGCCGCCCATGAGGACGACTAATTTTTTGCAAATCGATAGCCCTAGACCGGTGCCACCGTAACGCCGCGTGGTCGAGCTGTCGGCTTGGCTGAAGGCTTCAAAGAGCTTGGGCAAAGCGCGCGTGGGGATGCCAATACCGGTGTCTTGCACGGAAAATTTGATCCGTCGCGACGCTTCGTCGTGCCCGACTTGAACAACCGAAAGAATGATGCGCCCGCTGGATGTGAATTTAATCGCATTGCCAATGAGATTCGTTAGAACTTGCTGGATTCGCCCGGGATCGCCACGAAAAGTGCGGTCAAACTTGGTTTGCATATTCAGAAGGAGCGATAGATTTTTTTGGCGCGCTGGTATGGCAAACATTTTCCTAGTCGTCGCTAAAACTTCCCCTAAATTGAATTCGATGTTTTCAAGATCCAGTTTACCCATTTCGACTTTGGAGAAGTCTAGGATGTCATTAATAATTGTCAACAACCCATCGGCCGAGCGTTGGATCGTTTCCGCATAGTCCCGCTGATCGTGATTCAGGATCGAATCGAGGAGCAATCCTGTCATGCCAATGACGCCATTAAGCGGCGTCCGGATTTCGTGGCTCATATTCGCGAGGAATTCCGATTTTAGTTGCGACGCTTCCTTGGCAGCGCGCTCGCTGGCCAACAGGGCTTGGCGTTCGGCTTCTTGCCTTTTTCGTTCGAGGTTTTCCACGCGCTCGTGAGCGGCCTTAATGTCGCGCATATCCGTTGCCGTTGCCGCGAGCCAGGAAGCCTTCCCGGTGGTGGGGTCATTAATCGTGAAAGCATTTAAGTGAACAGGAATAGCGCTCTTGCTTTCGAGATTCCACAGGCGCACTTCCCCTTGCCAATGGCCGTACCTTAAAACGGCGGGCAAAATGATCGCATCGATCTTGCCCCGATCTTCTGGATCGATACATTCTTGGATGGTGTTGATTTGGCGTTTTTCACCAATGCCTAGCATTTTTTGTCCAGCAGGATTGATGAACTTCACGTTTTGATCCAAACCGGAAATGCCGATCAAGTTAGTGCTGTTTTGCACGAGAGTTGTTAGCCGAGCGCGTTCTTCTTCAACAATGCGACGTTCGGAGACGTCGCGCCATGTGACGGCAACGCCAAAGCCCAACTTGGTAATCCTGATATCATAAGCGTTGTGAAACGCCTCCCCATCGATCCGATCTCCATACATAAATGAGTCTTTGATGGCAGATCGCCCTGAACGAATCACACTTTTGTATTCTTCAAACAAGGGATGTTGACGGAATGCCGGCATCACTTCACAGAGTCGCTTGCCAAGGTGATGGGCCTTGAGACGGCTTTCCTGGCAAGCGGTTTGATTTAAGTATTCCACCGTAAAGTCGACAATCTCGCCTTTTTCGTCGGTGACACCTGAAAGGATCATAAAGCAATCGATCATGTTTTCGACGATCGATTTGAATTTCGCCTCCTGCTCTAGTTTTTCGGTGATGTCCTCGGAAATACCTAACAGGAATCGCGAACCGCCCGGTGCGGTGATCGCGAGCTTTTTCGTGTGCAGAATCCGCGGCCCGTGGCGCGTTTGGATCGTTTCGTGGACAATGTTTTCCAGTGCGCCGCTCGCTAGAACTTTGCGATCCTTGTCCGTAAAAAAGTCGGCTTGCTCCTTGGGAAAAAAGTCATAGTCGTTTTTACCGAGGAATTGTTCCCTCGGAATTCCCAGCAGATCTTCTCCGGCCTTGTTCATGCGAACAAAGCGGAGTTCACCTTCTTCTTTCATGAAAATCATATTGGGAATATTTTCGATAATGGCATCGAGCAAGGATTGGGATTGCCGAAGGAGAGCCATCTGGCGCAAGGTCTCGCGGTCCTTTTCTAAGGACTCTAGGCCTACCGCGTTTTTCCATACCATGTAGCCAAACCAGAAAATGACGGAAAGCACCATGATAGCGAAGCCAAACGAGGCATCATAGAAAGATCGCGCGGATCCCATGGAGACAACCCAGCCTGCTGCCACCGGCACAACAAATGTGGCGGTCAGCAAGCGGCGCGCCGAGTATCCAGCGTAGGTGTCGCTCGTAACAATACGCATAAAGCCGGAATGGGGTCGCACGAAAAGAGTGCCAAGGGATAGGAGGATCCAAGCTAATGCTGTGTGTGCCGCCATTTGCGCCGCGACCGTATGGGCGCCGATCGAGCCAAAAGAATCGATACCGTAGGAGTAACTGATGAAGGCTTGAATAGGTGCAATAGCCGTAAATAAAGCAATGTACTGACTCGGGCGACGCCCTTTTCGCGTTTCCCAGTCGAGGAGCAGCAGGCTCAATCCCTTCAGAACAAAATTTAGCGCACTTTGCGGCGCCATGCGATTGGGAAACGTGGTTGCGACAGCCCCTGGAGCTTCGCTGAAAATCAATTGATCGATGCCAAAGTCGATGCTGCAAATATATTCGAGCAAAGTCGCGGCGCCAAGTGCCATACAAAGGATGGAAAGTGCGGTGCCAACTTTTTTCTGGCGCGATGTTGCGTGGGGTTTTGCGAGGAGGCACAAACTGCACCCAAGTGCCGTTAAACAAAAGGCCGTGTTGGCTTTGATTTCAATAAAGCCAGGAAATAGGCTTTTCAAAATCGAAATCCCCAACGTCCATCCCACGATGCCGGAAAATCCAATGGCAATAGTCGTCAACGCGCAAACCAAAACGATCTTCGGTGCGTTAAGTGGCTTGAACGTTGGCCCCCGTTTTCGGTGCGGCAAAGGGTTTTCCTTTCTGCGACAATTCAGTCGCTCACATAAGTTCATCGTGTCCGAATGACTCTTTCTTAACGGGGTAAAAAGTGCCGCGTTCGGGGGCGTCGCGTCCGTTACAGCAGGGGAGCGATGTTATTGAGTTTTTAACGATCCGCGGCGACGAATCCCTTGGATACTGCCCGAATCATCAGTATTGGGGAGAGGATTTTTCCCCGCTCCAAAAGTTGGAAATAATTTGCAAAAACTGAGTTTTTTAATATTCCCTCAAGAAATACCTCGAAAATGCCGATAGGGGAGGAAACGCTCTCTCAGCCTAGAGGACCATCCTTTGATTAAGGAACGCTTTAACCAAGTTGGGATATGCCTTGCTGCCCTTTGGCTAGCGGGGTGCAGCTCCCGATCGGTTCCGACATTGCCTAAAACATCAAAGGGTAGCGGCGCGGACACCGTCATCGCGTCCACGACGCCGACACCAAGTTCTGCGGTCTCCGGACCTACGCCGCTCCCTGGCGGGGTCGTCGTTGCCACGCCGACGAAAGCCCCTGAAGGAACTACGGCACCGGTCGCGACGCCGCCTGTTTTTAACGGTCCCATCAATCTCAAAACCGACAACATTTGTAGCACGCGCGCCACCTATCAAACGATGAGTAATCTCCGGCTCGCCGGCAGCAATACCGTCCTAAAAATCGCCAGTCCAACGGGGAAAGTTTTCCCCATCGATGCCAGCCAAATTTCTGGCAATCTGCGTTCGGGCATTAATAACGATAGCCGCGTGAGTTTTCGCGCCACGGGAATTCCGGATGGCCAATACAACATTGTGCTTTGCGATAGCTCTCAGCCGAACTGCAAATTGGGGGCGCCTTCCATGTTGATGGGAGGGGATGTTGACTCGATGTTTTCAGTGCCGGGTTTGCTCGGCTATTCGCAAAACTTTACCGTGAAAAACGGCTTGGTGCAGCACCTTGAGCCTATGCGCGTTTTGTACGACTCCTCGCGCGACGCGAATTTTGATGCCTTAGAAGCGCTCCACGGCGGTAGTCACGAGAGCAGCGCCGAACGCCGCGGGCTCGACGACCCGGAGTGGGACCAATGCGACGAAGTGGATTATTGTCCGCTCATCATTAGCGTGTCGGGCAAACTCGATCTCGCATCGCGAGAAAAATCCCCTTTCACGTTTGACATCGATGGCGACGGTAACAAAGATACTTTGCCGAGCCTTAGCAGTGAGGATGCCTACTTTTTAGTTTATGACAAAGATAATGATGGTCGTGTGCAGGGTATCGACGAACTATTCGGCGATCGCACGAAAGGCCCGGATCATAAGGGGTCGGACAACGGCTTTTTATCCCTCGCGAAATACGACAGCGACGGGAACGGTATCATCGATGAAAAGGATCCGATTTTTGCGAAGCTGCAACTCTGGCGGGATAGCAACCGCGATAGTGTGAGTCAGGCGAGCGAGCTCCAATCGCTCGTTCATTTCGGGATTCGTAGCATTAGTCTACGCTATGATAGCGTCGCGGAAGATGTCTCTGGTCGCGGACGTATTAAGCAAAAGGCTAAAGCCACGTTTAGCGATGGTCATACCGCAGATGTGTTTGATCTTTGGTATTCGCTGTAAGGCTACAGCTCGTCTAAAACATCATCCCAAAAATAGAGGCCTTCGTAATGCCCATACTGGCGCATCTCGGCAACGGCCTGTTCTTTGGTCCAGTGATCGAATTTGATACGGTAGGCCGCGACAATAATGCCAGTCCGATCACTGCCATGTTTGCAGTGGACTAAAACCGGTTGTTTCGCAGGATTGGTGATCACCGCCAGCGCCTTATTGATTTCTTGAATTGTCGGCTTCGCGCTCGGGCTCCACGGCTGCCACACAAAGGTCATATTGTGATCTTCGGCGCCGCTTTCCTCACTCACGTCTTTGTGACCTTTTTCATCTTCCAAAGATAAATCGGTTTTAATATGCAACGACGCTAAGGCACCGAAGTCATCTTCGGTGACATCTCCACTGCGATAAAGCTTGGTATTCACTTTGTGGAAATTGGGGATCCCATTTTCCGAGGTGTGCGACGCAGCCGTTTCAGTCATTTGCGCGGCCGGTTTACCGCAATGCAGGCTTAAAACACAGGTCAGGGACCAAAACCAGATCAGCTTTCCCATAAATCCTCCAGCAACATCAGGTAGTTAAGTTCCAACTGGGGCAACATCTGCAAGTCTCGGCAACCCATTAATATTATGGGCAATTTCATATTAACATATAATGTAATTAAAATACATAAAATAATCTATAAATTGTATGGGTTATTTTAATAACCACCTGATATTACGCTCTATTTTGCCCGTTAATAAATTCTCCCAATTGCCGATAAGTGCTAGAGATAAACCATATTTGCGAGGGACATCTTGCGGACAAATACGGCGATCATCGTGATGAGCTTCGGCCTGAGCTTTGGGTGCAATTCCCCGAGTTCGTCCAGCGAGACCGAAGTGAAGTCAGTTGACGGCAAGCAATCGAGCCCCGCAGTCGACCGGCTTCCGGGCACGACCGCGCCGGATCCGAATTACGTGCACACTCAAGGGACGGGTACGGTCCAGGGGGAGTTGCGCGGTAACACGTTTAACATTCTTGACGGTCAACTCATTACGATGCGCGTACAAAATACGAATGCCGCATGGCTTTTGATTTACGGCACCAAGCTGGAAAAATCCCCGCAATATGGCTGTGAGTTTAATCCGTATCAGGAGGCGAGCAAATACGGCATCGCCGCCATTGGGTTTTCCTGGGCCGGCGGAACGGAAGCCGATCGCAAAACTCTCAATGGCATTGACCTCATCTCAGGTGACGGCTCGAACCTCTACAAAGACTTCAACCCCGATGACGTGGGCGTGACGCTTGGTGAGCTAAAAAATGGCCGAATCCGCGGCACGATCCACCTCGGCATGCAAGAATCCTCGGGCGCTGCCTCCGGCAAAGTCACCAATATCAGCGGCGACTTTGAAGTCGCCGTCTGCCATCGCATCGAAGACACCAGCGAAGCCCGTCCCGCGAAGTAACTTTTCAATAGATTCTTATCGAGTTAAGCACTCCCGCATCCACCCGCACAAGCTGTGGCGCGAGCAAATACCACTCATCGTCCAGGTATAACTCAAGCAAATAATTTCCCGGAGGCAAATAATCGATGCGGAACCCATTCGCCCCCTCAGCGCTGCTGCCCGCTGCCGTTAAGCACGCTGAATCCCCTGATAAGGGCGTCGCCCCCAAAGCCGTTGGGATTAGCCCGCCCCCGCCAGACGGCGGTGTCGGCAACACGTCGCGTGCGGCTCGCGCGCAAACTACTTTGAAAACCCCAGGGTCGATACCGAGCGCTAATAGCCCGCCGCGCGTCGGCGTCAAAAAGAGATCCGCATCCGAAAGTAAAGTATAGCTGTCCGTCACGTCGTCCCGCAGCTGCTTGCGTAGATCGATATGCATAGTTAAATCTAGCGGCGCGTTAGAGTTCAACGCAAAATCCCCGCGCCCCACGATGCGATTTTCTGGCACTTCCACTGGCGCGGTTTCCCCATCGGGCAAGACGACCCACGCCGGCGCGCCCGGCTGCAGGAGCACCCGTACTTCGCGAATCCGGTCCATATCTAGATGTTCCTCTAAGAGCGCATATTTACGTCCCGCGGCATACTCCATCAAATTGATGCTCTTCATCGGGAAGTGAAAGATGATCGCTTTATCCGCGTCGCCGATCACTTCCACTCCAATAATTTGCACCCAAACCGCCTCGGCTTGATCGACCGGCGCTGCATCAGCTAGATAGAGTTTCGCGCCATTTCCCCCCGGGCTGGCCCCTGTTCCTTTCGGGTTGCCGACATCGACGGCCATGGGCACAGCGCTTGGTTGCGCTGTCGGCGATGCATTCGCTTCCGTTGCGGTACCGAAATTGCGCGCATCATTCGCCGCCACATTTTCTGATTCCGACCCCGATGCTTCCTTCGCGCTCTCATCTTTCGGTGGTATCGCCTCGTGCGAACAGCTAACCCCCGCCAAATAAAATAATAATCCCAGATAAAAATAGAGGTTCATTTGTGCCTCCTCCCGTATGATCTCTCGTAGTTTCTCTCATGATGACCGTGTCACTGGAAAAAGTTGGATATTAAGTTGCACGACACGGTCCGAACTTTCTCCCCCCTCAGGCGGTGCGCCCTGTTCCGATAAAAATACCGCGTAGCGGCGAAATAGTTGCACGTCCTCTTTCAGCCGCCGCGCGGCTTTTTCGGAAACGGTGAGCGTCATTGCCGCATACTCGCGTTCGTCTTCTGGTGTCTGGCTGAGCGCCGATTGCGCCATTTCTATGGCGTGCAAATGGTAGCCGGCAATCGCCAAGCCTTCGGTTTCGTCGCCCGGTCGGACCGTGGTTTGGGCTTTGCGATGGCGGCCGATTTCCGCATCGAAGTAGATCAATCCGAGGTCTTCCAGGAGTCGCAACGACGCCGCCGCTTGCTCTGGCGTGATATGCCGATAAAACCGCCCGCAAATCCACTCCGGATCGGACTGGAAACCATTTAACCCAACCAACTCAAAAATTGCGCTATGCTGCCAATCCCGGAAAAACTGCAGCCGCTGCCGCTCCGCATCGTTTTCGAGCGTGCGACCTTTGATCGCGACTAACTCAGAGAAAATATGGGTGCGTTCCGCCTCGTCGTCGCTGTCGGTGTATTCCCGCAGTTTGAAAAAGAAGCGCCGCTCGGTACCCGTGATTTTGAGGCGATGCGTTAGGGCATGGGCTTGCTCGGCGGTCATCTTACGATAACCGTGGGCGATGATGTAAGCGGCGTTAGGGGAGGTAAGCCCAAGATCGCTCGCATATTGCTTATAAGGATATGATCCCACCTGCTGGCGGACGGCGTCACACAGGACGACGAGGAATTCCTTGTAGTCCAAAAAGCGCGACGGTGGTGCCTGGCGCCAAGCAGAGCGCAAAAGCTCAATGGTTGTGGTGTCAGACTTGGGCATGGGTTCCTCCAAATGGCCCTAATACAGGTTCGGCACAATAAAGTGGAAATTTAATGATTCAAAATAAGTGATGAGTTTTAACTAGATACTATTATACGACGAGAGGGTCTGCGCGAAAAATGTAAAAACTCAGCTGCTATAGTTAATTATTACAAATACGATCTAGTTATTTATATTTATATATAATAAGTATCTAATAATATTATATAAAATCTCAAAATTAAATTTACAGTTAAAGCCTCCGAAGAATTTAGTTGAGGGGCAATTAGGCCCCGTTAGAGGAGGTTTTATGGAGCTGTCCATTGAAGCGCCGACTGAGATCGGCGGTATGCGCATTTACCGGAGGCACCCTCCGGCGTTTCCGCCCAAAGCACGGGTATTTTTGATTCACAAGTGCCCCATTTTCGCGCGCCGCATGGCGCAGGTGGCGACGGCGCTTGGCATCTATTTCAAAAGTTTCGGGCCCGGGGAATTTGATGCGTTTCCGGCAGACGACGAATTTGACGCGGGGATCATCGCTTTTGAATTGGGCGATATTAACGGGGCACAGGTGTCGAGCCTTTTCCCGGAAACGCCCGTGCTGCTGCTCGTGCCTGAGGCGACGTTTCACTTGGAACAGGTTGCGGCGGCACCCTTTGTTCAAGGGATAGCCGCCACGGGGGCGCGCCCCGAATCACTCCTTACCCGTGCGCTCGGGCTCCGCCGCCACACGCCAGTAGCGATTGGTGACAACGAATGGAGGAATGCATGAAGTTGTTACTGATCGCCAGCGATGTCGCGTTCGAAGATCGGGTTCGTCGCAAGGCTGCGCACAAGGGCATGGATGTGCAACAGAGCGCATCAACGCGCGAAACAATGGAGGTGATGGAAGCGCGCAAAGGAGGGTATCTAGAGGGCTACAAAGCCGCTATTGTTGACTGTGATGGCGCGGACAGTGATGGGTTTGCGTTCGCAAGGTACTGCCGAGAAGTCGCTAGTGGTGTGCCGGTGGTACTGGTCAGTGGTTTAGCGGCGAATGATCAGCGAGCTGCCGCGCGCCGAGCGGGTGCGGCAGCTTTCTTTGCGAAAAGCGATTGTATCGGGTTGATGTTGGATCTGGTGGAGCAAATGCATGGGGAAGGAGAAACCGCCGCGTAGTGGGGAAGGCGATTTAGGCGCGGGCGGCGATGAAACGGGAATGGACAAAACTCTTCGAGAGGGATTAGATTTCTATATCGACGATGCTGGTAGGTATGTGTTCACAGCGGATTATCTGAGGCGGCGCGGTAAGTGCTGCGGTAGCGGATGTCGTCATTGCCCCTATCCAAAGGAGAAGTCATGAAGAGTTTTGCCCTTTCCCGTGCTCTCGTTTTAGGTGGTTTGCTGGTAGCGGCGCCTGCCATGGCAAAAAATGCAGGCGGTGCTGGCGGCGGCACGACAGTAGAGTTAGGGTTGTCGCTGCTCAAATACTCCAAAAGCACGAGTAGCACCAAAAAAGATGACGACAAAACCACGGTCGACACGACCACGATTGCGACGAACGACCCGATCCTCGGGCTTTCGATTTACAACGGCAATTTTGGCTTAGATCTAACGATCGATCCGGCGGATGACGCCCATTCGACGGCGCTGCCGAGTTACCAATTGGCGCCGTCTATGTATTTAGGATTGCACCTCGGCTATTCGAGCACCAAAGCTGACACCAAGCCATCGACCGGCGATAAAACCACGACCAAATCGGATTATATGTCAGTTGGGCCGGCGTTTTTCTATCGCAACAAATCGTCGGAATCGCTCATCCTCGCTGGCGCGGTTTTTTACCAAACGACGATCAAGACATCGACGGGTGACTCGAGCTCGTCCGATACCAAATTTACGGTTTTCGAATTGAGTGGCGAATACTTTCGCAAAATGTTCGATCGGTTCTACTTAGGCGCAGGTTTGGCGTACGGGAAAACCCTTAGTGGAACACTAACCACCAAAACTAACGACGTTTCGACGACGCAAGATCTCGACGTTTCGGCGCTGCAATTAACCCTTCTTGAAATGCGTCTGGATATCTAATCGTCAGTCACGCGGCTGCATTCAGTATACATTTGATACCGAGCCCCGTCGCTTAGGCGGGGTTTTTCTTTAGGCCCCGCCAATTCGTCGCAAAAGCGCGTCGAAAAAACCTGTTAACGCGCGGTAAACTCACAGAACAGTCACAAAAATGCTGGCATATGGCGTGCAGAACGCTGTGGTAGACGCGCTTCACGACGAAACGCGTCACGCCCAAAAAAGGAGGTTTTATGAAAGCGTTTCAAAGTCTGTTCGCCCTCGCCCTTGTTTCGTTACCATCAGTGGGATTGGCCCAGCTGGCTCCCGATCCCCGCAGCATTCAAGTTCGGAGCATCTCGTATGCCGGTAGCGGCTGTAAAGCCCACACCGTCGTTGGCGATATCTCGCCCGACCTGAAAGCTTTCACCCTGCTCTTCTCCGACTTCGTCGCGGAAGCAGGCCCGGCGATCCCGCTCGCGGAGTCGCGTAAAAATTGTGCTCTCAATATTGACCTCAAAGTTCCCCAAGGCTGGTCGTACTCCATCCTATCGGTCGACGTGCGCGGGTTCCTAGACCTCGAACGCTTGACTCAAGCGTATGAGCGTAACAGCTACTACTTCCAAAGCCAAATGGCGACTGTTTCGAAAATGAGCCGCTTCGTTGGTCCCTATGTCAGCGATTACCATGTGCGCGACCTCGTTGGTATCGAGGACGTCCAATGGTCACCGTGCGGTGGCGGCCGCTCGCTAATCATTAACACGGAGGTCCGGGTGGCATCGCTCAGCGGCGCAGCACGCGCTCTGGCGACGGTTGATACCTTGGACGGGAATTTCGAGTTGATCTATGGCCTGCAATGGAGACGGTGTCACTAGTGTGTGAATGTGGTTTGAGTTAGGTATTCCCAAACCTCCGCTTTCCGATCTTCCGGTGGTCTCATACTTAAAGGGGCAGAAATGCTACAATAGGTATGGGGCCACCGTTTTTTTTTATGATTCGAGGTACCGAGAGTATGTTTGCCTGTAACGCAACCTGGGAGAAATTCCAAAAGCGCATTCGCGAGATTTTCGCAATCGACTTTCGCGCGTTGGCGCTATTTCGCATAGCTCTAGGTGCGCTGATCCTTTTAGATTTAGCCCAGCGCGCCCCTTATATTTGGGATCATTACACCGATCGCGGGTTGATGCCGCGAGCGTGGGCGATCACCCAGCAACTCAATTCTTACCGATTTTCGCTACATTATTTTGGGGGCACAGTCTTCTACCAATCCGTGCTATTCGCGGTGGCTGCCGTGGCGGCTGTATCCCTGGTGGCAGGATACCGAACGCGGGTAGCGGTGTTGGTTTCATGGGTGATGCTGTGCTCGCTGCAGGCGCGGAATTTTATGGTGCTGCAGGGAGGCGACATTTACCTGCGCGTGATGATGTTTTGGGCGATGTTTTTGCCGTTGGGAGAGCGGTTTTCGGTTGATGCCGTGAAGCGGAAGCGGCGAGTGGGTGAAGGGAGGTATTTTTCGGTCGCGACGTGCGCTCTGATGTTGCAGGTCTGCAGCGTTTATCTCTTTACCTCGTTATTCAAAGAGGGAAGCGAATGGCATAGCGATCAAACGGCGGTACCGATGGCGATGATGCTTGACCATTTCGCTTCTCCGCTTGGGCTCATGCTGCGACCGTATATCATGTATTTTAAGCCGATGACACCGGTGGTGGTGTGGTTTGAATTTCTCTGCGGTTTTTTGCTAGTTTTCCCCGTTTACACGAAATACACGCGGCGCATCGCTGTCGCTGGCGTGGTGGCGATGCACTTCGGATTTTTCTTGTTTATGCGACTTGGGTTATTTCCGTGGATTTGCATGGCTGGGATGATCCCATTTTTCGAAATGCCCAAGCAATGGGTTTGGCATGAGACTGCTGTAGGCGCAGTGAAACTAACCCCTGCGTTGGATTGGCGGGCGAAGGTCTTGGTGATGGTTAGCATGGTTTTGGCCGCCACGTGGAATATTGCGACTTTATTTCAAAGTGAGAAACAGCTGCCAGCCATCTTACGTGCACCCACCGTGTCGCTCAATATCGATCAAAAGTGGAACATGTTTGCACCGAAGCCGTTTTCCGAAGACGGCTGGTTTGTTATCGCGGGGACATTAGTGAATGGGACCCCCGTTGATTTGTTTCGCAAGGTTGTAGGTCCCGTAGATTTTTCAAAACCCGAAGTGATTGCGGACATGTATCCGAATAGTTTGTGGCGAAAATATTATGGGAACTTGTGGCTCAAGGAAAATGCCGATCAAAGATTGTACTTTGGGAAGTATTTATGCCGGCTGTGGAACGATGAACACCAGGGCGGCGAGCAGGTCAGTAAATTCGAAGTCTTTTATATGTTAACGCAGATCTATCCAGACCTGACACGCGCTCCAGCAGAGAAGCGGAAGATTTGGGGGCACGATTGCTTTGCGAGGGATTAAACGTCCAGCCTTACCAATTACAAACTGGTCTATTTTCGTGTGCCTGAATTATTATCGGGTTTGGCGATTTATTTCCGTTTTTCAGTCATTCAGTTTCTCAGTTTTAATATGTAAGCTGCGAGCATTACAGCTAATTTGAAAAATCGTCCTCAACACGGAAACACAGAATGACAGAGATACTGAATTGGGCATGAGTTCGATTTTTGCCGTTTCCGCGGAGAGCTTTTTAAAACAGGAATAAACGTAATCGATTCAATGGTTTCCAGTAAAATCGGGCACACAGAAGTAGACCAGTTTTTACCATTTAATCCCGCCGGCGAGCCCAAATACGCCGCGACCCAGCGTATCCGCTCCATCCCATCGGGTTTGAACAAAGCCCGGTTCGACGATGCCGAAAAAATGCTCTCCCGAGATTTCGTAGCCGATCAGAAGCGATATTTGCCGACCGCTACCCTCCGGAATGGTGGTCTCGGTGTGGCTGGTTTCCGTACCGTTACTGGAGGTTTTTTTTGTGATCGAGCCGCTTGCCGAAAAAGTTGTGAAGCCGAAGTTCGCATACAGGAGCGAATCCTTTTCCAACCGATAACCGACGATGCTCATGTAGTCGATGATGCGATAAACGGCTTCGCCGACTTCTTCGTAGGAATTGCCGCTAAGATCGTAAGAGTCCTTCTTCTCGGTCTTTCCCCAGTCGCCCCCAAGGGCAAAAGCTAGGGATAGATCCCCTTGCTTCGCGAGGGAAGCCGGTTGTCCAAGAACTTGCACTTTTGCCCCTAAGCCCGACGGGCCGTAGAAAAAATCGAGCTTTGGGACGGCCGACATCTCGAGGAGAGCCGTAAATCCGTCATCGGCTTGGACCTTCGGGTCGTCGATGACCCCGGTTTCGAGATCAGCGCTGTCCACGAGTACGACTCGGCTTTTGCTGCCGTAGCCGACGCCGAGCTTCCCGGCAAATGTTTCGCCGTTATTTTCCGGTGTGAGAAAGCGGTTGTTTTGCACGTCAAAGCTGACTGAAGCGCAGCCAGCTAATAACACGGGCACAAGGAGTGCCACGGCAACTGCAAAACGCGCGCTCAATTGACCCTTTTGCGAATCCAATAACGCCAACTTTTCCATTCTTTCCCCGCTGAATCATCGTTCTCAATATGAAAAACTTCACCGCCGCTGCTTTCGACTAATGCGATGACGGCTTTTTGATCAATGCCGTGCATTTCCAAGTTGATGCCGTTCGAAGGCCCGCGAAAGATGCGCCGAAAGCCGGCAAACAAGACCCACGGCATATAGCGACGGAAGGCCTTCTTCACCGGTTCCTTGATAAATTTTAGCTTCGATGGCTTGCCGTAGGATTCTAAACGCATTTCCGGGAGCTGAAATACCGCTAAGCCGTCGCGTGTGAGGAGGCGTACAAATTCCCGAATATAGCGCGACGAGTATTCTGGCTTAATATGCTGCAAAACAATGCGCGAATAAATGAAGTCAAAAGAAGCATCGTCGAACTGCCGCAAATCATCACTGCTATTTTGGCGAAATTCGCAATTACTGAGGTTTGTGCTGTATCCGCGCGCCATATCAATCATGCGTTGCGAGATGTCCACGCCGACAGCAGTTTGGAACCGTTTGGCCAGGGCTTGGGTGAGACGTCCGACGCCGCAACCGAAATCGAGCGCTTTCTTGCCACCGAAGTTTAAGCCGCGAGCCTTGACGGCCGTTTCAACCGCGGCGATTTCTTGTTCCCCGGTTTGAAAGAATTCGTCGATTTGCCATTTATTATTAGTTTTGTGAGGGTCAGTCAGAATGGACCAGAGCGCGTCTACCCTAGCATTGACTTCCCAGATGTTGCGATTGGATCGTAATTCCATCGACTAGATGAGCTCGGCCATTAGTTCCGGGGGGAACGCGCCTTTGCGGAGATGAATGCCGTACTCCAGCCAGGCTTTTTGACACGTCAAAAAATTCATCCAGCCGCTGCAGTTGAGGTAGGACCACTTTTTTCCAACTTCTGATCCGGACCACCCGCTTTCGGAAACAGAGACCACGGTGGACCCGTTTTTTAACGAATTCAGCCGGATTTCGACTGGATTGAGTCCGCCCTCCTGATTACCCCATTCGAAGCGGACGAGTTTATTTTCAACGACCGATTTGATGTGAACAGGAAAACCGATGTGCTCGTCAAACTTCCAAGTGACCGTGGTGCCCTCAATCATCCGAGCACTACCGGATTGGATGAAGTAATTCGCCATTTTTGCGGGATCGATGATGGATTCAAAAACTTCAGCGGCGGGCTTCAGGATGCATAGGCGAACATCGAATCCAAGTTTGTCTTGTGGGTTCATCTTGGCCTAATCCCGCTTCTTTTTCTAATCTCTAATTTTTGCATTTTTCGCAGCGCCGCTGCGAAAAATGCTCAGGGCGGGACTTGAACCCGCACGCCTCTCGGCACTAGCCCCTCAAACTAGCGTGTCTACCAATTCCACCACCTGAGCAAACCATTTCATTTCGAATGGTACCTTTTATAACGAAAAAATTATTTTGCGCCGTCGGCGGGTGCCGGGGCATTAGCCGGAGCGGCTGCTCCCGCAGGAGCCGGTGCAGTTTCCGGGGCCTTTTCCGCCGCGCCCGCTTTCAATTTTTCTTTCAGGCCGCGATCGCCGCCGTGGCCTTGCATGATCGTGAGGCCGATTGAGGTGCACATAAAAATCGCTGCAGCTCCGTACGTCAATTTACCGAGCAACGAGGTTGCGCCGGTCGCGCCGAAGACGCCCGACGAGTTGCCGCCGCCAAAAGCTGCGGACGTGCCGCCTTCGTTGCCGCCCTGCACGAGCACAACGAGGACCAAAAACAAAACCACAAAAATATGAATGGCTGTCACGAGAGTTTCTAACATGCGAGCCCCTTAGTTCGGAGAAAAAATGCCGCCTCCCAGAATTGAACTGGGGACACGAGGATTTTCAATCCTCTGCTCTACCGACTGAGCTAAAGCGGCACAGGAACCCCAGCGAAACCGGTCAAAGCTGTTAGGCCAAACGGGTGCCTATGAGGTCCTTAAAAGAGTGATTTTCCTTGTATTATTGTCGCCCCACTAAGTCAACCGCCAATCGCTCGGACGCCCGTCTAGAAATGGCCTTTTTTCCCAATTACCGCTAAGGTGTTATTTAACCCTGCTGCAATTTTAGGCATGGCGGATTAACTTAGGAAAAATATGGAATTACGCTCGCAAAACCTGCACCAACCCCTTGTCATTGGCGGCCCCTGCGTCGCAGAATCCTATGAGTTGCTCGAGGAAGTGGCCGCCTTCATGGTGCCGCTTAGCCGCGAACTGGGATTCACCTACGTCTTCAAAGCCAGTTTCGACAAAGCCAATCGGACGTCTATCGACAGCTACCGTGGGCCGGGGATGGAACAAGCCCTCGGGTGGTTTACGCAGCTCAAGGACAAGTACAAATTCGAAGTGCTTACCGATGTTCATGAAACCGCGCAAATCGCTCCCGTCGCAAAAGTATGCGACTGGTTGCAGATTCCGGCTTTTCTCTGCCGCCAAACCGATCTCATCGTGGCCGCGACCGAATCGGGCCGCAAAGTAAATATCAAAAAAGGCCAATTTCTTGCTCCCGAAGCCACGCATCACATCGCCAAAAAAGTTCGCGACGTTTGCAGAAAGCGCGGCACTCCTGTGAAATTGGCATTGACCGAACGCGGGGTAAGCTTCGGTTACAGCAATTATGTCGTCGATATGCGCAGCCTTCCCATCATGGCGAAGACCGGCGCGCACATTATTTTTGACCTAACGCATAGCGTGCAGTTGCCTGGTGAATCGGCGACGGGCGGAAAAAGCGGCGGCGAACCGCAATACGCCCCCACTTTAGCGCGCGCTGCTGCGGCGACGGGATATTTGGACGGGTTTTTTATGGAAATCCATCCGCGCCCCAATAACGCTAAAAGCGATCCGGCAACGGTGCTCTCCTTCGCCCAAACAGAAATCCTACTGCGTCAATTAGTGCCCCTCTGGCGCGCGTCGCTCGGTTACTTTGAGCAAGATCAGGAATTCTGGGGCAAAAGATGACTAAACAAAAGTGGGCTCTTGTTGCGGCGATCGTCATTTTAGTGGTTTGCTTTTTCAAATTCGGGTGGCGTGATTATTTCACGCTCGATTATCTCAAATCCCAGCAAGCGGCGTTTAACGCCTATTATGAAGAGCATCCGGTCACCACGCTTGGGGCTTATTTCATTATATATGTCGTGACGACGGCGCTCTCGCTGCCTGGCGCGGCGACGATTATGACGCTCGCCGGCGGGATGATGTTTGGCTTTTGGGTCGGACTCATTGTCGTTTCGTTCGCGAGCACGCTCGGCGCGACCTGCGCCTTTCTCGTAGCGCGAACCTTACTGCGCGATAATGTGCAGCGGCGATTCGCTGACAATCTGGTTGCTGTCAATCGCGGCTTTGCCGAAGAAGGGGCTTTCTACCTCTTTACGATGCGACTTATGCCGATTTTCCCATTTTTCATCGTCAATCTTGTCATGGGTCTCACCCCCATCGCGACGCGTACGTTTTTCTTCGTGAGCCAGATCGGCATGTTGCCCGGTACGGCCGTTTATGTGAATGCCGGCACGCAGCTTAGTCGCATTGACACGCTAAAAGGGATTCTCTCCCCGAATCTGATTCTTTCGTTTATGTTGCTCGGGATTTTTCCACTGTTAGTGAAAAAATGTGTCAGCTTTGTGCAAAAGCGGCAAAAGCGCTGAATAGTTTTTCGCGCTGTTCGTGTCGCCCATCGCGCACGACCCAACGGTTTTGGGAAAATGTTCCATTTAAGATGGTCGAGTCTCCGGCGTAAATGTAGCTTGATAAAATCTTGTGCGCCGGTTTTCCAGCAAGTACGGGATGAGTGCCATCGAGTGCAATAAATTGGCAAGATTGCCCAACGGCAAACGGTTCGGCCGTTAAACCGGCAGACATGAGTCCCCGTTTCACTGCCGTCGCATAAAATTTTTGCCCGCTCTCATCATCGCCTGCTGTGCAGATGACATTACGTTTTTGGTCGCTCAAGCGTTGTGAATAATCGAGCCACCGCAATTCTTCAGCCGGGTTCAACCCGACATTGCTATCGGACCCGATAGTAAACGCGCCTCCCGCCCGGCAAAACTCCCGCAACTGGAAAAACCCGTCACCGAGGTTGCCCTCGGTCGAAGGGCAGAGGACGACCGTTGCTTCGGTTTGCGCCAAGGTTTTAATTTCTCGCGGGTCGAGGTGAGTGCTGTGGACCAAATTGTAGCTCCCGTCCACCGGCAAACTATCGCAGAGCCACTGCACCGGCCGCGCGCCGAGATGCTTTTTCGCATACTCAACTTCCCGAGCCTGTTCGGCGATATGCATATGCCGCGGCGTATCTTTCGGTGCGCTTCGCAGGATCTGCACGACCTGTTCGGGTGTCGCCGCACGCAGTGAGTGCACCGAAACGGCAAGCTTAGCATGGGCGTATCGCTTGACGGCTTTTGCGCAATCATCAAAAAGTTTTTGGTATTCCTCGACAGACTTGCTGATAAAACGCCGCTGTTCCGGAAGGGGAGCGGCACTGAAGTTTCCGCGATTGTAAAAAACGGGGGCTAGCGTGATGCCCATACCGACATCTCCTGCGGCGTTCAACAGAACCTCGGACATTTCGGCCCGGTTCTCGTACGGTTTGCCGTCTGGATCGTGATGGATGTAGTGGAATTCAACGACCCACGTGTAGCCTAGGCGCAGCATTTCCGCATAAACCGTGCGCGCCACGGCTCCGAGCTGTTTCGGCGAAATATTCAACGCCAGTTTGTACATCCGGTCGCGCCACTGCCAAAAGTCGTCGCCTCCCGCGTCGGACCCCGGTTTGAGGCATTCGGCCATCCCGGCCATCGCGTATTGGAAGGCGTGGGAATGGGCATTGGTAAAACCTGGGATCACCCACCCAGAAATCGTCTCCGCCTTTGCGCCGGCGGGAACGGCTGCCCCGACGGATAAAATTTTGCCGTTGTTATCGAGTTCGATCGCGGCATGTTGCCGCCATTGGTGTTGGTAGGGTTGGGCTAGGAGGTTTTCGCAGACGAGCCAGCGGCTCACGGGAAGCGCCTTAGAACTTCGGCCAAGGACATGATCGTGTCGCGCAAAATGGGTTGGATGCGCTCCGCTTTCACCGAATCAAAGCTGCCGCGCTCGTCGTCCATATACACGTCTTGCGACATTTCCAGCTGCAGAGCGTGGACGTTGGTTTGCGGTTTGCCGAAGTAACGCGTGATGTAACCACCCTTGAAAGGCATGTTGTTCGCGACTTTGTAGCGGTTCCCTCGACTCAGGCGGTTCATGGCCACTTCGATCAGTTTCGGGTGGGCGGTCTTACCGTCCTGGCTGCCGAGGATGAGATCGGAAAACGGCTCCGGATGGATCGACGGCACGCTCCGGGCAATGGAATGGGCGTCCCACACCATGACCTGACGAGACTCCCGCCGGAAGTCTTTCAGCAGAGCCTCAACTTTTTGGTAGTACGGCACAAAATAAGTCATTAGCCGGCGCTCGTACTCGGCTGGATCGGGCGCGGCACTGCGGTAAAGGGGTTTTCCGGAAAAAGTATGGGTCGGAATGATCGAGGTTTCGGTGCGGCCGTCGCTATAGAGCTGCTTGCCGGAAGGGTCGCGGTTCAGGTCAATCACGTAGCGCGAGTAGCGGGCGTGGATAATAGTGACGCCAAAACGGACAAGGAAATCGTAGAGGTGGTGGACGAACCAATCGGTATCTTCCGGATCTTCAATGACTTCGGGGCGAAATTGGTCAACAACTTCAGGAGGGTATTCGGTGCCGCAGTGGGGCACGCTGATCAAGATGGGGAGCCGTGGACCTGTCGGTTCCACAATCACATAAGGGAGTTCGTTCCCGGACTCAGACGTCATTCCTGCCCTTCATAGCCATTGGCTGTGGCTTCGTTCAATTCTCCCTTATACCAAAAAAGCTACGGACTCGTCTAAAGAAACCGTCAAAGTCTTTGGTCCCTTCAAGCGTAGGGTACATGACCGAGCTCATTTCTGGGTCGTGATCCATGGTCAGCCCGTGTCCAACTTCATGGCAAAAGAGAGTGAAGAGGTTGAGGTCGGCCTTGGCGTCATTTGGGGTCAGGTTCGTGCGGACGTATTCTTCGTCCATATTCAAATGCATCGTGTAGGTGCGGGTTCGAACGGGGCGACCATTCACGGGGCCGTAGTTAGGGGGGGATACTTCGGTGGTAATCCATTGGCCGCAGGCCACGTGATGATTCTGACCGCAAGCGACATCGCTGTTTTGCAGGCCAGCCGTGATTTCGAGGGGGGAATTGATGGCGCCTGGGTCGGTCGTGAACTCCAATGCCGTAAATCCGGCGCTGGCATTAAAGTGATCGACCTGTTTTCGGAACGCAGCTTCAATGGTGCGCCGGTCAGTGGTTCCATCGATTTTCGTGAAACCAAGGACGTAATGCTTCACTTCTTGTTCGCGGTAGGGTTCGCCGCAATGTTGCAGCAGGGAAAGGGAGAATAGGGCAAAGCAGAGACGGAGGACGGAACGGAGTTTCATTGGGGGCTCTTTCACAACATCAGCAGCAGTTAGGGGCAACAACAGCAACAACAGGAATAAAGAGCTTGAGGGACTTTCGCTAACGTCCTGGGAGGCGATGCCGGCCAGGCGCGTTACCTAGGATGGTTTATAAGGGAAAGTAAGAATGATTTCAACATTTTAATAAAAATATCAATAAAATCAATATGTTGATAGAATAACCGGCGGCGACTAATACGCGTTTTTGTCGAATAGAACCTTCGCAAAGGTCATAAACAAAATCCGGAGATCCAGCCAAAAGGTCCAGTTCCGGATGTAGTAAAGATCAAACTCAATCCGTTTTTCGATACTCGTATCCCCACGCCAGCCATTGACTTGTGCCCATCCGGTAAGCCCAGCTTTGACCTTGTGCCGCAGCATGTAGCCGGGAATATTGCGGCGGAATTGCTCGACGAAGATCGGGCGCTCTGGCCGCGGGCCGACCAGACTCATATGGCCCTGAATGACTTGAAAGAGTTGGGGTAGTTCGTCCAAACTGGTTTTGCGCAAGACTTTCCCGAGCCACGTAGCGCGATTGTCGTGCGCCGTGGCAAAAACCGGTCCCGAGGTATGTTCGACATCGACGGGCATGGTGCGAAATTTCCAGATTTCAAACGGCCTCCCATCGACTCCCATCCGCTTTTGGCGGTAGAGGATCGGCCCCCGCGAGGTCAGGGGTACAAGGACGGCAAGGAGCGCCATCAAAGGGCTGATGAGTACGAGTCCCGGCAAGGTCAGGGCCAAATCCATCGTGCGTTTGGCGAGACTCCCGAGACCCGAAAGCGGGGTTTCATGGATATTAAGGATGGGAACCCCGCCGACCAAATCAATGCCGGCACCAAAACGGGAATACCGGCCGATGTCGGGGATCAACTTCACATCGGCAACCTGATTCGCAATCGTTGTCAGGTGGTCTTCCAAGAATTGGTAGGAGCTGTGGGGTACTGCCACGACTACGGTATGAATCGCATGTTCTGCGATGAAACTAGTCCAGTCGCGCGGGATGGGGAACACCTGCCATTGGTTTTCTTCGCAGAACTGGCGATCGGCAGAGGCGTGTTTCGGCTCATTCATCAACACAACACCAAGCAGTTTTGTTGCTGCGAGGTCAAGTAGTGGCAAGGTGTTTTTCACGACCTCGAGCCCTTGCGCTCCCGCAATGACGAGGGTCAAACGTGGGGCAGCGTGTCGGCGATACGCCCGCAAAGCCTTGCGGATCGAGCTTCTCCCGGCAATGACCATCCACGGATGCAGCACTGTAAAGAGGATCAAGGTGAGGCGGGAGTAGCGGTACTCATTGTAGAAGTAGGTAAAGGCAATAAACGCGATTGTGGCGGCGCCGTAGACCTGAAAAATATCGAGAGCTTCCAGAAAAGCCGACCGTTGGCGCATCGAGCGGCGATAGAAACCCAGAAAGGTCGGTACGACGAACCAGATCGCCACAATAAAAGGAATGAGCCGGAGGTACGAAAGGGTGGGGGGGACGCCTTTCGGTGATTCGAAAACGGGAGTGTAGAAGCGGAAGTAAAAAGCAATCACCCACGCCAAGGCTACGAGCACCAAGTCGGAGCCGAGACGAATTGCTAAAAGCATGTTTTGGCGTTTAGGGTTCACAGACTTTCTCAATCACGGCGAGGAGTCCGCGCTGAAAATGCGCTTTGGTGAAGGCGTCTGCGCTTCTCTGGACTTCGGCTTCATCGAATGATGACGCTTCAAAAGAGCGCATGCCCGCGACCAAACTCTCTGCCGTGGCTTCAGGGAAAAATACCCCATTTTTACCTGAAATAACATAGTCTAACGCCCCACCGGCCTGAAGAGCGATGACCGGCGTGCCGCCCGCGAGCCCTTCGACAGGCATAATCCCAAAGTCCTCAACCCCAGGATACAAGAGGGCCTTGGCGTTGCGGATAACTTCTATAAAATCCGCGCGCGGCGGCGCGATCCGAAATTCAATCAACGGATCCCCTCCAGCAAGGCGACGCAAATGGTCTTCTTCGGGTCCGGAACCGGCGACGATCAGCCGACGCTGCAATTGCCGACAAGCAAGTACGGCTAGATCGAGTCTCTTATAAGGAACGAACGCCCCAGCCGCGACGTAATAATCCTGGCGATTCGGGTTTTTCCCGCCATCACCGCGAAAGCGTTCTACTTCAACTGGTGGGTGCACGACAACGGCGTCACGGCGGTAAAAATTTTTTACCCGCTCTGCAATAAAGCGCGAGTTCGCGACGAACTGCGTGACGCCATCATTATGCGTTTGATCCCAGCGACGCAACTTCGCCGCCCACAGGCGAGCGGCATGGGGCAAGAGGGGCACGCTTTTCAGCGCGGCAAAATATTCCTCCTGCTGATCGTAAATGTAGCGCATCGGTGAATGGATGTAGCAAACATGTTTGGCACCGCGCGGCACTGTTACCGATTTGACGAGGCACGATGAGCTGCTCAAGATAAAATCAAAATCCCGCAAATCGATCTGGCGCACGACATTGGGGTGAGCGAGCACCAACGGCTTGCGCACGCGATGCAGTTTTTGCAGCATCGCCGGCACCCGAATATCGCGCCGTTCGGTCCAATGCCCTGGTGGAAAGCCTAATTTGTCGTAAAAAAGAGTGAAAATCGGCGCTTTGGGGAAAAGTTCCGCCATCGCCTCGAGAACTCGCTCGCCGCCGCGATCGGTTACCAACCAGTCATGCACCAACGCGACGCGGCGCGCGGATAGCAAGTTTGTAGTCAACGAATAGCCCTCATATTCCTTAGTCATACAATAGAGTTGTCCCATTGCAAACCCTTACGCGCCAGCGTCCCGAAACTTTTGGCTGTTGCACTGAGAGGCGCATTTGCTATCATAAGAGTAAGACCCCTTGCACACTTAGAGATCAGATGCGGCGGCTGGGACCACCAGACGCGCAAACTCCCGCAAATCGTTGCGACTTTCCCGTGACCCTTCGAGGTTGCGCGATTTCTGTCGGAGGCGGGGATTCTTTGTCTCGGACTTCTATCACTGGACGTTAATGGCCATTCCAAATCCAGCACTGTCCCAAGACATCGCAGAACTCACGGGCGCCGCATCGGCTACCGATTCAGCCGGCGCTACCGCGTCGCTTTTCGCCGCACCGGCTCCCTCGGCGATGGGAAATTGGCGCGACGGCTTCCCCGAAATTATCGGCCGCTCGCCGGCCATGTCCCGCGTGCTCGAAACTGTGTGGAAAGTCTCCCGCTCCGAAGGTGCGGTGCTCATCACCGGCCCGAGCGGTACCGGTAAAGAACTCATTGCTTCGGCGATCCATCGTCTCTCGCCGCGCAGCGGGAAGCGGTTTACCGCGATCAACTGCAGCGCGATTCCCGAAGACCTTCTGGAATCTGAATTATTTGGTCACGAAAAAGGTGCGTTCACTGGCGCTGAGCGCAAACGGTTGGGCTACTTTGAAGTTTCCGCCGGCGGGACGATTTTTTTGGACGAAATCGGGGATATGCCGGCACGCCTACAAGCCAAACTTCTCCGCGTTTTGCAAGAACGCAAGTTCACTCCGGTCGGCGGCAATGAGCTCCGTAGCGCGGACGTGAGGATTATCGCAGCGACGAACGTGAATTTACAAAAAGCCGTTGAGGAAGGTCGCTTCCGCCTCGACTTGTTTTATCGTCTTAATGTTTTGCCGGTAGAAATTCCGGCCCTTCGCGAGCGCCAGCCCGATGTCGCTGCGTTGCTCGACTACTTTTTGGATATTGCCAACCGCAACCACAGCGGGAGCCCCGCCTGCTACTTTACAGACGAAGTGATTGCGTGCCTGTCTGCCTATTCGTGGCCCGGTAACGTGCGCGAGTTGCAAAATCTTGTCGAGCGGCTGGTTGTTCTCAGCGGTGGTGGCGCAATTTCCATTGACCACTTACCGCCGGAAGTCGCGATAAGCGTCGCAGCTGACATGGTAACGCCGCCGACGCCAGTCAAATTAGCTGGTGCTACCGTCCAGGATCGCCCGGCAGCGAGTATGCCCCTTGCGGTATCGGCAACACCGATCGTTTTTCCCGCCTCGTTCGGCGAATTGCCGTTGCCAGAAACGGGACTGGATCTTCCCACCTTTATCGAAGGTCTGGAAAACAGCCTCATCATGCAGGCCCTTGAACGCACGCAAAATAATAAAAACCAAGCAGCCCGCCTGCTTGGTCTCAATCGCACGACACTCGTCGAGCGGATAAAAAAACGGAAGATCGCCACCAACCTGGGCGGCGACTCCGAAATTTAGATCTTACAAATGACAATACAACTGAATTAAATCAGTCTTGCCTTGGCTGTAGCCGAGTTGAACTTCTTGTGTGCCTTCGGCAACTTGCGCGAAGGCTTTTCCTTCTGTATCCAAATCCATGATTGTAAAGCCAACTTTCGGGCCGGCTTGATTGTCAGCATCGTGCCAAATTTCCACGGCGACGCGGTTTTCTGGCGACGTGACGCCTACCATTTTCGTGATGGATTTTTCGGAAGCGGGGAAGTCGAATGATTCCGTGTATAAGGGACGCTCTTGGATTGACGAGTCCGAGGCGATGATGACGCACGAATAATCGCGAGCGGATTTTTCGCTAGCCGATTGAGATGTGGCATTTTGAGCGCGGGAGCCGCAAGCCGCCGCTAATACAAGAAGAGAAAGACCAAGAAACCGTTTCATAAAGACTCCTGAAAGTGATGATCACCGGAGACCATCTCCGGCGGTAACGGGAGGTCATGCAACCGGTTTGACTTTGAGTGCCAAAAGTCCGGAAAAAGTGAACCTCAATGTATACGATGTATTCGTAACGAAAATTAGATGGTTACGGGAGCGCAAGCAGCAGAGGGAGGTCAGAGACGGTGTTGAAAAAGAGCAGGGATAGGAAGCAGGGTGTGAAAGGATTATTCACCCTGCGATAAGCTTATAAGCGCCACAATGGACGTGAATAACCGTATCGGAGTTATTGCGGTGAGAGAATTCGGAATTGAGGGAGAGGATGAAGTCACGTACGCGTTGCTTAACGGCATCCATTTCCGCTGCCGGAATGGCGACGGTGAGGCCTTGGAATTCGCGATTAGCGAGGTCATCGTTGATTTTATGTTTGGCAATTTCCAGCATCCGAAAGTGGCACTGCTGCACTTCGATGCGGCGAACGTCGTTTAAGGCTTCAAAAGCCACTTCGCGTTGGCTGTAAACATTTTCGGTATTTGTGGGAACTAAATAGCCCTTTGCGAGCAGGTATTCGAGGGATTCCTGGATCTCTTGTTTTGAGGCGAAGCCGCGAATGCGAGGGGCGACAGTGTCGGGTGTGAGCACAAAATTTTGAATGCCAGCCAATTCCCAGAGGACAGCATGCAACCAGCTGCTGTGAATCGACGGATCTTTAATCGGCAAGCGTTGCGCCCGGACAATGACGGCCATCAGTTTGCGCCGAACCTCTTCTTTTGATTCTTTGCCGTGCTCTAATTCAATCAGGAGACTTAAATAATCGGCTTCGTCAGCGCTTAGTTCGAGGCCAACGGCGATTTTTTTTGCCATTTTTGCCGTCAAATTTCGCTGGCCGCTGACGACTTGTTGCAAAAAGTTCGGCGAGCTGATGCCGCATGCGGTCGCTACTTGGCGGAAGCTTTGGCCTTTAGCTTTTCGCGCCGCGAGATCATCGCCAAGAAACGAGCGGTAATTAGTATAGGAAAAAATCGTTGGCATTACGGCATCACCACGCGAATCGAATCGGGAATAAGCCATTGATTCGGAAACTGTTCGGGATTCAGTGGGACTAGCTTGTAGCTGACACCGGCGACCATTTTGGCTTTTTCTTCGGGATTAATATAGACAGCTTGAGCGTAGAGGGATTGATTGGAATCGGTTTGGTCACCGCCATACATCCAAGCATTTACCGTGGGGTGATTTTCTGCGATGAGTTGGAAGTTCGTTGTGGCATGCTCGCGAAAATGGCTCATATCTTTGCTGGGGTTTTGTGAGTCATGAAGGTCAACATTAACAAAAAAGTGGTAACCACCACGGAAAGCCTCGAATCCCGGGCTATTGACGACGAAGTTCATGTAAGGCTGCACCAGGGGTGAATTCTGCCAAAGGATTTCTTTTACTTTAAGCGACGTGAGATTTTGCGCACTGCTGTCGAGCACCGGAATAAAATTAGCGATCAGTTCATGCAAGCTTGCGGCGGCGTCAGCAAATTTCCCATCATCGGGAGCCGCTTCCATGCGACGGAAATAGGATTCCATCATCTGGATTTCGCCTTCTTCGTCTTCGCTATGCGTGTTAGTCACGGCATAAGCGTGATGCATGAGTTCGTGCATGATCGTGGAGACGCGAAAATTTGTTGTGGTATCGCTGACAAATTCAGGGCCTTTGTAGAAAAAGAGGCGGCAGAACGTGATGGTGTTGGCGCGATAAGCAGCGCGAACTTCTTCCCCATCGCCGGAGGCCAAATTACATTTTTCATATGCGGTCGGGCCGTTGGCGGGTTGATCGAGCTTTAGTACGACCCAGGCTTTGACCTGCTTCTGCACAATCGCTTCATCGTAAATCGTGTTCACTAAGTTTGGCTCAAATGGGCGCAAGCGCTCCATCACTTGACTTAAGCGTTGGGACTCCGGCCAATCGATCGGGTCGCGGATAAAATCGCCGCTGCCATTGCCGACAACGATGCCTAAAGTGCCGCTGAGACCGTCATCACCTTGCTTGTGATGAAGGGTATGGCACGCGAAAACGCTCGATAGTAGAAATGATCCAAGGATGACACGACGCATATTAACTCCCGAAGTTGAGTACAGGTGAACCTTCATGCAAGGGAGGTGCCGCAGGTTTATTGCAGAAATTACAGTAGGTTACCTGAATACATGGCGCGCCAATCGTTTAGATATTGGACGTATGTCGATTCGGGCGTTTAAACCGCTGTGTAGCCTCCTGAAATAACGGCGAATTAAGCCGGTTGGTCAATTTCAGCCCCCCATACCCGACTCTATTAAAGTAGGCCGGGAATCATCCCGGTCCCTTAGTGGAATTGGAGGATCAAAATGAAATGGGCGTGGGCAATTTTCTTGGCGTTGGCGGCAATCAGCCGTTGCGGCAGCCAACCCTCATCTTTTGATGAAAAAAAGACGGTCCTGTCGATGGACGGTTCATCCATCGAAGTCCTGAATTCGGACGCGTTGCCCGCTGGAGGAGGGGCAGCCGGGGTAAATTCCGAAAATGCGATGAGTGGGGCAAGTGGAACACATGGGACCGAAAGTGGCGATGGCGCTTCGGTTGCAATTGCGCCTGAGGAGGATCCGGTGGAAAAGGGCACGGAGAATCATGATGCGCTTTCGGATGACGATTTGCGGGATTGTGGCCTGCAATATTCAAGTTCGATTAAACGGATCGTGGTTGCCAGAAAGAATAACAACATTGCTCTCGATGCTAATACCGTTTTAGCCATCCGCATTGCCGGCAGTCACAACAGCGTTAATATGCAGACGAGCGGCAGCAAAATTGGCGGATTTTGTTTTGTCTTGAACGGTAATCAGCCAGTGCTGAAACTTCTTGTTAAAGAAGCCGCAGTCGGATCGATCTTCTATCGCGCCGACGGAAATCAGAGCTCAGGCAACATCGAAATCGCTGCAGCGAGTTCTGTTGACGCGATGGCGGTCGGGTTGCACGGCAACCAAAATGAGTTAAAAGTTTCCGGCGCCGGGAAATTCGTCTGCCCGACGGCGAATATCACGGGTAATGAGAGCAGTTTTGTTTGCGGGGATGAGTGATTTTAAAATGGGTACGCCACGATTATTCTTGGCAAACTGAATTCAGACCCTGATGCCGCCCTCCGGGCTTTGGCATCAGGGTCTTGTGGTGATTGGAGGTCGCTATCGTCGGTCAGGTTGCCTTTGGCATGGAGTGTGTAGACCGGGAGGAAAACGTCAAATAGGCTAAACCCGATGGCAATTTTATCAAACGCAAACATCCTTCCAGCAGAAAGGCTCAGGCCTAGCGATGTTGCTTTTAGCCAGGCTGTCGTATAGGCAGAGTACTCCTCGTCGTAAGACGTATAATTAGGGTTTTTATGGGTTCCGATTGTGCCAACTTTCAAATACCGCAGGCCGCCACCAACGGTGACAAACACTGACTCACCTAAAAGAAATTCGAATCCGCCGAGCAGGTGGCTAACTTGTCCCATTCCTGCGAAATTTCCCAACGTTCCTGCCACGCCGAAATCGTAAGAGCCAAAGGTCGAAATGCGCGGTCCTAAGGACTTGGAGCCGACAACCCCGACATATCCAGCTCCGTAATCACCGAGAAACGAGAGCGTTGGCGCTCGAAATTTCATGTTATATGTTTTGCCAGTGCTGATTTGGCGGTAGGTCAGATCCGAAGTCTCTCCGGTTTCGGCTTCGTAATGTCGCGATTTTCGAACATCGGGAAAATTGGCAAAGGCAGCTCGGCACGAAGCCACGACCGTAGCCCGGTTGATTTCTGGATGGGCTGATTGAAGAACGGTAATGATGCGATGGACAGCGATCCCTTTCCGATCCGTCACAGTAAACGTCATGGTTTTACTAAATCCATCCGACATTGGGGCTACCTTTACTCCGATCGCAATCGATGAGCAATTTCCGGCTTCGGCAGTGAGTAAGCCCTTATAAGCGGCGCTTTGCTTGCAAGCTTTTAGTAGGCTTTGATCTAAATCCGGTGCAGCCCGAAAACAAAATGTTTCATCTGTTGACGTTGGTTGGCCTGCGACGTTTTCCGCGGTGACGTATACGTCTACGGGATCGGCGACGAGGAGCGTAGCGCTTCCATTCCAAAGCAAGAGCGAAACAATAGCGGTTGTGAAACCTTTCATGGCGCGACCTCCGAGCATCCATTTAAATGACGGATGTCTCTTCATTTTGCCGCAGGCGTTCTCTCTTTTTGATTTGATTTATGAAATCAGGTGCTTAGGTGCCGGGCAACTGACGTCCCGGCACCTATGTGACTACTTCGAGTAGCAGTTTTCGAAATGCCAAGTTCCGTCGTTACCGGTGGTCGGAGCGACGACGTTAAGAATCGCGGCGATATCTTGGTTGGAGGAATTTTGGCCGAGAATGCCTTTCAAGTACGGGACGAGGTTGGCGATCGGGACCTCGCGCGTAGGGCCATAGTCGTTGTAAAAGGCAAACGGCATCCGCCAATAGACAGGTTGAATACCGGCAACGCCACCGACATCGTCGCCGCGAAACTCAATGGCGATGCTGCCGATCCCATAATTGAGAGTGCCGAGATCGGGAAAGTGACAAAACACATTGGCTTCGTTAAATCCGGAACTTACCTTGAGGTAATACCATTGATTAGCCTTCCACTGCAGCTTCGTTGAGAGGACTTCGGGCAATTCATTTGGCGTTAAGGGAACTTTCTGCGTGAGGAACGTGCGAGCTTCCTTGCTGCAATTCACACCTTGTTGACGACACTCCCCAATCGCATTCTGCAGTTGGCCGACGTAGCTGGAAATTTTCTGCCGCTGCTTAGCGAGGCCAGGTTGCTGGAATTCTGGATAACCATCGATTTTATCCTGAAGTTGTTTAGCCCAATTCAAATTGCTTTGTGCAGTTGTGAGATCGGCGTTCAAGTCGCTTTCCTGCGGGATCAGTTTCGCGGGAATTTGTCCGCCAAGGCCGCCTTCATACGTTTTCAACCAGGCGATGAGGGGTGCCGGATGGCTTGCCACGTTGCAAATAAAGCCGGCCATAGCGTTGACGAGGCCATTGAGGCTCGGATCGACGGGCTCATTAAGACCTCCGATCGTGTGATAGTTGATTTCTGCTGAGCTGAAAGCGTGGCGTTGAGCGTCGGTAAATTGGATTCCTCCGGCAGCTTTAGCACCAGGTACGTAAGTGGTCTTAATTTCAGAAACCGCAGCCTTGATGTCTTTCATTTGTTGGGCATCGGATTTGTCAAACTTCGCCGTGCCAAAAAAGATCCCGCCCATGAGGCGATCGTGGAGGTAACGGTTACCGCAATACGGCAGGAACGACTTCTCATCCATATTGTTGAGGTTTTTCTGCAGGCCGGGCGATAACTGCGGCTCATCGATCCGATCTAAGTAGCCTTGATAGACCAACTTGAAAACAACATAGAAATGAGTGTCGAGGTTAGTGAATTCGCTACGCCAATCGGCGCCGAGACCGCCGCTAACGACCGGAATGTTTGAGCCGATGCTTGCGCTCAGTTGGGTGACTTCGTTCGCTTCGCTGAGGGATTGCACAATCCGGATTTCCCCCGTCCATTCGCCACCGGGAGAGAGCGATGCGTCATCGCCGCCTTCGGTTAAATTGGTTCCCGAGGCGGGAGTTTGCGGCAATGCGCTGTTATTGTTTCCCGCATCGACGACAACCGCGCCAGCAACATCAGGCGATGGGGTCGGTACTGATAAGCGAGGAACCGGCGTTCCAGTCGGCGCCGGGGTGAGTTGGTCGACGCCCGGTCTGCCATTCCCGCATTCGGACCTCACAGGCGGACGTGGAGCCGCTATCGGCGGAGCCACGCAGACGGCTTGCGCTGGGATAATCGAGACAATGTCGCGCCGACCGTCGATGGGCGGAACGAGGAAGCCTTGACCGAGGGAGACTTTGGTCAAATTTTTCTCGACCACTTCGTTGTCTTTCGCCGTGCTAGCCGCGCTGCGCGGTTTGCAATGCGTCAGCACGACCCCGATCGATAACGCCATAAACGCGATGGAAACGTAGGATTTGCACGTAGCCACGATGGACTCCCTTGGGATGGATAAGTTCTGGGTATAATAAGGAATTTTACTCGGTATTACTGGTGCTGTAAAGCGGGGCGAAAGGGGGATGAAGGGCTTGGAGACCAAGCCCTTGACGACGGATTAGCTAAACTTTCATGATCTCTTTTTCTTTGGCTGCCATTTTGTCATCGATGGTTTTGATGAAGTTATCGGTGACTTTTTGGATCTCTTGCTCAAAGCGTTTGAGCTCGTCTTGAGTAATCGCTTTGTTCTTTTCTTCCTTTTTAATCTCCTCGTTAGCATCGCGGCGGACCATGCGGATGGCAACCTTGGAATCTTCGGCGATTTTCTTCGCGTTCTTCACGAGATCTTTCCGACGTTCCTCTGACAGCGGCGGGATCGGTAAGCGGACGACGTTACCGTCGTTGGTCGGTTGTAGGCCGAGGTCAGCGATCATGATCGCTTTTTCGATCGCTTGAATCATGGATTTTTCAAATGGCGCCACGACGATCATGCGCGCATCGGGGCTAGTCAGCGTTGCAACTTGGTTGAGGGGCATCAATGTGCCGTAATAATCCACGCGCACGCCATCGAGCACGTTCACGGAAGCGCGGCCCGTACGGATTTTCGTAAGTTCGGCCTCGAAGCCCTTCACGCGTTTGTCCATTTCTGCCTTACACGCTGCAACCGATTTATGATCTGCCACGGGAAACCTCCGAAAAGAAAAAACGTGTTAACGGACGACGGTGCCGATCGCTTCGCCTTTAACAGCGCGCGTCACGCAGCCTGGTTCGCCCATTTTGAAAACTAATATGGGTAATTTGGCTTCCATACACATCGTGATGGAAGTGGCGTCCATGACTTGAAGTTTCTTTGCAATCACATCCAAGTATTTCAGCTCGGTGAATTTCTTCGCCTGCGGGTTTTTCTCCGGCGCCATATCGTAGATACCGTCGACTTTGGTGGCCTTCATGATAATGTCAGCCCCAACCTCAAGAGCACGAAGACTTGCGGCGGTATCGGTCGTAAAGTACGGGTTCCCCGTTCCGGCGGCAAAAATCACCACGCGACCTTTTTCCAGGTGCTTGATAGCTTTGCGTCGGATATAGGGTTCCGCAACTTCTTGCATCGTAATAGCGGTCATCACGCGCGTGTAAATTTTAAATTTTTGTTCAAGCACAGTCTGGAGCGCTAAGGCGTTAATGACGGTGCCGAGCATGCCCATGTAATCGGCCGATGCCCGGTCCATACCTAACTGCTCGGCTTGTCCCCCGCGAAAAATATTGCCGCCGCCGACCACAACGGCCATCTGCACGCCAAGGGCGTGGGCATCAGCAACTTCTTTGGCGATGACTTCGAGGGCGTCGCCGTTAAGACCAACACCGGCGCCTCCTCCCAACATTTCTCCAGAAAGTTTGAGCAGGACGCGACGGTATTTTGCGGTCATAAGCGGGGCCTATTGATTCAACGTGGCAGCAACTTCGGCAGCGAAATTTTCTTCTTTTTTCTGAATGCCTTCACCCAAGCCGTAGCGGGCGAACGCGGTGATCTTCAGCGCGGGGTTCACCGACTGGAGATGTTTCGTGACGGACTCGTCCGGGTTTTTTACGAACGGTTGTTCCGTTAGGCACACTTCTTTAAAGAATTTTTGCATTTGCCCCGTGAGAATTTTTTCCACGATTTCGGGTGGTTTTTTCTCATCGGCAAGTTTTTTGCGGGACAGCGCTTTTTCTTGCTCCAACTCAGCAGCCGGGATGCTTTGGCTATTGAGGTAACGCGGAGAAGCAGCCGCAACATGCATGGCGAGATCTTTCGCCGCACCAGCGACGTTATCACCTTTCGCGCCTTCGAGGGCAACGAGGGTACCGATTTTACCTTCACCGTGCACGTATCCCGCAACAACGCCGTTAGACGTCGTGAGGATTTGGCACCGACGAATTTGCATATTTTCGCCAATTTTCGCGACCAAAGCGGCGAGCGCGTCCGCAGCATTTTGGCCCGACGGAAGTTTCATCGTTTTCAAAGCGTCGCCATCTTTCACGCCGGCACGTACCGCGTGACGAGCGAGGTCTTGCACAAAATTGCGGAACTCGTCACCTTTGGCAACGAAGTCCGTTTCGCAGTTAACTTCGAGGACCAAGCCCTTGCTTTGGTCTTCGCTGATCGCCACCGCCACCACGCCTTGGGCGGCGACCCGGGTCGCTTTTTGCGCCGCACGCGACAAACCGCGCTCACGCAGCCACAAAATAGCTTTGTCCATGTCCCCGTTGGTTTCAAGCAGGGCTTTTTTGCATTCCATCATCCCGACGCCAGTGCGTTCGCGGAGTTCTTTAACTTGAGTTGCGCCGATCGTCATAACTAGGCTCTCACTCCTTCGGGTTTGTCTTCATCAAAACGTTGCACGCGTTCCACGGTCACGGAGCGACCCGTGTCATCATAGAAGGAGCCGGCTTCGACGGTGTCGAATTTCTTATCGTCATCGCCTTTGTCTTTGGAGCGCATCCGGCCCGCCATACAGGCTTCGGCAATAGTGGAAATGAACAATTGCAGCGACTTGATGCTGTCGTCGTTGCCAGGGATCACGTAATCCACGCCCGTCGGGTCGGAGTTGGTATCCGTCACGGCAACGACTGGGATGCCGAGGCGGCGCGCTTCTTTAATCGCGATCGCTTCTTTGTGAGCGTCGATCACGAAAATAGCTTTCGGGGTGCCCGGCATATCTTTGATACCGCCGAGGTTGCGTTCGAGTTTTTCCCGCTCGCGCTCGAGGTTGATGACTTCTTTCTTAGGAATTTTGTCGAATGTGCCGTCGGTCGCCATTTTCTCAATGCGCTTGAGGCGATGGATGCTTTGACGAATCGTCGGAAAGTTGGTCAGCGTGCCGCCGAGCCAACGGTGGTTGATGAAGTACATGCCGGCGCGTTTGGCTTCGTTGGAAACGATGTCGCGCGCTTGGCGCTTGGTGCCGACAAAGAGGACATGGCCGCGACGCGAACAAACTTCTTCGAGAAAGTCGCACGCCTTTTGGAAGAGCTTTACTGTCTTCTGCAGGTCGATGATGTGGATCCCGTTGCGCGCGCCGAAAATATACGGCCGCATCTTGGGATTCCAACGGCGGGCTTGGTGGCCGTAGTGGACCCCGGCTTCGAGTAATTCGCGCATGTTAACTGTTACCGGCATTTTCTCTCCTAAAAGTTACAAACTAAAACGAAACCTAATTCGTAAAAATCCCGCTCAGTGCTTTTGATTCCCTAAAATCGCGAATGGCGAAGTTGCGCCTTCACCGGTGCTGAAAATTTTGTCGCCGCTGACGTCATCGCCGCAAACCATGCAGGATTTGCCATCTTCCGACCGCAGCAACACTTGCGAGGGAATCTCAAGGTGAATGACATCATTCACCAGCTCTTCGATATCAATCACGCCTTTGGTGTAAAAGTAACGATCCAGGTCGCCTTCAACCAAGTTGACGTCGCGCTCTTCTTGCGTTCCGTCCTGTGGTTCCACGTAGATATCCACGGCCGCGTGAATGGGCAAGCCTATCTGATCATTGCAGCGAGAGCAATCGACAAAAGGCTTGTAGTCCACCTCGCCCGTGATGCGGAAAATTTCGCCGCCGGGCAGGGGCGAAACGGTCAAATCCCCCGTAAGACGGGGAACCGATGGGGATGAATCGCCTTTTTTTGTGCGAAGGGGAAAATGATCGTAAATCGAACGCAGCCAGTCCTCATTGCCGGTAATGGCAATGTGCAAATCTTTGATGAGATCGCGGACAAAAACTTTCATGGCGTTACGGCGTCCAAAAATTGATCCCTTTACCTAATTCTAAATCCCTGTAATTGCAACCGAAAAGTCGCGATTTTTTCGGGTTTTCTAAGGAGTGTCGGCGAGGGCGTGAACCTGCGGCCCGATTGCGATCGGCGCCGGCTCCGAAAAAACGTGCGGGAAAGTGCCATCAAGTACTGAATTTCTCAAGCTTTTCAGCCGATACGCAGGGCATGAATGGAAAGTGGTTTGTGATCAAAAACAAGGACCGCCTCGGTCCGTATTCCGCCGAAGAACTTCGCGCCGGGATGCGGGACGGTCGCTATTTGCCAACCGACCTTATCTGCCAAGAGGGGTCGGCGGTTCAGCAAATTTTGGTGGATGTGGATGAGATTTTTTCATCATCCCCGGCGATTTTCCGCGAAGCCCAAGCCACCGATGATGACGCGCCGCGCGCCAAACCGACAGGGTCTCCCACGCGCGTCGCTGCGCCGCCACTGCCTGTAACCAATCCGACGCGGGATCTAAAACGTGACAGCAAACCCAAAGCTGCCCCGCCAGCCCGGGAAAAAGTTTCGCCCAACCTGCCGGCCGATTTAAAGGCGGTGGCACGGGCGCCAAGCGCTCCGAAGCCGATGCCAGCACCCGAGCCCGACCCGACGCCGCAAGTTAGCGACACCGATGCGACCGTGCTGACGGGCCCGGCCCAAAATGCGCCGGCTGCTGAAGAAAAAAGACCCGCTGGAAATGGGAAATTATTTTACGTTGAAGAACCTCCGACGAGTAGCGGTCCGAGCCGCATTTTAGGGCCGTTGCGCGCGCGCGAACTGGTCGCCATGTTCAAGGGCGGCTTCTTCCGCAAGCAGGCCAATGTGCGCCGAGGCAGCAGCGATACAGTGATCCCTGTCGCGCAATTTGTCGCGCGTAACGATGCGCGCAAAGCCAATGCGTATGTTGAAAATGATCGCGGGCGTAAACAAGCGCGAAAACCGCAGACTTTCAGCGAAAAATTGTCGGCCTTTACGCGTCGCATGTTGCTCGGCAAAGCCCGCGACCCGCGAGCCCGCCGACCGGGTTCGAGCTCGGGGCAACAGCAACAAGTTGTCCCATTGTTAAGCCTGTTCGCGCTCACCGTCGGGATTGTCGCGGCACTGGTGGCGGTAAGCATGATGGCGCCAAAAGGTTCGTTGGTGGATGACATCCGCGAGCGTTGGTTCGGCAACGGCTACGTCCAATTTAGGGACTTGCCGAAGGGCTCGCGTCCGGCGCCCCTTGGGCCAGGTGCGGTGAGCGGTGGCGATGCCGTTTTTGGGCCGCTCCTGCGCACGGCACGAAACCAACCGGCGAAAACGCCAGCTCCCGCGAGTGGCACACAGATATCTTTCGGCGATGACGGGAGTTCCCAAGTCGGGAGCATCGGGCCGCAAAAAATCGCACCACAGCCCATCGAGCCGATGAAAATTGAAGTAGCCCCGCGCGCGAAAAAGCCGCAGGCGACACCGATGACTAGCGCTCAACCGCGCGAAACCAAAACGCCGCCGAAGGCTAAAAATAAGGCGACGAGTATGCCAAAATCGACGGCTACGCCGAAGCCAACGCGAACACCGAAATCCACGCCACGGCCAACCCCCAGACCGACTGTGGCGCAAGCGGTTGCGACGCCACGTCCAGCGCCGGTGGCGCAGCCGATTCCGAAACCGGCTCCAATTGCTCGCAATGCCGCACCTGCCAGCAATTTAGCCGCTAAAGTTGGCCAGGTCGTAACCCTTCCGGGAGCCCGTTACAATCCGGCCGAACTTGATGCCTGCGCGCTGAAATGCCGCCTTGGTTTAACAGACCGGAGTGGCGGACGCGTGACGGCCGTTTTCTTTAAAGGCGCCTTTTATCCGAAACTTAGGGCCAGTGGCGGCACCGCGACGGTGAAGGGCAGCTTGAAGAAAGAGGGCGCCGACCTGGTGCTTTATCTCCAGAATTAGAGCGAATTAGCTACCGCCCCAGAAACCCATTGAAAATCATGGCAAATCAAGTTATTTACCCGGGTTCCTGACTATTCGCATTTACGAGGAAACCATGGCAGTACCAAAGTATAGAACTTCACGTTCACGTCGCAACCAAAGACGCTCGCACCACGCCCTCAAACCGACGGGCAAGAGCAACTGCCCAAACTGTGGCAATATTCGTCTTCCGCACACCGTTTGCGCTTCTTGCGGGCACTACCGCGGTAAGCAAACGTTGCAAGCGAAGAGCAATCTCGCCGCTCAAGACGCGGATTTTGGCGGCTAGTCCGCATGCAACGCTCCCTATTCGCCATGTTTCCCGGCCAAGGGTCGCAGTATCCTGGCATGGGAAAAGCTTTGTTGGCGGAATTCCCGGCGACCAAAACTATCTTTGAAGAAGCTGAGGACGCGGCGAAAATCCCGTTGCGTCGGCTTTGCTTCGAAGGTCCGGAAAGCGAACTCAAACTTACCGCCAATACCCAACCCTGTATTTTGACCGTGTCCGTTGCGACGTGGCAAGTGCTGCGCAGCGAAGCTGGCATTGAACCGGTTTTGTACGCCGGGCATAGCTTAGGCGAATACTCGGCCCTGGTGGCAGCAGGTAAATTATCGCTCTTTACGGCTGCAGCGCTCGTGCGTGCGCGCGGTGAGGCGATGCAGCGTGCGGTGCCTGAAGGTGTCGGCGGCATGGCGGCCGTGTTGAATTTTGATGCGGAAAAATTGCAGGCTCGGTGCACCGAATGTGCGCGCGGCGATGAGTCGGTCGAAATTGTGAATTACAATAGCCCGCAGCAAGTCGTTGTTGCTGGACACGTGAAAGCGATTGAGCGGCTGGTGGCGAAATTGGGGGAAGCGGATAAAGTTAAAGCCGTCGTGCTTCCCGTGAGCGCGCCCTTTCATAGCAAACTCATGCAACCAGCGCGCGCCGAAATGGAACCGCGGTTGCGCGAGGCAAAACTGGAAAAAACAGCAGCGCGAATGATCCCGAATTTAACCGGTACAACGGCGGACGAATACAAAATCGAATTTTTGATCGAGCAGATCGACAGCCCGGTGCGGTGGACGCAGACTCTCGATACGGCGATGAAAGCCGGCGCTAACACCTACCTCGAAATCGGCCCCGGCCGAGTGCTTTGCGGGTTAGCGAAGCGCAGCATTCCGAAAGATAGCAAGCTCATCGGGTCTGACGATGTGAAGGCTGCGCTGAAAGAGCTAAATCCTGCCTAGAAGATCGATTTGTAAAAAACTCCGAACGAACTATAGGTATAGCAGAAGATGTTTTCGCCCACTAAGGTGATGTTTCTGCAATAGGTGCGGTCGCCCAGATAGCGGTCTACAGTAGAATCTTTTTCGCGAACGGTAACATTATCCCCGAAAATGTATATACGACCTTCTTGAGCCGCAACCATGAGTTCAACGTCAGACTCCATTAGGAGCTCTGGTGTACCGTCTGGAATCGCAAAATGGTAAAGCGAATAGATGACAGGGCTAGGGGTATTTGGTTTACCCACGAAGTAAAAGTCCGTGTCGTCATTTGCCAGCGTTAGTGGTTCGAACGATCCTAATGTAGCAAAACCCGATCCGTCTGGCTGAGCGTAGAAAGCCTGCACCGAGTCCGGTGAGGAATCCGCGCCAACAAAGACAAAGCCAGTTGAATTAACTTGAAAGTCTTTGATTTTCTGAGGACCAAGATCCGCCAATTTTTGTCCGGTGAGTCCGGGAAGGTCGTAACGCCACAACTCCTGGTTTGCACTCGTCCCTCCCACGACGAAAAGAGTGTTGTTATAGATGCGAAACATAAAATTGATTATTCCGGTTTGGACGGGCGGGCTGCTGGCATCTTTTGGGACACGCCAAATTTGGGTTCCACTTGAGCCGTAGTCGTCAGAAAAATAAACATCGTCGCTGGATAGTGCAAGGCGAGCGGTACGATTGCTTGTCACGAGCTGGGTTTCGCGGTTTGTCGCCAGATCGATGCGAAACAAGGTATCGTAGCTTCCGTAAAAAATGGCCGTTCCGTCAGCGGTAGCGTTCTCAATCCCGGCTGAATTGGAGAGGTCTAGTTGCCCATAGCCAATAAGCTTAGCTGCACGGACAGCCTGGAAGTATTGTTCGCGATTGAAGTTAGCTAACTCGCCCGAGATAAGCAGGCCGACAAATTTGCGAATCTCTGTTGATCCGCGCAACCCAAATTGGATGGCTTGGCGGTAAAGGACTTCATGCACGATGAGGGTGGCTTTCGAATCGTCGTCTAGCAAATCCCAATTGTCCGTTCCAATCACATAAACGATGTCTCCGGGAAACCGTGGCGAGTATTGGGCGATAATTTGTACCACTTCGCAGCCCGATTGCAGTGTGATGACACCTTGATCACCGGTTTGCGGTGCGGCCACTTCATTAACTGCGTGGCGGGAGAAATCCGCGGCTTCGCGTGCGTATGCGGCGTAGCGATTCGGATCGATGGCACGAAAGCGTTGCAGCGCGATGTCGACTTTTTGGTCGACGGTAGTTCCCGGAGGTCCGAGTTGCACGGTTTTTCCGGCCGCTTTGAGTTCGTAAATGTCGAGAGTTTCGTAGGTGATGTTCGAACCCACGGTGCATTTAACGCCGTGACCTCCGTTACCGACCGCTTGTTCCGCCATTGAAACACCTGGGTAGAGCAATGCAAGTGCGATGACAAATTTCATACTATCCCTCCTGAATATGGAAAAATTGCGTAGCTAAACAATACACTTTGTCTTTGCGGGCGCCGTCGCGCATTTCGGCGCAAAATTTGCGCCAAGCTTCGCGTAGGAGTTGCTGCGCTTTCGGAATCTCGCTTGAATCTATGGCGAGATAAACGGCGCTGAATTCACGCTCGGCTTGGCTCTGCGTGAATATCGCATTTTGAGCTTTGGTTAAGATTTGCTGGTGAAAATTTTTAATCGCATCGGATGGGTTGATGCCGGCAAACTCGAGTTTTTTGTGGGTCAGCGCGAGCGTTTCACGGGTACGCGTTAAAAGCCCGAGGCGTAATAGCCGCTCGATGCTTTCCGTAGCGAGGGTTGCGGTAATTCCTAACGCATCCGCAATCCAAGCGGGATGGCTTTGGAAGTCATGAACTTTTGTGAGTTCAAGGATGGCTAGGTGATGCCACTGGTAAATGGTTTCAAAAACGTCATTCGTCATTTGGGTGAATTGGTGCGTCTTGGCATGATCGATGAGTTTTGCCGTTGCTGCGGCGCGCTGGACTGGGCTGCGGGCGTGTTGGCTAGCGACGGAGTCGAGAAAGAGTTGGGATTCGATTTCCGGGAAATTAAGTTTCGCGGCGATGGCTTCCGCTTTCTGCGGTGATAAGCCGCGGCGGCCAGCCAAAACCTCGCTGAGTCCGCCCTGCGTCATCCCGATTTTGCGAGCGAAGGCGCGTTGCGAAAACAGCGGGTTGGCCGCTGAGCGGCGCTGGAGTTCCCGTTTTAAGGTGTCCCGATAGTCATATTCCATGACGACTGACTCTCCCGATAAATTCCCTGCAATGGGCTTTTCTAAAAGCTTAGAGGAGGAGCGGTACGCGAGCAAGGGTTCGCGGATAAAAGTGATCCGGGAGGTTCCTTTGAGGGTTCTTTAAATGCTAATAACCAATTGAAATAATTGTAATTATTAGCTCTTATCAAGAATGATCCAACAGATTCCGATAAGTATCCAAATGACGATTTCTATAAGACACTTCATCATTTTCTTTGCTATTTCCAGCCTTTCGCAAGCGTGCGGCCGGGAGAATTTCTTTGGCCTCGGTTCTGAAGGCAACATCCGCAATGACAATAACGACAGTGGCGATGCTGACGCGGTTCATGCCGATCCTCAAAAAGACGTTGAAAAAACGGGCGGCGAGAAAAATCCGGACGATCAATTGCCGGAAAAATTGCAACAGCCAAACGCAACTGAACCGCCAAAGTCCATTGATACCGCAAACCCAGCGGCAACACCGCCGCCGATGGCCAGTAATGTTCCTAACACCAATGATCCTTGCCTAAACTCGTTCGGCGACAGTCAAGCGATCACGATGATTCATTCCGTCGGGGAATTGAAAGCCATTGATAATAAGCCCGGCAATTACGCTCTAGCGCAAGACATCTCATTTCAAAGCTCGGATCAATGGACGCCCATTCAACTTACGTTCAGCGTTTTTGATGGCCGCGGCCACACGATATCGAATTTGGCCGTGCCGATGACGCCCGGCGGTGGACTCTTCAGCAGTATTGGCAATAGCATGTTGCACGACCTCAAACTGCAACACATTTCCGTGAATTTAAACTATACCGATGGGACACAGCTGATTGGATGGGTCGGGGGACTTGCTGGCCTCGTCATGCATTCGACGCTCGAAAATGTCTCAGTCGATTCCGCCGTGGTGCGCGGGAATTCAAGCGTGGGCGGATTGATCGGTGCGGTGTTGGAGTCGGGGGTTGGTTGCCGCCGCCAGGTGCATACCGTACTTAAAAACTTATCGGCAGCGAACATTCGCCTGGAAACCATTGGCCCAGACTTTATCCCGGGGGCGATCGCCAGTATTGTAATCGCGCCGACGAAGTATGACTTACTGACGCAAACGAATGTTGACCATCAAGTCGTTGGTGTTCCCACCACGCGCAGCGTTCCGTTGATAGGTCGGATCGACAATTAGGAGTCTATTTATGCGTAATTCTTTCATGACTAAGATGGTGATCATCCTTCTTAGTACCGCAAGCTTTTCGGGTGGCCTTTTTGCTGACGAATTCGCAAAAACCGCAAAACCCTCGCAAAGTAATCCCTCATGGAAAAACTTTTTACCTTTTGGCGGTGGCCAGTTCGCGAATGGGAACGTCGCTTTAGGATCCGTGTTTGCGGCGTCGCAAGCAACGGCCCTCGGGTATTATTTTTATAATGAAAATCTGCAAAAACGGTATGTGCGGGATTCCGATGATGCGATCTCTGGATTTGATGACGAGAAGCGTCGTAAGACGGGCGATGATAGTCAAGCTTATCAAAATGCGATTGATGCTTACCAAACTAATGCGCAAGCCGAATCGGCAAAGATCCATCGCCAGGCGATGGCTGGGCTTTATGTTTTCGGTGGTTTATATGCGACGAGTATTATCGAGTCGTTGTTGAACCGCCCAGTTGTGAATGAAAGCAGCTTTCACGCCGACGTGAAGTTCAGCCCAGGTGGAAGCACTACCATTGCGGGGTCCTGGAAAATCTGACGCTACTTTTTCTCCAACCCCGCTACAAAACCTTTGCCCCAAGCCTCTTGATAGCGATCTTTGCTGTAAAGCACACCAAGCCGCATATTCACCAATAAAGAGTTAGCGAGACGCTTGATATCGGAAGGCGTTACGCGTTCGAGTTGCTCCGGCAAATCATAGAGTCCCATCGGCGTCCCGAAATACTGCTGCTGCGTGTCGAGGGCTTCGGCCAAAGAAGCATGGGTTTCGAGGGTTTGGAAGTATTCCGTCGTAAAAATAGTTTTGTACTCGGCAAGTTCTTCGTCGGAGTAGGTTTTGTCTTTGACACGCTGAATAACTTCTTTAATGGCGTCCAGGGTTTCCTGGGGTTTTGAGGTGGAAGCGCTTATGACGCCGATACCGATAGAGTAGGGGATGTAGCCGGCGTGAATTGAGTATGAAAGCGAGCGTTTGGTGCGGACTTCGTCGCTGAGTTCTTCATCGAGCACTTGAAACAGCAGCGTCGTCGCAACGTGATCCGGATCACTCATCGGCGGTACGGAAAATTTTGCGGCGAGATAAGCGGTCGGGATATCGCGATTTTCAAAAGTTAGCGCCCCTTCTTGCTTAAATGGCGGCGGGGTGACGGGTTTGCGCTGGCGTTTCGCAAAATCGGAGGCGTGTACGACTTGGCCGAAGGTTTTGTCGAGATCGGCAAGCAGCGTTTTGTGATCCATGGAGCCAACAACGACGATACGCATAGGCACGGTGCGCAAGATTTCTGCGTGCATCGAGGCCAAGCGGCGCGGCGTCAGTTTTTTCAACTCGACTAGGGCGTCTTCGTGATTGAGTCGGTAAGGGTGTCCAACGGGATAGAAAATGCGGTTAATGATTTCATTAATATACGAAGAAGGTTCTGATGGGGTTGCCTGAAGCTCGGCTTCGAGACGCTGTTTTTCCAGTTGCGCTACATCGGACGCGAAGCTTGGTTCAAGCACGATCGACGCGAACAGCGGCAAGGCATCTTTCCAATAATCGTTCACCGTACCTAAGACGCACGTCGAGTCTTCGATATTGCCCTTGCAGCCCATGTCGAGCGCGTATTTTTCAACGAGGCGATAAACTTCGGGTTTGGGGAACTTTTTCGACCCGCCTTGAGCGGTGGACCACAGCCACCGCGCTGCGATTTTTTCGCCCGGATCGAGGTCACGCAGACCAAAGTCAAATGACACCGTGACTTGTAAAATATCGGATCCGGGAACGTCGCGAATGACGACGGGAGTCCCGTTTTTCAGGTGCTCGACGAAGGTTAGCTTTTTTTGCGTGGCGACGGTCTCGGGAAGCACAAGATTTTTTGCAGCAGCTATACCGCAAAAACCTAAGCATGAAATACCAATGAGAAACGCCGATTTACGGTTTTGCATGGGGGAGATCCTTGGCGAACTTTTCCATTAGGGGTTTGCTGGTGTCAGAGAGATGCGCCGCTTTCGCGCCTTCCGGGGAAACAAGAATCGAAGCGATATAATTTTTCCCCTTAAAGTATTTTGTCGCGAAAGCGCTAATATCCGCAAGCGACGTGGCTCGCAGATTGTCGAGATAGGATGTGTAGTAATCAAGTCCGGTGATGGACCACCAGAACCCAACGGTTTTAATGAATTGGGAGGTGGCATTCACCTCCTTCTTGTGATCGATGAGCAGCGAGCGCCGCACATCTTCAAGCTGCGTTGCCGTGAAATAATTTGGTTGCGCCCACGCCGCTACTTCTTTGATGAGATTATCCCGCACGCGGGCGGCATTTTCCGCTTTGGACTCTGCAAAGACATGAAGTTCCCCCACATCGGACTGCGTGTGGTAGCTCATGCCGGAGCCGAACGTGAGGCCCGAATCCATATACTTTTTGAAAAATTTGCCAGAACGGTGGTTTAACAGGGAAATCATCACATCCGCGGCAAACGTGTCTTTCGGGTTTTCGCGGGCACGCGGTCCGGCAAAGACTAAGTCAATCGATGCATTTTCAATATGTGGCCGCGACATCACATACGAAGTGGTTTTGGGGAACGGCGGGAACGGCTTATGGGTCGGGCGTTTCCAGTCCTTCGGGTTTTGCCAGGAGAGGAAGTATTTTTCGGCAAGGGCTTTTACTTTTGCCTCAGTCGCATCGCCGGCCACGAAGATCCCGCAATTTGCCGGGACAAAAACTTCGCCTTTGATGCGCAATAACTGATCGCGGGTCGCCCCTTCGATGTTAGGGCGATAACCGAGGGGATCGCGGAGGTAACCTAAATCCCCGTAGAGTAAGTGCCGATCCAAATCCCACTGGTCGAAGCCTGGATTAGAAGCGTTACGGTCGTACTCGTCCAAAACGACGTGACGCTCGCGTTCCATCTCGTTTTGTTCAAGAAGCGGAGTCATGATGGCGTCCGACATGAATTGCATGCCTTCATCGAGGTAGGCGGAAGGCAGGGTGAAAAAGTAGCGGACGGTTTCCGCCCCGGTATCGCCGTTGAAATCGATGCCGAGCTGGCGCACGCGCTTGTTGAAGGCTTCTTGGTCGGGCAGCCTGGCATTACCTTTGAAGAACATGTGCTCCCAAAGGTGCGTGAGCCCATTGATGTCCGGAGTTTCTGTCATCGCGCCGGCTTTGGCGACGAGAACGATCGTGACCAACGGGACTTTTGGCGACTCAACCGTGATCACCTCAAGCCCATTGCTTAACTTGTCAATTTGGTAGGGCGCCGGCGAGGATGCGGCGCCAGCGATAGAAGCTCCTAAAAATCCGGCGATACCGCAGCTAAGGAGGATATTTTTCACAACGAGAACCTTATAAAGTTTGTGCAACAATCTCGGCGATGTCTTTCACCTGAACTTCATCGCCTTTACCGTGGGCTTTGACGCCGTCGGTCATCATCGTCATGCAGAACGGACACGCCGTGGCTACGGTTTTTGCGCCGGTGCCGATCGCTTCTTTGGCGCGGTTTTCGTTGACGCGCGTGCCGATGCGTTCTTCAAGCCACATCCGGCCCCCGCCCGCGCCGCAGCAGAAGCCTTTTTCGCGGCTGCGTTCCATTTCCTTCACCGGGGCTTGCACGACTTTGCTGATCGCCTCGCGCGGCGCGTCATACACTTGGTTGTGACGGCCGAGATAGCAGGAGTCGTGGTAGGTCACATTTTTCACTTCCTCGGGAACATTTTGGGATTTGATTTTTCCTGTCGCAACCAGCTCGGAAATCATCTGGCTGTGGTGCACCACTTCTGCTTTAAAGCCGAAATCCGGGTACTCGTTTTTAATCGTATTGAAGCAGTGCGGGCAGCCCGTGACGACTTTTTTCACGTTGTATTTTTTCAGCGTCTCAACGTTTTCGGTGATGGCCATATTCGCGAGGTATTCGTTGCCGAGGCGGCGCGCCGTATCCCCATTACACTTCTCTTCCGTTCCGAGAATCGAAAACGTCACGCCGGCCTTGTTCATAATATTCACGAGGGAGCGCGACACTTTTTTATAGCGCTCGTCATAAGATCCCGCGCAACCGACCCAGAACAAATACTCCACGTCCGATTTTTGCGCCATCGTGGTGACCGGCAAATCTTTCGCCCAATCGGCGCGGGTGCTGTGGCTGAAGGCCCACGGGGTGAAGTTATTTTCCAAGTTTTTGAACGTGTTTTGCAGTTCGGCGGGGAAATTCCCTTCCGTGAGAGTTAAGTAGCGCCGCATGTCGATGATCGGCGGGATGTGTTCGATGTAAATCGGGCACGCTTCCATACAAGCGCCGCAGGTGGTGCAAGCCCACAACTCGTCGTGGCTAATAAAGTCGCCGACGAGATTTTTAGCTTTATCGCCTTCTTCGACGCGTGCCAGGAGCGCGGCCTTCATGTCGTGCGCGATTTTGCGCGGATCAAGAGGCTTGCCGGTGTTATTCGCGGGGCATTGTTCGGTGCAACGACCGCATTCCACGCAAGAATAGCCGTCGAGCAAACTTTTCCAGGAAAGTTGCTCCACTTTATTGGCGCCAAACGCTTCGGCGTTTTCATCAATCGGCATGGGGCGCAGGCGGCCACGCGCATGATGATTGCGGAAAAAGATATTCGGAAGGGCCCAAATCAAGTGCTGGTGCTTCGAAAAAGGCAAAAACGTGGTGAAACCGAAAAGAATAAAACAATGAGCCCACCAGATAGCACCTTCAAATGAGGACCAGCCTTCTGGCGTTTTAATCCCCAGCGGTGCGGCGAAAACGGAAGTGGTCATGCGTGAGAAGGACAATGGCCCTTCGGGGAGATGCCCGGCGTATGCCCGCGACCCCATGGTCAACATGGCCGTAGTGACAAGGCCTAAGATGCAGCCAAGGACGATATAAGCGTCATTTTTAGCGCTCTGATGCAAGACCGCTAAGCGTTTCGGCGGAGCGAAAATGCGGCGATAGTATGCGTAAATGATGGCGCAAAAGACAGCGAAATTGGCAATGTCTTGTGTGGTTAAAAACAGCCGATAAACCGAGCCATCACCTAAGATACTGGCGAAAGTGAAACTCGGGAACACGCCGCTGATGATCGTTTCGACGGTTCCGATGGACACGATGAGAAAGCCATAGAAAATGGCGGCATGCATGATGCCGGCGGCTTTATCGCGATACATTTTGGGTTGCAGAATACCAAATTTAAAAACTTGGCGTAGACGTTCGTGAGGATTGTCGACCCGGGTCTCTTCGTGGCCCTTACCAATGTGAATCTGCTTCCAGATCCGCGCGAGGTTGTAGCCAAAAAACGAGAAGGTCGCGCCGGCCAGGAGCGCAAAGATAATGCTGCTAAGAATCGCCATCATTTCCTCCGTGAATGTCTGATCCGCATACTCCGCAAAGCTTCAAGCATCATAAAATGGGTCTCATATTGGATCCGGGCCTCGCGGGCCGTTCCTTGGATCTCAATCAGTTCCTCAAGGCTCTTCACATAATCCGGGTGCGCCAGGGCCGCTTGCAGTTGGCGCCCGCTACCGCGCCCAAAGCGCTTAGTATGCACGGCTTGAAGGCGGCTAGGGAGTAGCTGTTCCAGGCGACGGGCCACTTGGCGCGAGTCCATCGCCGTGCGGCCGAAGGCGCGGATAGCCGCCGAAAGGCCTTCGGGGGTCAGCGGCATAAGATTTTGGCGTTCGGTACTCAACGGATCACCTGGCGTAAATAATTCTCAAAAAAGGTCTTATCTTCGTCATCGATGCGGGTTGACCGCAAACTGTCCAAAATATCCTCGCGATAACGCTTATCTACTTCATATTCTCGCTTAATTTCCACGTCGCCGCCAACAACAGATTGGCCATAATAGCTATCCCCGGAATTGTGCCTTCGGCGGCCGCGCTGACCCTGCTGGCGTTGGGACTCGCTGGCGTCTTTTTCGGCTTGGCGTAAAAGCCTGCCGGCCGTGTCCGCGTAGGTTTCCGCGTTATCATATTCGTTGTTGTTGCCTTTTTCCAGCGTCTGCTCCATGGCTTCCACGGCGGCTTTCATCCTTGCTGAGGCTTCCGGCGAAAGGCCGCGCAGCTTGGCCTCGAGACTCTTCGCGCCCTGAATGTTGCCATTTTCGGTCATCCGCGCCGACGGCCAGGCGGCATTTAAGTCAGAGGCCGTGCGGGAATTGGCTTGGTCGAGCTTTTCTGAGACCTCGGCCTGGCGTTTTTGGAGCTCCCGCAAGTCGTTTTGCGCCGATGACAGCCCCTGCTGGCGCTTTTGCTCCTCCGATTGGCGCGCTTCGTCTTCTTTGGCCTCTAATTTTTCAATCCAAACCTTAAATTCGTTCACCGTCTTAGCCAGCGTGGCCAAGGCCTCCGATGAAGGAGGTTTCGGCGCCTGCGCGTCGGCAGCCGCGGCCTGGGCAACCCCGTGGGCGAATGGGTCACTCGTATGAATGTTATTCCACTCGGGCGGGCGCAGGTTTTCCGGCAAGCGCTGGACGCGCTTTTGCCATCTTTCCATACGCTTATTGAGAAATTCATGAATCCGCTCGGCGACGATGGGAGCGGCGACAGGACGTGAGTTTTTTGCCATCTCGAGGAGGCGCGAGAAGCCCCGTGCGGCGACGAAGAAGTCGCGGTCCCGTTCACGGTCGTCAAGGGCCTCATGCTCGAAGAGGAAATCATTGAGGCGCGAGGAGAGGGCGAGAGCGTCGGCGCCGTCGTAGTGCTTAGCGAGTTCGATGGTGCTGCGCGCAAAGTCATCGAGGGCGATGCGGTCGAGGCCGTCAAAGAAGGGGGAGCGTTTGGATTTTTCGAGGGCGATTTGCATCTGTTCGGCGGAGTTTGGCGGGAGCTTCATCGCGGCTTGGGAAACGGCCGTATCAATTGACGTTTTTAGGGTGCGCAGGGCATCGAGGGCCTGCTTGTAGCGACCGTAAGCGCTTGCGGTATTAAAGTGCAGGGGTTTGCTCACGCCAAGCAGCGGTTCCGGAACGGCGCGGTCAACGGCTTCAGCGACAATTTCGACCTCGGCAAGGTCAGACTCCAGATAAGGTTCGAGGAGAAGCGAATACTCGGTCGAAAATTCGAGTTTATCTTCAGCAACGATGCGGGAAACGGATTCGGAGAAGCTGCGTTTGCCGGTCGTGATTTTGAGGGCGACCACGGCGAGGGGGTTATTGGCGGTGACGCGGATTTTTAGGGGAAGCGGGCGATCATCAGGCCAAGGGTCTTCCATGGGCGCCGCCGCTTCGAGAAAGACTTTGGGCACCGGGAGTTCCTTAATCTGAAAACGCGCGAGGGTTGCGCTGGAATACTCCGGGATTACGATCACCGCTGATTCGGGCACGGTGAAAGTGAGTGTGAAGGTATTTTCGGCACCAGCGCGCGCTTTCCAGCACAGTGGGATCCGAAGCTTGGAATTCACGTGACTTGAAGTCGCGGC
>JADMIO011694116.1_pt1 | contig 99268 bp, 79 predicted proteins | sample 8958161 | NCBI WGS metagenome assembly JADMIO01 (sample SAMN16585339, study PRJNA669376) | soil metagenome | isolation source: Crop rotation soil | place: USA: Cullars Rotation, Alabama | collected 2011
CTGCCCCCCGAGGGGGCGCAATTCGCGCCTTGGGGCGGCCCGGCGGCGCGAATGTGGCCCCCCCACGCTCGCGGCTGCGCCGCTGCGCTGCCCCCCGAGGGGGCGCAATTCGCGCCTTGGGGCGGCCCGGCGGCGCGAATGTGGCCCCCCCACGCTCGCGGCTGCGCCGCTGCGCTGCCCCCCGAGGGGGCGCAATTCGCGCCTTGGGGCGGCCCGGCGGCGCGAATGTCAGTTCCAGCCTCCGCAAGCAGCGCGCGATTCGCGTGCCACAACTGGCCGACGATCTCGCCGGTCGTCAGGTTCCGATTGAAGCCTTGCTTGCCGGTCGAGCAGAACGCGCAGTCGAGCGCACAGCCCGCCTGCGATGAAATGCACAGCGTCCCGCGATCGTCTTCGGGGATATAGACCGCTTCGACGGCGTTGCCGTTGCCGGCGTCGAGCAGCCACTTGCGCGTGCCGTCGGCGGCCGTCGTGTCACGCAATACGCGCGGCGCGCGGATTTCGGTTTCCGCCGCCAGCATTTCACGCAGCGGTTTGGCGAGATCGGTCATTGCGCGCGCGTCCGACACGAAGCGCTGATGCACCCAGCGCAACACCTGCCGCGCGCGAAACGGCGGGTGACCGCGTTCGCCGAACCAGGCGACGAGCGCCGCAGGTTCGAGATCGAGCAGGTTAATCATCGAGCAGGCGCGTGCGACGATCCGCGCCGTCAGCGGCTATAGATCGTGTGTGCAGGGAAGAAGTAGGCGATCTCGGTGGCCGCCGTCTGCGGCGCGTCCGAACCGTGCACCGCGTTCGCATCGATCGAAGCCGCGAAGTCCGCGCGAATCGTTCCGCGGGCGGCCTGCTTGGGATCCGTTGCACCCATCAGCTCGCGGTTCCTGGCGATCGCGTTCTCGCCTTCGAGCACCTGGATCATCACCGGGCCGGTCGTCATGAAGTCGACGAGATCGCGAAAGAACGGCCGTTCGCGATGCACGGCGTAAAAGCCCTCGGCGTCGGTGCGGGACAACCACAGCATGCGCGCGGCCGCGATCTTCAGCCCGGCCTTCTCGAAGCGGGCGTAGATCTCGCCGATAGCGTTTTTCGCCACGGCGTCGGGTTTGATGATCGAAAGCGTGCGCTCAACCGCCATTCGGCTCCGGCTCCATAAAAGCGAGTAAATTCAAAATTGTACCACGCGCGGACGCGTCTTTGCACCCGAAGCGGCGGCGTCGCGACACGCGCATGACGTGTGCCACCGACATGTCGCGATGTGCGAGGGCGGTCGAGCAGGCGTGCGATGCAACGCCCGCTTCCGAGCAGGCGATAGCGCGGCGGCATCGCGGCGCGACTACATCATTCCGAGCGCCTTCGGGAGCCAGATCGACAGCGCCGGCCAGTAAGTGACGACGACGAGGAACACGAGCATCGTCAGCAGCCAGGGCCATACGGCGACCGTGAGCTCGGTGATGCCCATCTTCGTGATGCCGGACGCCACATAGAGGTTGAGGCCGACGGGCGGGTGACACATGCCGACCTCCATGTTCACGACCATGATGATTCCGAAGTGCACGGGATCGATGCCGAGCTTGATCGCGACGGGGAACAGGATCGGCGCCATGATCAGCACGATCGACGACGGCTCCATCACGTTCCCGGCGAGCAGCAGCAGCACGTTGACAACGAGCAGGAAGGTGACGACGCCGAGTCCCTTGTCGAGCATCCACGCCGCGAGCTCCTGCGGAATCTGCTCGGACGTAAGCAGGTAGCTGAACATCACGGCATTGGTGATGATGTACAGCAACATCGCGCTCATGTTTGCCGAGTCGAGCAGCACCTTCGGCACGTTCGACAGCCGCATGTCCTTGTAGACGAAAACCGCGACGAAGAACGCGTAGACGGCGCTCATGGCCGCGGCTTCGGTAGGCGTGAAGATGCCGGTATAGATGCCGCCGATCACGACGACGATCAGCAACAGACCCCAGGCGCTGTCGCGAAACGCGCGCAATCGCTCGCGCCACGACGCCGCGGGCTGACGCGGATAGTTGTTCTTGCGCGCGCGCCACCACGTGGTCACGCCGAGCATCGTGGCGAGAACGAGGCCGGGAATGATGCCCGCGATGAACAGCTGTCCGACCGACGTGTTGGTCGCGACCGCGTACATCACCATGACGATCGAGGGCGGGATCAGGATTCCGAGCGCGCCGGACGTCGTGATGACGCCGGCGCCGAAGCGCGCGGGAAAGCCCTGCCTGACCATCGCCGGCAGGATGATCGACCCGATCGCGACGACTGTCGCCGGCGACGAACCCGACACTGCGGCGAACAGTGCGCACGCCATCACGCCGGCAAGGCCCAAACCGCCGTGCCAGTGGCCGACCATCGACGACGCGAAGGTGATCATTCGTCGCGCGACGCCGCCGTGCGTGAGGAAGTTGCCGGCGAGGATGAAGAATGGGATCGCCATGATCTCGAACTTCTCGATGCCGGTGAAAAGCTTGAGGGCCACCGACTCGATCGGCACCGTCGTCATGGCGAACAGGTAGACGAGCACGGTGAGGCCGAGCGAAATCGACACCGGCATTCCGGTCAGCATCAGGCCGAATAGCAGCGCGAAGATGATCCACGCGTTCGGAAGGGCGAGCCCGGCGAGCTTCAGCGCGACGGGGATGCCGATGATGGCGATCGGCAGCAGCCCCGGCCAGCGCGGCGCGTTGGGCGGTGCAATGACCGGCGCGACCGTACTCATCGCCGGCTCCCCGTCACCGGTGCCGGATGCAGGTCCGGGATCGACTCCAGGACTTCACCGAGGCCCTCGACGTGGGCCACGTCGTGGTGCGGCAGGTCGCCGGTGCGCCAGAACGAGACCGCCACCTGCAGGAACCGGAAGCACATCAGGTACGACCCCAACGGCACGCAAAGGTAGACGATCCATTTCGGCATTTCGAGATCGGGGGACACGGAGTCCGTGTGCGCGATGTCCCAGACGAACGTCGCGCCGAGCGTACCGACGATGCCGGTGAACAGCGCGCCGGCGAGCAGTCCGAACACCACGTACAGTCTTCGCGTATCGGGCGGGAGGCGATTGATCATCACGTCGACGCCGACATGAATGCCGGTGCGCACGCCGTACGCGGCGCCGAACTTCGCCATCCAGACGAACATGTAGATGCAGAGCTCCTGCGCCCACGACAGGTCGATCCTGAGCAGCGCATCCTGCACGCCGGGAATCGGCAGACCCGCCGCATAGCGGTGCGCAACGGCGACGAAAATCAACAGCGTCGCAGCCGCCATGAGCACCGCAATCAGCACCTCTTCGAGTCGATCGAGCAGCTTCAGCATGCGTGATGCCTCCCGTCATGCCACTCCCGGCGAGCGATCAACAAAAACGCCACTGGCGGCGGGCAGGCCGGCAGTGGCGTCACGAATCGAATCCTGGAGACGTCGCGTCAGGGCTTGAAGCCCGTTTCCTTGTACACGAGCTGCAACGTGTCCTTGCCAACGCGCGATTCGTTGTCCTTGTGCACGGCGAGCGCCGCCTTCTTCCAGGCTTCCCTCTCGGCGGGCGTCAGCGTGACGATCTCGGTCTTGCCCGATGCCTTGACTGCGGCGAGGGCGTCGTCGTTTTCCTTCTTGGCGATGTCGTTCGCGAATTTGGTCGCGTCTTTCATCGCGCCTTCGAGCGTCTTGCGGATGTCGGCGGGCAGCCCGTCCCAGAACTTCTTGTTGACGATGACGGCGTATTCGATGACGCCGTGATCGGTCATCGTCAGGTACTTCTGCACCTCGTGCATCTTCTGCGTGAAGAAGTTGGACGGCGTGTTCTCCTGGCCGTCGACAACGCCGGTCTGCAGCGCCTGGTAGACCTCGGAGAACGCCATGACCTGCGGCAATGCGCCGAACGCCTTCATCTGATCGCCCAGGACCTTCGACGACTGGATGCGGAACTTGAGGCCCTTCATGTCGTCGGGCTTGCGCAGCGGCTTGTTCGCGCTCATTTCCTTGAAGCCATTGTCCCAATAGGCGAGGCCCGTGATGCCCTTCGACTCGAGCTTCTTGAACAATCCCTGACCGACCGGACCTTCGGTGACCTTGTGCAGGTCGTCGTAGCTGTCGAAGATGTAGGGAATGTCGAAGATCTCGAACTCGCGCGCGCCAAGCGGTCCGAACTTGGACACCGACGGGGCCAGCATCTGCACGCTGCCAAGCTGCAGCGCTTCCATCTCCTCGCCATCCTTGAACAGCGCGCTGTTTGGATAAACCTCGACCTTGACCTTGCCGCCGGTCCGCTCCTCGGCGAGCTTCTTGAACTGCTCGGCACCCTTGCCCTTCGGCGTATTGACGGCGACGACATGGCTGAACTTGATGACGATCGGCTGCTGGGCGAACGCGCCGGGGCTCGCCAGGGCGAGCGCAGCACAGAGCGCGGTGAGGGTGTTGAGCTTCATCGATTCCTCCGGAACTGGGATGCGCGGGCGGCTGCCCCGACGTCCCAAGGTTGTAATGACAGGCGCCGATTAGGCTCGGCGTCGCCTCGTTTTGTCAACGACGAAGGTCAATGATGCCACGGCGGGGTCAACACCGGGCGGATGGTAGTTCGCCGTTCTCGGAGTGCCCACGGCGCTGAGCTACTGCGGCGCCGACGCGTGCCAGCCGATGACGAGCGCCGGCTCACCCCGCTCGGCGGCAAACGCGGCATCGATGCCGAGCGGCGCGACGGCTGCCAGCGACTCGTTGCAGTACACGCGGGGCACCGCCTGCCGCTCCCAGCGCGGGACGCCCGCTTCGCGCAGCAGGTCAGCGACCTGTCGCCGCGCCGCTCGTCCAGCCGGTTGCAGCCGCTCGCCAGGGGCGCCGCTGCGAATGGTGATCGCGCAACCGGCAAGGTGTCGGGTTGCGATGCCGTTGCCATAACCGCGGACGAGTCGCAGCGTTCCGTGCGGAAGTTCGATCGCCTCGGTGCCGTACCAGTCGAACCGGTATGCCGGCAATGGCACGCGGTGCACGACGACGCGGCCACGATGGACGCCGATCTCCGCACCGTGGTGCCCGATGGCGATGCGAGCGTCCGCACCGGCGTTCACCAGTTGCTGCAGCATTTGCGCGAGCCGGGCGGTGGACGGTGCGGCCAGCCCGCGTTCGCGCAGGAACCAGCGCAACAGGTTTCGCGCGCGGCGGGCATCGAGCGTCGCGAGCGTGCCTCGGTCGAGCGTCGTGCCGTCGTAAGCCGCCAGCGCGTCGATGCGGGCGAGATCGTCGAGCAGCGACGCCGCATCGGCCTGCAGCGCGGCGGCGCGCAGCAGCGTCGACGGATACCCGGGTGCGATGCGGCGTAGCGCGGGAACGACTTCTTGCCGTAACGCGTTACGTCGATAACGTGTATCTGCGTTCGAATCGTCTTCGACGTAACGATAGGCGATGCGGTGCGCGTACGCGTCGATCTGGTCCCGCGAGAAGCGAAGCATCGGTCGCAACCACCAGATGCGTCCATCGAAGCGCGCGGCCGGCATTCCGGCGAGGCCGCGCGGTCCCGCGCCGCGAAAGAGTTGCAACAACGTCGTTTCCGCCTGGTCGTCGGCGTGATGTCCGAGCAGAATCGCGGCGACGCCGTGCGCATCCGCCAGGTCGGACAGAGCGGTGTAGCGCGCGTTGCGCGCGGCGGCTTCGACGCTCGTGCGCGACGCGGACGCCACGCGGACGGTTTCCGCGTGAAACGCGATACCGTGGGCGGCGCACAAGCCGCGCGAAAACTTGGCCCACGTGTCGGCGTGCTTCGACAGTCCGTGATTGACGTGAAATGCAATCATTTCGAAGCGCGCGGCCTCGAGGATTTCGAGGGCGGCGTGAAACAGCGCGACCGAATCGCGCCCCCCGGACAGCGCGATCGCGATGCGGCCGCCTTGCGGCAGCGCGCGCACGAGCGCGTCCGCAACCGCGGCGGGCAACGCCTTGCGGCCTTTGGCAGCGCCGTCGCGGGTGTCCGATCTGCCCGCGCCCGGTGCACGGTCACCCGGTGGAGATCTCCTTGTAGCGGCCATACGCGAGGATCTTGTCTTCGCGCGCTTCGAGCAGCGCGTCGATCGATTGCTCCTGCAGTTGCCGCAGCGCCTCGGTCAACGCCTTGCGCAGCGTCACGATCATCGCGGCGTGATCGCGATGCGCGCCACCGAGCGGCTCGTTGACGACCTTGTCGACGAGCCCGAGCTGCTTCAGCCGAGCCGCCGTGATGCCGAGCGTTTCGGCGGCTTCGGCCGCGTGGTCGGCGGATTTCCAGAGAATCGACGCGCAGCCTTCCGGTGAAATCACCGAATACGTCGCGTATTGCAGCATCAGCGTGAGGTCGCCGATCGCGATGGCGAGCGCACCGCCCGAGCCTCCTTCTCCGATCACGGTGACAATGATCGGTACGCGCAAGCCGGCCATTTCATACAGGCTGCGGCCGATCGCCTCGGATTGCCCCCGTTCCTCGGCGCCGATTCCCGGGTAAGCACCGGGCGTATCGACGAACGTGAACAACGGTACGCCGAATTTTTCCGCGAGCTTCATGAGTCGCAGCGCCTTGCGATAACCCTCGGGTCGCGGCATGCCGAAATTGCGATGGATCTTTTCCTTGGTGTCGCGCCCCTTCTGCTGACCGAGCACCATGCAGGGAATGCCGTTGAAGCGCGCGAGCCCGCCGATGATCGCCGGGTCTTCGGCGTACGAGCGATCACCGTGCAGTTCGTGGAAATCCGCGAACAGGCTGCCGATGTAATCCTGCGTGTACGGACGCTGCGGATGGCGCGCGACCTGTGCGATCTGCCACGCGCTCAACTTGCTGTAGATGTCGCGCGTGAGTTGCTGGCTCTTCTTGGTGAGCCGCGTGATCTCGTCGGAAATGTCGACCGCGGAGTCCTCGTGCACGTAGCGCAGCTCGTCGATCTTTTGCTGCAGCTCGGCGATCGGCTGCTCGAAATCGAGGAACGTCTGCTTGACCGGCATGCGCAGATTCTAGCGCCCCGTCGCCGCTACGCGAAGTCGACGTCCGCATCGCGGCCCATCGCCGATGCGATCGCCGCGAAGTCGTCGCGCGGCACGCGCGCGAGGCCGAAACGGAACGCGGCACCCCAGTTGGCCTTGCTGCGAATGAATGTCAGGTGCTCGAGCAGCGGCTTGATCGGCGCGGGCGTGGCTTCGAAATAATCGGCAGGGCGCCGAAACGCCTGCGTGGCGTCGGGCGCTTGCGCCTCGTAGATCGGGCCGTCGGCGACGCGTCCGATCGCGGTGAACGCCTGCAGCACGCTGCCCCGCGGGTACGTGGCGCGCGGCGAATAGAACGCAAAGCCGTCGCCCGGCTGCAGTCGCTCGAGCGGGCCGGCTTTGCCGTGATTCAACTGCACGAAACCGTCGGTCACGGCGGTTTCGACGTCATCGTGCGATGCAACGCCAATCCAGTAGCGGCGTTCGGCCATGAGCGGCTCCCGGCGAAGAGTTTGAACGCCGTCGATCCTGCGACGCGCGCGACGCACGCGCCATCGGACAAACGGATGAGGCGGCTCCTTATAATCATCGCTTCGAACACGAAGACGCGGGAGTTCGCTACGCATGAACGCGCATCGGATCGCCGTCATACCGGGCGACGGCATCGGCAAGGAAGTCGTTCCCGAAGGGCTGCGCGTGCTAGAGGCGGTGGCGGCGCGTTTCGGAATCGCATTCGAATTCGCGCACTTCGACTGGAGCTGCGACTATTACGCGCGAACCGGTCGGATGATGCCCGAGGACTGGTTCGAGACGTTGTCGCCGTTCGAAGCGATCTTTTACGGTGCCGTCGGGTGGCCTGCGACCGTACCCGATCACGTCTCGCTGTGGGGCTCGCTGATTCAGTTCCGCCGCCGCTTCGATCAATACGTGAACCTGCGCCCGTGTCGGCTGATGCCGGGTATCGCGACGCCGCTCGCGCAAAGAAAGCCCGGCGACATCGACTTCGTCGTCATTCGCGAGAACACGGAAGGCGAGTACTCGTCGGTCGGCGGCCGGCTGTTCGAGGGCACCGAGCGTGAGATCGTATTCCAGGAATCGGTATTCACGCGCAAGGGCGTCGACCGCATCCTGAAGTACGCGTTCGAACTTGCGCGCACACGCCCGCAACGTCACGTGACGTCGGCCACCAAATCGAACGGCATATCGATCACGATGCCGTACTGGGACGAGCGTTTTCGCGCGATGGCTGCGCACTATCCGGACATCCGCACCGACCAATATCACATCGACATCCTGACTGCGCATTTCGTGCAGCGGCCGCAGATCTTCGACGTCGTCGTCGGCTCCAATCTGTTTGGCGATATCCTGTCCGATCTCGGGCCGGCAGTGTGCGGCACGATCGGCATCGCGCCGTCGGGCAACATCAACCCCGAGCGCGCGTTTCCATCGCTGTTCGAACCGGTGCACGGTTCGGCACCGGACATCGCGGGGAAGGGCGTCGCGAATCCGATCGGGCAGATCTGGTCGGCGGCACTGATGCTCGACTTCCTCGGCCACGCGGACGCCGCGCGCGCCGTCGTCGCGGCAATCGAGCGTGTGCTGGCCGATACCGCGGCGCCGCGCACGGCAGATATCGGCGGGCGCGCAAACACCGTCGACGTCGGCAAGGCGATCGCCGCGGCGCTTTGATGCCGAGCAGGTTGCGTGCATTCGATCGCACGCGCGCCGGCGTGAGCGCCACGGCGTTTGTGGCAGGATAGCGGTCAAACGGTCGATGCAGCCTTCACGCGATCCGCATCGGCGTCAACAACGACAAGGCAGGGACCTTCGATGCTGATCGGCATTCCGCGCGAAACGCGACCCGGGGAGACACGGGTGGCCGCGACGCCGGAAACGATCAGGAAGCTCACCGCGAGCGGCAAGCACGCGGTCATCGTCGAGTCGGGTGCCGGTGTTGCGAGCAGCGTGCCCGACGACGCCTACGAGGCCGTCGGAGCGCGTATCGGTGGCGCCGCCGAGGCGCTCGGTGCGGAGCTAGTGCTCAAGGTGCGTGCACCGACGAGCGACGAGCTGTCGAATCTCAAGCGCGGCGCCGTCGTCATCGGACTGCTCGATCCCTACGACGCCGCGGGCATCGAGGCGCTCGCACGCGCGGGCGTCACCGGCTTCGCCATGGAACGGTTGCCGCGCATTTCACGCGCGCAGTCGATGGACGTGCTGTCGTCCCAGGCGAACATCGCCGGATACAAGGCGGTCATCGTGGCGGCGAACGAGTACGGCCGCTTCATGCCGATGCTGATGACCGCCGCCGGTACGGTGAAAGCTGCCCGCGCGCTCGTGCTCGGCGTCGGCGTTGCGGGATTGCAGGCGATCGCCACGGCGAAGCGACTCGGTGCCGTGATCGAAGCGTCCGACGTGCGGCCTTCGGTCAAGGATCAAGTCGAATCGCTCGGCGGCAAGTGGGTCGACGTGCCGTACGAAACGGACGAGGAACGCGAGATCGCCGAGGGCGTCGGCGGTTACGCGCGGCCGATGCCGCCGGCGTGGATGCAGCGGCAGGCGGCGATCATTGCCGATCGTTGCAGGCAGATGGACATCGTCATCACGACGGCGCTCATCCCCGGTCGGCCTGCGCCACGGCTCGTCCGGGCAGACACCGTTGCCGCAATGAAGCCCGGTGCCGTCATCGTCGATCTTGCCGTCGAGCAGGGCGGCAACGTCGAAGGTTCCGAAGCGGGCAAGGTCGTGCTGAAGGGCGGCGTCAGGATCGTCGGAATGACGAACCTCGCCTCTCTCGTCGCCGCGGATGCCTCGGCGCTGTACGCGCGGAACCTGCTCAATTTCCTCGCGTTGTCGCTCGACCTGAAGAGCGGCGACTACGCGCTCGCGCGCGACGATGAAATCGTGCAGGCGACGCTTGTCTGCGAAAACGGCGCAGTAACCACGGTCAAGACTTGATCTTCGGCGCCGCCGCGCGGCGCCCTTCATCAGAGGTTCCACAATGGTCGATCCGATTGTCTTCTATCTGATCATCTTCGTGCTGGCGATTTTCGTCGGCTACCACGTCGTCTGGAGTGTGACGCCCGCACTGCACACGCCGCTGATGTCGGTCACCAACGCGATCTCGGCGATCGTCCTCGTCGGTGCGATGCTCGCGGCGGGACCGGCTGCGTTCGACTGGGGCGGTTGGGTCGGCGTGGCGGCCGTCGTACTCGCGTCGATCAACGCGTTTGGCGGCTTCCTCGTCACGCAGCGCATGCTCGAAATGTTCAAGCGCAAGGAACCGGCTGCGAAGCCGGCAGCGAAGCATTGAGCCGGCGATGAGCGCCAACCAGGTTGCGCTGTGGTACCTCGTCGCGTCGGTGTGCTTCATCCTCGCGCTGAAAGGGTTGTCGCATCCGTCGACGGCGCGGCGCGGCAACGTGTTCGGCATCGCCGGCATGGCGATCGCCGTCGTCGTCACGCTGGCGCTCGTCTACTCGAACACGAAGAACGTTGCGATGATCCTCGCGGGCATCGCGATCGGCGGTGTCATCGGCGCGGTCATCGCGAGGCGCGTGGAGATGACGCAGATGCCCGAGCTCGTCGCCGCGTTCCACTCGCTGGTCGGACTTGCCGCGGTGCTGATCGCCATCTCGGCGATCCACGACCCCGGCGCATTCGGCCTGCACGTTCCAATACCGACCGGAAACAAGCTCGAACTGTTCATCGGCACGTTCATCGGCGCGATCACCTTCTCGGGTTCGGTGATCGCGTTCGGAAAGCTGTCGGGGCGCATTCGCAGCGCGCCGGTCGTCTTTCCCGGGCAGCATTGGCTCAACCTGGCGCTCGCGATTGCGATGATCGGGTTCGGCGTGTGGTTCTTCCTGTCCGCCGACGACGCGAAGTGGTTCCCTTACATCGTGATGACGGTGATCGCCTTCGTGCTCGGCGTGCTGATCATCATCCCGATCGGCGGCGCCGACATGCCGGTCGTCATCTCGATGCTGAACAGTTATTCGGGATGGGCGGCGGCCGGCATCGGTTTTTCGCTCAACAATCCGATGCTGATCATCGCCGGATCGCTGGTCGGCTCGTCGGGTGCGATCCTGTCGTACATCATGTGCCGCGCGATGAACCGCTCGTTTTTCAGCGTGATTCTCGGCGGCTTCGGCGGCGAGACGTCGACGGCGGCGAGCGGCGGCGAGCAGAAGACGGTCAAGTCAGGCAGTGCCGACGACGCGGCGTTCATCATGGGCAACGCCGAAACGGTGATCATCGTTCCCGGCTACGGGCTCGCGGTCGCACGTGCGCAGCACGCGGTGAAGGAGATGGCCGAGAAGCTGCGCGAGAAGGGCGTGACGGTCAAGTACGCGATCCATCCGGTGGCGGGCCGGATGCCCGGCCACATGAACGTGTTGCTCGCCGAGGCGGAAGTGCCCTACGACCAGGTGTTCGAGATGGAGGACATCAACGGCGAGTTCGGAACGGCGGATGTCGCGCTGATCCTCGGCGCCAACGACGTCGTCAACCCGCTCGCCGAGCAGAAGGGCAGCCCGATCTACGGGATGCCGATTCTCGAGGCGTACAAGGCGAAGACGGTGATCGTCAACAAGCGATCGATGGCATCGGGTTACGCCGGCCTCGACAATCCGCTGTTCTACATGGACAAGACGATGATGGTGTTCGGCGACGCGAAGAAGATCGTCGAGGAACTCGTCAAGGCGATCGACTGAACGACGTTCCGTTTTCCGCCCTCGCGATCCACGTCCTGTCGCGCGTGCCTGCGGCGCCGTGAGCCCCTCGCCAACGACGGCAATCACGCGCACGCGCGCGTTCTGGGTCGCCTACGCAGTCGCGGCGCTGACGGCGCTCGTCGTCGCGATAGCGCTGTTCCCGCTCGCGATTCCGATCGTCAATCTCGACATCACGATGTCGCGCGACGAAGCGGTCGCATCGGCGCGCACGCTCGCGACGCGCTTACGCATCGCTCCCGAAGGCGCGCGCGTCGCGGCGCGCTTCGCGCACGACGCCACGACGCAGAATTACGTCGAGCTCGAAGGCGGCGGCAAGCCCGCGTTCGCCGAACTGACGCGTGGCGAACGCTACTCGCCATACTGGTGGGAAGTGCGCCTGTTCACGCTCGGAGCGATCGACGAGGTCGTCGTCCGCCTCAAACCCGACGGCACGCCCGCCGGGTTCGCGCGCAGGTTGCCCGAAAGCTACGTTCGCGATGCCGCACGCAAGGCGCTCGATGCTGGCGAGGCGCGCGCGATCGCGGAAACGCGCGCACGCGACGATTGGCGCATCGATCTCGCGCCGTATCGGCTGCTCGAGCAGTCGCAGCAGACGCAGACGTCCGGCCGGGTCGACCATAGCTTCACGTACGAGCGCCCCGAGCCGCTTGGCGATGCGCGCGTTCGGTTGCTGCTCGCCGTCTCCGGCGACGAACTGACCGGCGTCGCGCCGTTCGTGCACGTACCGGAAGCGTTCGGTCGCCGCTACCAGGAACTGCGCAGCGCGAACAACCTGATCGCTGCGCTGGCGAGCATTTCGGCGGGCGTGCTGTACGGCATTGGCGGCTGCATCCTCGCCGTGCTGTGGCTTGCGCGCCGGCACTGGCTGCTGTGGCGCCCGCCGGTTGTCGCAGGATTGATCGTCGGCACCCTGCTCGCTCTCGCATCGCTGGCGTCGTCGGGCACGGCCTGGTTCGGCGCGGATACGACCGAAACGGCAACGACGTTCTGGGCCAAGCAAGGGGGCATGGCCGTGCTGATCGCCATCGCCGGCGGTCTCGCGTACGCACTGGTGTTCATGGCCGCTGAAAGTCTGACGCGGCGCGCGTTTCCGCATCATCCGCAGCTGTGGCGATTGTGGTCGCGTGACGGCGCCGCATCGCCGCAAGTGCTGGGGCGCACGCTCGGCGGTTACCTGTTCGTGCCGCTCGAGCTCGCACTCGTGGCGGCGTTTTACTACGCGACGAATCGGTGGTTGGGCTGGTGGCAACCGTCGGAAGTGCTGACCGATCCGAACATCCTCGGCTCCGCCGTACCGGCGCTGTCGCCGATCGCAATATCGCTGCAGGCGGGCTTCATGGAAGAGTGCGTGTTCCGCGCGATCCCGCTGTCGCTCGGCGCGTTGATCGGCGCGCGTTTCGGCCGGCGCACGCTCGGCATCGTGATCGCGGTGCTGCTGCAGGCGCTCGTGTTCGGCGGGGCGCACGCGAATTACCCTGGCTTTCCCGCGTACTCGCGACCGGTCGAGCTGCTGTTGCCGTCGATCGTCTGGGCGCTCATCTACCTGCGCTTCGGCCTGCTGCCGACGATCCTGCTGCACGCGACGTTCGACCTCTCGCTGTTTTCCATTCCGGTGTTCCTCGTCGACGCGCCGGGCGCGCGTGTGCAGCAGGCGCTCGTCATCGCCGCCGCGCTGGTGCCGCTTGCGATCGTCGTCGCGCGGCGTTGGCAGTCGGGTGCATGGCGCGAGTTTCCGGACCGCATGTGGAACGCTGCGTGGCGCGCCGATGCGCCAGGCAACGACCGCCCGACGGCCCACGCGCTTGCCGCCGGCCGGTTGTCATCGGCGTTCCAGCACGCGTTGCCGTTGCTCGGCATCGCGGGCGTGGTCGCGTGGGCGCTGCTTGCGCCATTCCACGCCGACGCTCCGCCGTTGCATCTCGATCGCGCCGAGGCCATCGCCGCAGCGGATGCCGCGCTGGCTGCGCAGGGCATCCAGCTCGGCCCGCAATGGCGGCGCTTTGCCGCGGTGAAGCTCGCAAGCGAAGAGGCCGCGCAATGGACGTGGCACAAGTTCGTCTGGCGAGAAGCGGGCGCCGAAGCGTATCGACGGCTGCTCGGGACGATCCTCGCGCCGCCGGTATGGGAAGTGCGCTATGCGATGTTCGACGGCGATGTCGTCGAGCGCGCCGAGGAGTGGCGTGTCACGATCACCGACGATCGCAACGTGCGCGCGCTCGTGCACACGCTGCCGGAGCAGCGCGCAGGTGCACGCCTTTCGCGCGAGGCAGCGCAGGCGCTGGCAGAGCGCGCGCTGAGGGCGCGTTTCGGCGTCGACGCGACCGCGCTCGAGCGCATCGCGGCCGACGAGCAACAGCGTCCGGCGCGCACCGACTGGTCGTTCGTGTTCGGCGACCGCCGTGCGGTCGTCGGTGCCGGCGGCGAAGCGCGCTATGCGGTCACGATCGCGGGCGACGAGGTCGCCGGCGCCGGGCGTTTCGTCCACGTGCCGGAGACGTGGACGCGCAACGAGCGCGAACGCGACAACCGCCTGCAGGTGATCGGACTCGCAGCGGTCGTCGTCTTCTTCGCGGCGGGTCTCGCGGCGCTGGTCGTCGGCATCGTCGGCTGGATACGGCATCGCGTCGACACGCGGTTGTTGCGGATCGTGTTCATCGCGACGTTCGCGATCGCGGCGCTGTCGGCGTTGAACGGGTGGCCTGCGGTTGCGATGCGTCTGTCGACGACCGAGCCGCTGGCGACGCAACTGACGACCAAGGTCCTGGGCGGCCTGGCGGCCGCGCTCCTTGGCGCACTGCTCGCCGGATTGTGCGCCGGGGTGGGTGCGTTCGGTGCGCGGATGGCGCCGCCGCTTGCACGCATCGGTCGCTGGCCGGCAACGGTTGCCGCGATCGCCGCCGGGGCGTTCGTCGTCGGCGTTCAGGTGGCGCTCAGTGCGCTTGCGACGCCGGACCAGCCGCGCTGGCCGCCGTCGGCATGGGAATCGCTGGCGCTACCGTTCGCGGGCGGCCTGCTGTCCGGGTTCGCGTTTCTCGCGTTCGCGAGCCTCGAGCTCTTCGTCGTGTACGTCGTTTCGCGGCTGACGCGCGGATTTTCGCAGCGGCTCTGGCTTGCGGTCATCGTCGTCGTCGCGCTCGAATGCGCGGCGGCGCTCGTGCAGGGACGCAGCAACCTGGCCGGCGCGCTCGTCTCCGGCATCATCGCCGGTGTCGCAGCGGCGTCGGTGCTGCTGTTGCTGCTTCGCTACGACGCGCGCCTCGTGCCCGCGTACGCCGCGACCGTCGTGCTGATGACCGGTGTCATCAAGGCTGCGCAGGCGAGTGCGTGGCTGCCGTTCAGCGCCGACGCCGCCGCGACGATCGCGATGGCCGTCTGGCTCACGCACTACCTTCGGCGCGACGCACCGCCGGCTGCTGCCTGAAAAGTAGGGTCAGACTCGACTTTTCCGGACGCATCAGGCGAGGTGCGCCGCGTTTGCGACAAGAAGTCGAGTCTGACCCTACTTTTCGATGTCGACGCCTGACCGCCTGCTCGCTCGCATCCGCGCGAAGCCGCGCGTCACGTATCCGCCCGAACTGCCGGTATCGCAGCGCGCGGCCGACATCGCGCGCGCGATTCGCGAGCACGCGGTCGTCATCGTGTCGGGCGAAACCGGTTCCGGCAAGACGACGCAGCTGCCGAAAATCTGTCTCGAAGCGGGTCGCGGTGAACGCGGCCTGATCGGACATACGCAGCCGCGCCGCATCGCGGCGCGCGCCGTCGCAGCGCGGATCGCGCAGGAACTCGGCACGCCGCTCGGGACCGACGTCGGCTACAAGGTTCGCTTCACCGATCGCACGCGTCCGGATGCCTACGTGAAGGTGATGACCGACGGCATCCTGCTTGCAGAAACGCAGCGCGACCGCGAGCTTGCGCGTTACGACACGATCATCGTCGACGAGGCGCACGAGCGCAGTCTGAACATCGACTTCCTGCTCGGCTACCTGAAACGTCTCGTGGCACGGCGCCCCGCGCTGCGCGTCGTCATCACGTCGGCGACGATCGACGCCGAGCGCTTTGCCGCGCATTTCGCGACGGCGCGCGGACCGGCGCCCGTAATCACCGTTTCCGGGCGTCTGTACCCGGTCGAGGTGCGCTATCGACCGCTGGTCTCGGGGGACGCCGAAGCGGACGACGAGGAAGAACTCGAGGAAGCGATCGCCGGCGCCGCGGAAACGTTGTGGCGCGAAGGCCCCGGCGACATCCTGGTGTTCCTGCCGGGGGAACGTGAAATCCGCGAAACGGCTGACGTGCTGCAGCGTGCGCTTGCACGCCGGCCTTACGCCGCGAGCATCGAGATCCTGCCGCTCTTCGCACGCTTGAGCGTCGACGCGCAACAGCGGGTGTTCACGCCGTCGCAGGGTCGGCGAATCGTGCTCGCCACCAACGTGGCCGAGACGTCGCTGACCGTTCCGGGCGTTCGTTATGTCATCGACAGCGGACTCGCCCGCATCAAGCGCTATTCGGTACGCAACAAGACGACGCTGCTGCAGATCGAAAAGATCGCGCAGGCATCCGCGAACCAGCGCGCGGGCCGGTGCGGGCGCGTGCAAAACGGCATTTGCGTACGCCTGTACGGCGAGGACGATTTCGCGGCGCGGCCGCCTTATCCGGACCCCGAAATCCTGCGCAGCTCGCTCGCGTCCGTCATCCTCCAGATGGCCGCGCTCGGTCTCGGCGACGTCGACGCGTTCCCGTTCGTCGACCCGCCGCTGCCGCGAGCGATCGCCGACGGCTATCAACTGCTGCAGGAACTCGAGGCGGTCGATGCCGATCGTGCGCTGACGCCGCGCGGCCGCGCGCTCGCCCGGCTGCCGCTCGATCCCCGCATCGGTCGCATCGTGCTCGCCGGACGCGACAGCGGTTGCCTCGCCGAAACGCTCGTCATCGCGAGCGCGCTATCGGTTCCCGATCCACGCGAGCGACCGCTCGAACGCGCGCAGGCTGCCGACCAGGCGCACCTGCAGTTTCGCGACGAACGTTCCGATTTCCTGTCGTTGATCGCGCTGTGGGAGTTCTTTGCGAGCCCTGCGCAAGTGGCGCTGTCGCATCGCCGCCGCGTCGACGCGTGCCGCGCGCACTTCGTGTCCTTCCTGCGGATGGTCGAGTGGCGCGACGTGCATGCACAACTCGTCGCCGCGCTGAACGAGGCCGGATGGAATGTCGATCCGCGGCTGCCCGCGGAGATCGACGCAGCGCGCTACGCGACGATCCACCGTGCGCTGCTTGCGGGGCTGCTCGGGAATATCGGCACGCGGTCGGAGCCGGCGGCGACGCTTGGCGGGCAGTACGATGGGGCGCGCGGCATCCGGTTCTTCCTGCACCCCGGATCCGGTCTCGCAAGGAAGACACCGAAGTGGGTGCTGGCCGCCGAGCTGACGCAAACGACGCGGCTGTTCGCACGCTGCGCGGCGCGCATCGAGCCGGAGTGGATCGAAGCCGTAGCAGGCGATCGCGTCGCTCGCGACTACTTCGATGCGCACTGGGATCGGACACGCGGTGAAGTGGTGGCAAGCGAGCGCGTGCAACTTTACGGATTGACGCTCGTCGCACGCCGGCCGGTCGTCTACGGGCCGATTGCGCCGGAAGCGGCGCGTGACGTCTTCATCCGCGAGGCGCTCGTTGCCGACGAGCTCGGCGTCGAAGCGCCGTTCGCTGTCCACAATCGCGCGTTGATTGCCGACGTCACTGCGCTCGAACAGAAAGCGCGTCGTGAAGACGTTCTCGTGGACGACGACGTGATCGCCGCCTTCTACGCGGAGCGGATCCCTGCCGACGTTCATTCGCGTGTGACGTTCGAGCGCTGGCGCCGGTCGAGCGAGCGGCGCGCGCCACGACAACTTTTCCTGACGCGAGAGACGTTGATGCGCCACGCAGCGCTCGCGGTGACCGAGGCGCTGTTTCCGGAAACGATGCACATTGCCGGCGGCGACTTTCCGCTGGTGTATCGGTTCGCACCGGGGCATCCGCTCGATGGCCTGACGTTGACCGTGCCGCTCGCCAGGCTCAACCAAGTGGATGGAGCCACGCTGTCGTGGCTCGTGCCGGGGCTGATCCGCGACAAGGTCACGTTGACATTGAAGGCGCTGCCGAAGGCGTTTCGCAACCGGCTGATACCCCTTCCCGACACGGTCACCGCGTTCCTGGAACAACCGCGCAAACCGGGACAGGCGATGGCCGATGCGTTGCGCGATTTCGTCGCGATGCGCCTCGGTGACGCCCCCGCCGCGTCCGCGTTCGACGTACCGGACCTTCCGCCGCATTTGCGCATCAATGTGCGGGTCGTCGATGCCGCCGGCGAAGAGCTCGCGATGGATCGCGATCTGACCGCGCTGCAGCAGCGGTTGCGCGAAGCGGCGCAGTTGTCGTTTGCCGAGCAGGATCCCGCGTTCGAACGCAAGGACCTCCGCGACTGGAATTTCGGCACATTGCCCGAGACGCTGACGACGCGACGCGGAGCGGAGCGGTTGACCGGGTATCCGGCGTTGGTGGACGACGGCGATGCCGTTTCGCTCCGGCTCCTCGATACGCGTGCCGCCGCGGAGGCTGCGACGCGCGAGGGCGTCAAGCGCCTGATCGCGCTTCAACTTGGCGCTGCACGAGCGCCCACGGCAGCGAACGCGGCGTGGAACGCCGTTCATCTCGCGCTGCGTGGCGCGATCCCGCTCGAGCGCCTGCAGCAGGACGTGCATGACGCGGTGATCGACCGCGCATACATCGGAGACGATCCGCTGCCGCGCGATCGCGACGCATTCACGGCGCAAGTGAAGCGCGCTCGCGCAAGGTTGCCGGCGGTTGCAGAAAGCGCGCTGCGGATGCTCGGCGCAATCGCCACCGAATACCAGGCGCTGTCGCGCACGCTCGCCGGCATGCCGGCCACGCAACGGATGCTTGCCGCCGAAATCCGCCAGCAGCGCGACGCGCTCGTGCATCCGGGGTTCTTCACCGAGACGCCCTGGGAGATGCTGCACCACATTCCGCGCTACCTGCAGGCGCTGGGCCGGCGCATCGAGCGCCAGTCGCGCAATCCAGACCGCGATTCACGGCACGCCGTGGAGGTGGCGCAGTGGTGGGCGCGGTATGCCGACCGCGTTGCTGCCGAACGGCGCGCGGGCGTCGTGTCGCCACGCTTGACGTCGTTTCGCTGGCTGCTCGAGGAGTTGCGCGTGTCGCTGTTCGCGCAGGAACTGCGGACGCCGGTGCCCGTCTCGTTCAAGCGTGTGGAGAAGGCCTGGTTGGAGCTCACGCGCGACGGCTGAGCGCGGTGGCGCCAGTGGCATACAATGCGGCCCCATGCTAGAGTCGTTTCGCTAAACGTTAGAGGTTTCCAAAGCCCTCGATGCCGCTTGGCCGCGCACACCGCTGACGCCGATGCCGCTTCCGCCTAGCCTGTGCCGCCCTCGAACGTAACGACAAGCGCTGCACCGGCTCGCCGCCCCATTCCCCGGGAGCTGGCCAAAATTCTCGCTGATTGCCGGGACCTCACCGTCCACCGGCTGCTGTTGTCGTTCACCGCGCTGCTCGATCGCGTGTGCGACATGCTGATGGATCGCGCGGGCAAGTCGGACGTTCGCGCGGAGCAGCAGCAGTTTCTCGAAGCGCGGCAGGTGCTGATCGCCGATCGCGCCGCCGTGATGTCGGAGTTCGAGAAGCGCCTGCGCACGCACATCGAGGAACGCGTTTCGGGACGCGCCGACGAGAAGGCGGATTTCTCGAAGGTCGATGCGTCGAAGCTCGCGTTGATCGATCTCAACACCGTCGACGAATCGGTGCTGGTCGGCAACATCGTCCGCGTCGTCGAGAACATGTGCCACGACGAGCTCGTCACGCTGAACCGCGGCGTCGGACATCTGCTCGGCAAGCCGCATCTCGAATCGTCGGCGAACCCGCTCGGTCCCGGCACGATCTTCGGCGCCTTCGCGGAAGCGCTCGGCACGCTGCACACCGAAAACCGGACGCGCTTCCAGATCCTGAAGGAGCTGAACCAGGCGCCGCTCGGTGAAGTCGCGGCGATCTATGCGGACGTCAACCGTCATCTCGCCAACCTGCGCATCGTGCCACCGGGATCGGTGCGTTCGGCGGCCGCACGCGGCAAGGCTGCGGCGCCGCGCAAGCGCCTCGCCGACGACAAGCCGGAGGTGTCCCAGCCCGCGCCCGAAATGGACGTGATGGCGATGTTCCGGCGCATGGCGTCGCATGGCGGCTTTCCGTTGACCGGACATCCGGCACCGCCGACGCGCGTGTCGCCGCCGCTGCCGCCAACACCCTCCGGCTACGTCCCCGGCGCGCCAATCGTCGCGACGCCTGGACTTCGCGAGGGACTCACTCGGCTGCAGCAGGGACAGACGCATTTCGACGTCGAAGGCATGCAGGTCACGTTCTCCGGCATTCCGGAAGGCCTGCACAACGTCCTGCGCGACCTGCAGGAATCTCCGCTCGGTCAGCGCGCGAACCAGCTCGAGGCGATGACGATCGAGATGGTCGCGATGTTGTTCGATTTCATCTTCGAGACGCGCGATCTGCCGGACGGCATCAAGGCGCTGCTCGCGCGGTTGCAGATTCCGGTGCTCAAGGTCGCGATGCTCGACGGCGCGTTCTTCGCGAAGAAAACGCATCCGTCGCGGCTTCTCGTCAATGCGCTCGCCGCTGCGGGCCTCGGGTGGTCGCCGGCGATGGGCCAGGACGATCCGCTGTACCAGACGATCGACCGGATCGTGCACCGGATCATCGATGGATTCGGCGACAACCTCGGCATCTTCGACGAGCTTCGCGCGGAGCTCGAAGCGTTCCTCGCCGCCGAGGAACAGGTGGCCGAAGCGAACTTCGCAACGACCGCCGAGGAGATCAACGAGGGCGACCGCAAGGATCTCGCAGGTCTCGTCGCGAAATCGGAAATCGAGCGCCGCGTCGAAAGCTATCCGATCCCGCGGTTCCTGGCCGAATTCCTGCGCCGCAAATGGCAGCACACGCTCGAAGGCATTTATCTGCGCGAGGGCGAGGACAGCGATGCATGGGGCTCCAGTGTCGCCACGCTCGAGGACCTCGTGTGGAGCGTCCAGCCGAAGAAGACGCCCGAGGATCGCAAGCACCTGGTAGCGCTGCTGCCGTCGTTGCTGAAGCGGATCGCCGCCGGCGCGCCGGCGGCGCAGTGGGCGCCTGGCGAGCGCGAGTCGTTCATGTCAAACCTCGTCGAAGCGCATGCGGCGGCGGTCAAGCCGTCGCTTGCGGCCGTGCCATCACCGACGGCTGCCGTCGCTGAAGCGGCCAAGGCCGAGGCCGAAGTCGCGAAGGCGGCCGGCGATTCCGACAAGGCTGCGCGCGCCGAAGCGCTCGCAGCGGCGATGGCGCCGGCAGAGCCCGCGCTGCCCGATGCCGCCGCCGCGGTGCTCGACGACGAATACCTCGAGATCGCCCGCAGCATGGATCGCGGCATGTGGGTCGAGTTCGAGGACGAAGACGGGCAGCTGTCGTTCGCCAAACTCGCGTGGGTGAGCCCGTTGCGCGGCAATTACCTGTTCACGAATCGGCAGGGCCAGCGCGCGCTATCGCTGACCGCGGAGGTCCTCGCCGAGCAGTTCCGCGCCAACCGCGCGCGCCTCGTCGAAGCCGAGCCGCTGATCGATCGCGCCTTCACGCGCGTCATCGGAGAGTTGTCGGATCGCTTCGAACTCGAGACGGCGTCCGTCTGAAGCGTCGCGTGACGGCCATTACGGGCGCGTTGCGGCGCGCCGTGCCGATCCTGTTCACGGCACGCATCGTCGGACTGGCGACGTTGCCGCTCCTGATCAGCGCCATCGTGTGGGTCGCAATCGGCGTCATGGCGTGGGAGCCGCTGATCAACGGGCTGTCGCGCTGGTTCGGCGCCGAAGGCGCTCAGGCGTCGTGGCAGCGGATCGTCGCCGAGGTGGTCGCGGTGCTCGTGTTCTTCGCACTGGCCGCTGCGACCGCGATCGCGGCGATCGCCGTGCTGACGATGCCGGTCATCGTTCGCACCGTTGCGGCGCGCCATTTCCCTGGACTCGCCGCGCGGCGCGGCGGCACGTTCATCGGCAGCATGCGCAACGCGTCGATCGCACTCGGGGTATTCGTGCCACTGTGGCTGCTCGCGTTGCCGCTGCTCGCGCTGCCACCGCTCTACGTCGCGGTTTCGCTGCTGTTGAACGCGTGGCTGTCGCAGCGGATGTTTCGTTACGATGCGCTCGCCGAGCATGCGAGTGCCGACGAGATTCGCGCCGTACTGCGCGAGAATCGCATGCGGTTGCTCGGGCTCGGCCTCGCCTTGTCACCGCTGTCGCTGGTGCCGATCGTCAACCTGCTCGTGCTGCCCATCTATGCCGGTATCGCGTTCACCGAGCTTTGCCTGTCGGAGCTCGCGCAGCTGCGGGCGCGCACGTTCACGCCGAGCGCAACCCACGTCGATCAACGCGTCGCTCGTACGCATTCGGCAACGAGCTCGGGGCCGCGGTAGATCAATCCCGTATAGAGCTGGACCAGCGTCGCGCCGGCGTCGATCTTCGCGCGTGCACCGTCACCGTCCAGGATGCCGCCGACGCCGATGATCGGCAGTGCGCCGTCGAGCGCGTGCGCGAGCACCTTGATGAGCGCCGTGGCGCGCGTTGCAAGCGGCGCGCCGGACAAGCCTCCGGCCTCGTCGGCGTGTGCGAGTCCCTCCACACCCGTGCGGGCAAGCGTCGTGTTCGTCGCGATCACGGCATCGATCCGGTGTCGAACGAGCTGCCGGCCGATCGTCCGGACAGCGTCATCGGCGAGATCGGGCGCGATCTTTACCGCGAGCGGCACGCGCCGCCCGTGTCGTTGCGCGAGCGCGTCGCGTTCGCGGGTGATGCGCGCGAGCAATGCCGCAAGCGCCGTCTCCGCCTGCAGGTCGCGCAAGCCCTGCGTGTTCGGAGACGATACGTTGATCGTGACGTAACTCGCATGCGCGTGCACGGCACGCAGGCCGAACACGTAATCGTCGGCGGCACGCTCGTTCGGCGTATCGAAGTTCTTGCCGAGGTTGATACCGAGCACGCCGCGAAACCCGGAACGCTCGACGTTGGCAACGAAGCGCTCGACGCCGTCATTGTTGAATCCGAGGCGATTGATCAAGGCGTGCGCCGGCGGCAGTCGGAACATCCGCGGCCTCGAATTGCCCGGCTGTGCGCGGGGCGTCACCGTACCGGCCTCGAGGAAGCCGAACCCGAGCGCCGCGAGGCCCGCAAGATGCTGCGCGTTCTTGTCGAGACCGGCAGCCAGCCCGACGCGATTGGGAAAGCGGATCCCCATCGCCTCGACGGGCGCTTCGTCAACACGCGGCAGCGCCAGTCGGGCGATGCCGAAGTTGGTCGCCGCATCCAGACTCCGCAGTGCGATGTCGTGCGCAAGCTCCGGATCCGCCGCAAACAGCAACGGGCGAAACAGCGAATAAAGCATGCGCGATGTTACTATCGCTCCACTCGCTACGACTCATGATTTCGCATCGGCGGACCTTCGTTGCCTTCGCGATGGCGATCGCCGTCGCGGCCAGTTCTCCACTCGATGCAGCAGCGCGCAAAGACGCGGTGCCTTCGCCTTCCGGATACGCACAACGCGACGACGTCCGGGAATTCATCGACGATCTCGCACGCGATCACGGCTTTGCGCGCGCGACATTGCGCAACTGGTTCAGCGACGTGCGCTACCAGCCGAAAATCGTCGCGGCGATGCAGCGGCCGCTGGTCGAGCCGCCGAAATGGTACGAATACGCGCCGCAATTCCTTTCGCCCGCGCGCATCGACGAAGGTGTCGCGTTCTATCGCGCCCACGAGGCGGCGCTGCGCCGCGCGGAAGCCGCGTTCGGCGTGCCCGCCGAGATCATCGTCGCCATCATCGGCGTCGAGACGTTCTACGGCCGCAACATGGGCGGTTATCGGATCATCGACGCGCTTTCGACGCTCGCGTTCGACTACCCGCGGCGCGCGACGTTCTTTCGCGGTGAACTGCGCGAATTCCTGTTGCTCGCCCGCGGCGAAGGTTTTTCACCGCTCGCGCCGAAGGGTTCGTTCGCCGGTGCGCTCGGCGTTCCGCAGTTCATGCCGGGCAGCGTGCGCCGCTACGCGATCGATTTCGACGGCGACGGTCACGTCGATCTGTGGAAGAGCGACGAGGACGCGATCGGCAGTATCGCGAATTACCTCGTGCGGCACGACTGGCTGCGCGACCAGCCGGTGTGGTCGCGGGCGACCGTTGCCGCCTCGCAACGCGACGCTGCGATGGCGCGCCTCGAAGGGGGAATCTCCGAGCGGCGACCGCTCGCCGCGTGGAACGCTGACGGGGTCGCGGCCGAACGGCTGCCCGATCCGCTCGGACCCGAGCCGGTAGGCCTGCTCGCGCTGGAGGAGTCGCCCGACACCGGTGCCGATGGGCTGAGCCTGTGGATAGCGTTTCCGAACTTCTACGTGATCACGCGATACAACAAGAGCCGCTTGTATGCAGCCGCAGTGACGGCGCTCGCCGAGGCGATTCGCGACGCCTACGCTGCGCGGGCCGACTCAGTGCTGCGCTGACGCGAGCCTCCGCGCGTGTTCGACGAGCGCGCGTGTCGATGGATCGACGCTCGCAGGCAGCTTCGCCTCGCCGGCGAGCGCTGCGACAATGGGTTTTGCGAGCGTCTTGCCGAGTTCGACACCCCATTGGTCGAATGAATTGATCCCGTACAGCACACCCTCGACGAACGTGCGGTGCTCGTAGAGCGCCAGTAGCGCGCCGAGCGAGCGCGCGTCGAGCGTCGGCAGCAACAGCATCGTCGACGCGCGGTTGCCGGGACAGCGGCGGGCTTCGATCGCCGCATCGAGCTCGGCTTGCGACGCGCATTGTGACTCGAGTTCCGCGCGGAGCGATGTTTCGCCGCGACCCACCAGCAGCGCCTGCGCCTGCGCGAGCGCATTGGCGACGAGCAGCGTTTGCTGGTCGCCGAGCGGATGCCGGGCACGCACCGGCACGATGAATTCGACGGGCGTTTCGTGCGTGCCCTGATGCAGCCATTGAAAAAAGGCGTGCTGGCTGTCGGTGCCCACATCGCCCCACAACGCGGGCGCTGTCGGACCGTCGACCGGCGCACCGTTGCGCAACACCGACTTGCCGTTGCTTTCGAGCTGCAACTGCTGCAGGTAGGCCGGAAGACGGGCAAGGGCTTGCGCATACGGCACGACGATGCGCTGTGCATGGCCGAGCCAGCGCGCATTCCAGTACGACACGAGTGCGAGCAGCACCGGCACGTTCCGTGCGAGCGGCGTCATCAGGAAATGCGTGTCCATCGCCTGCGCGCCGTCGAGGAGTTCGGAGAAGGTCGGATACCCGGTGCGCAGCGCGATCGAGAGCCCGACCGCGGACCATAGCGAGTAGCGGCCGCCAACCCCCTCCGCCATCGGCAGGATGTCGGCATCGCGGATGCCGAACGCGCGCGCGGCTTCGACATTCGACGAGACGGCGATGAAGTGCGACGCGACGTCGTGCCCGGGCGGCAGGTGGCGCATCAGCCACCCGCGACCGCTGCGGGCATTGGCGAGCGTCTCCTGCGTCGTGAAGGTCTTCGACACGACGACGAACAGTGTCGATGCCGGATCGCGTTCGCCGAGCGCGCGCGTCAGGTGCTCGGGATCGACGTTGGAAACGAACGTGACGTCGGGAGCACCGCGACGCGCATGCTCCGGCCCGGCGAGCGCGTCGCATACGAGCCGCGGCCCGAGATCGGATCCGCCGATGCCGATGTTGACGATCGAGCGCAGCGGCCGCCCGGTGGCGCCCTTGCGACGGCCGTCACGCACCGAATCGGCGATGTCGGCCATGCGGGCGCGGGTTGCGCGCATCTCGATCGTCACATCGACGCCGTCGACGGTAACCGACGTCGACGGCGGCGCGCGCAGCGCCGTATGCAGCACCGGGCGGTGCTCCGAAAGGTTGAGCTTCTCCCCGGCGAACAGTGCATGGATCCAGTGCGACAGGTTGGCCGCTTCGGCCGCCTGCACCAGCACGTCGAGCGCGCCGGCGTCGATACGCTCCTTCGAAACGTCGATTCGCCAGTCGTTCCAGTCGAACGTCAGCGCGTCCGTGCGCGCAGCGTCCCGCGCAAACAATTCATGCAGCGTCGTTGCACGCAACCGTCGCGCGCGCTCGGCGAGTTCTGCCGGAAGGGAATCGGTTGCAATGCGCATGGAAGTTTGCTGGCGCGGAAGGTTGGTCGGGAACGGCGACGAACGCGACCACCGCAACGGGCAATGCTAGCATCGGACCGCTTCGCCGCCGCCTCCGATGAATGCTCCCGACGTTGCCGACAAGGACCTGCCGGTCAAGGAAGACACGCGGCTACTCGGGCGAGTCCTGGGCGACGTGTTGCGGTCGCAGATCGGCGACGCCGGTTTCGAACGGATCGAGGCGATACGGCAGGCGGCGATCGCCTTTCGCCGCGCGACCGGCGCCGATGCCGACCGCTTTCGGCGCACCCTTGCCGACCTGCTGAATCCACTGCCGATCCCACAGACGCTCGAGGTCGTTCGCGCGTTCAGTTATTTCTCGCACCTCGCGAACATCGCCGAGGACGTGCATCAGAACCGGCGCCGTCGCGCGCACGCGCTCGCCGGGTCATCGCCACGGCGGGGCGATATCGCGGAGGCGGTACCGCGGCTCGCCACGCAGGGCCTCGACCGCGCAACGATCGAGCGCTGGCTGGCCGAAGCGCGCATCGCCCCGGTGCTGACGGCACACCCGACCGAAGTGCAGCGCAAGAGCATTCTCGACGTCGAACGCGAAATTGCACGACTCCTCACGTGGCGTGACCGCACAGTGCTCACACCGGACGAACAACAGGAGTTCGATGCAAGCCTTCATGCGTCGGTGCTCGAGCTGTGGCAGACGGCCATGCTTCGACTGTCGCGCCTGCACGTCAGGGACGAGATCGACAACGGACTCGCGTATTACCGATACACGTTTCTGGACGAGATCCCGCGTGTTTACGCCGCGTTCGAGCGCATCATGGCGGCGCAGTTCGGGCTCGGCCCCGACGCTGTGCCTTCGTTCCTGCGCATGGGGTCATGGATCGGCGGCGATCGCGACGGCAATCCGTATGTCGACGCGGACACGCTGCGGTATGCGATGCACGCGCAGTCGGGCGTCGCACTCGAGCATTACCTCGACGTCGTGCACCGCCTCGGCGCCGAGTTGTCGCTGTCGACGCGGCTCGTCACGCCGTCGGATGCGCTGCTCGCGCTGGCCGCGGCGGCGAGCGATGCGAGTCCGCATCGGCAGGACGAACCGTACCGGCAGGCGTTGGTCGGCATCTACGCGCGGCTCGCTGCAACGGCGCGCAACCTGACGACGCTCGTTCGCGTACGTGCGGCACAGGTGGACGCACTGCCGTACGCGAGCGCGGGCGAGTTTCGCGCCGATCTCGACACGATCGCCGCTTCGCTCGCGCGGCATGGCGCACAAGCACTCGCCGCGCGCCGCCTCGATCCGCTGCGGCGCGCCGTCGACGTATTCGGGTTTCAACTGGCGGCGCTCGATCTGCGACAGAACAGCGACGTCCACGAGGCGGTCGTTGCCGAACTCCTCGCGCATGCCCGCGCCGCCGACGACTACGACGCGCTGGATGAGAATGCGCGCGTCGCGCTGCTCGTCCGCGAACTGCAAAGCCCGCGCCCGCTGTGGTCGCCGCATCTCGACTATTCCGAGCAGGTCGTCGCAGAACTCGACATCCTCCGCGTCGCCGCGGATGCAAGGCGGCGCTATGGGGACGATGCGCTGCCCAATTACGTGATCTCGAAGTGCCAGTCGGTTTCCGACTTGCTGGAAGTCGCGTTGTTATTGAAGGAAGCGGGACTCGCACGCGCGGATCGCATCGACGTCGACATCGTGCCGCTGTTCGAAACGATCGGCGATCTGGAGCACTGCCCGGTGACGATGCGCGAGGCGCTTTCGCTGCCGATCTACCGCGCGTTCGTGGCCAGCCGCGGAGATGCGCAAGAGGTCATGCTCGGCTACTCGGACAGCAACAAGGACGGCGGCTACCTGACGTCGAGCTGGGCGATCTATTGCGCCGAGCGCTCGCTCGTCGCGACGATGCGTGCGCAGGGCGTTCGATTGCGTCTGTTTCATGGCCGCGGCGGCACCGTCGGTCGCGGTGGCGGTCCGAGCTACGACGCGATTCTTGCGCAGCCGGCCGGCAGCGTAACCGGCGGCCTGCGGCTGACGGAACAGGGGGAGATCATCGCGAGCAAGTATTCGGATCCGGAGCTCGGGCGAAGGAATCTCGAAGCGCTGGTCGCCGCGACGCTCGATGCGAGCCTGCAGGATGCGGAGCAACTGGGCGACGATGCCGAACACTTTTTCGCAGCGATGAATGCGTTGTCCGCGCATGCGCTGCGCGCGTACCGTTCGCTCGTCTACGACACGCCCGGGTTCAACGAGTATTTCCGCGCATCGACGCCGATCTCCGAGATCTCCGAACTCAAGATCGGCAGCCGGCCGGCGTCGCGAACCGCGTCGTCGCGCATCGAGGACCTGCGCGCGATACCGTGGGTGTTCAGCTGGGGACAGTGCCGGTTGATGCTGCCCGGCTGGTACGGCTTCGGATCAGGCGTCGATACGTACCTGCACGAAACGCCCGATGGCCTCTCGTTGCTGCGGTCGATGCACGCGCGCTGGCCGTTCTTTCGCGCGACGATGTCCAACATGGGCATGGTGCTCGCCAAGACCGACCTCGCCATCGCGTCGCGCTACGCCGAGCTCGTTGCCGATGCCGTGGTTCGCGACACGATCTTCGCTCGCATCCGCGACGAACACGCCGCCACGCTGCGCCATTACCTCGCGATCACCGGACAATCGAGCCTGCTCGAAGACAACCCGACGCTTGCGCGCAGCATCCGCAATCGCTTTCCCTACCTCGACCCGCTCAATCATCTGCAGATCGAGCTGCTGCGACGTCATCGCGCCGGCGATACGAACGTGCGCACGTCGCGCGCCATTCATCTGACGATCAACGGGCTGGCCGCCGGCCTTCGGAATAGCGGCTAGAGCGCGTGAGCGGGTCGGTATAATCGCCGCACGCGGTGCGCGAGCGTTCGACGCACACGTCGAACCGGAACCACGCGCAACCGCGCCGATGCGCATTCTCCTCTCCAACGACGACGGGTATTTCGCGCCGGGCCTCGAACATCTCGCCGCGGCACTTGCCCCGCATGCCGACATCACCGTCGTCGCGCCCGAGCGTGACCGAAGCGGTGCCTCGAATTCGCTGACACTCGATCGACCGCTGTCGGTGCGGCGCGCACCGAACGGTTTCCAGTTCGTCAACGGCACGCCCACCGATTGCGTTCACCTCGCCGTGACCGGCCTGCTCGAGACGTTGCCCGACATGATCATCTCGGGCATCAATCTTGGCGCGAACATGGGTGACGACACGATCTATTCGGGGACGGTCGCTGCGGCAACCGAAGGTTTCCTGCTCGGCGTGCCGTCCGTGGCGATATCGCTTGCCTCCAAGACGGCCGAGCATTTCGAAACCGCGGCCGCTGTTGCACTCGAATTGGTCGAACGGCACCGCCGGCAGGCGGCCGGTCCGTGGCTCCTCAACGTGAACGTGCCGGATATCGAGCGCGGCGACGTGCGCGGCTATCGGATCACGCGCCTCGGTCGTCGGCACAAGGCCGAAGATGTCATCCGCATGCAGAGCCCGCGCGGCGAAACCGTGTACTGGGTCGGCGCCGCCGGTGCCGCGGCCGATGCGGGCGAGGGCACCGACTTTCACGCGGTCGGCAGCCACTACGTTTCGATCACGCCGTTGCAGATCGATCTGACCAATCGCGATCAGATGGCCGGCGTGTCGGCGTGGCTCGAGCGTTGAGGTTGCGGATGCGAGGTCGATGGGCAGCGTAGGCAATCGCGGCGGCGGAACGAGCGGTATCGGCATGACGTCCGACCGCACGCGTGCGCGCATGATCGAGCGCCTGCGCGCCGATGGAATCCGGGACGAGGTCGTGCTGTCCGCGATGAACGCGGTGCCTCGTCACATCTTCGTCGATGAAGCGCTCGCGATTCGCGCCTACGACGACTCGCCGCTGCCGATCGGCCATGGTCAAACGATCTCGCAGCCCTGGGTGGTTGCGCGGATGACCGAACTGGCGCGAAACGGGCGCGCGCTCGACGGCGTGCTCGAGATCGGTACCGGGTGCGGCTACCAGACGGCCGTTCTCGCGCACCTCGCGACGACCGTCTATACGATCGAACGGATCGCCGCCCTCGTCAACAAGGCGCGGCGCCACATCCAGTCGCTGAAGATTCGCAACGTCCGTCTTGCGCACGGCGATGGCAGTGCCGACCTTGGCGAAGCGATCAGCGTCGACGCGATCATCGTATCGGCCGGCGCCACCCATGTCCCGGCGCCTCTGCTGCGTCATCTGAAGCCGGGCGGGCGCATGGTGCTTCCCCTCGCGAGCAGCGAGGAAGGCGAGCGCGGCGTGCAGCGGCTGACGGTCATCGAAGCCGCGTCCACCGGAATGCGGGAGCAAACGTTCGATACGGTACGATTCGTGCCCCTGTTGCCGGGGCTCGGCTGAACTTCCGAGCCACTCGCCAGTCGTTGCATCGATGCGTCCTACCACCTCCGGCTCGTCGTCGTGTCGCGGACTACTTCGTCTGACCGCCGCGCTGATTGCGGCGATCATCGTCAGCGGGGGCTGCGCGACGCGGCGTCCGGCGCCGGTCGAGGACCGCGCGATGACGGGTGTCCCGCCTTCGCCCGCCATCGCGCCGCCGTCGACCATCGCGCCGTCCGTGGCCGCGCCCATGGCATCGGCCCCAGCACCGACGTACACGGTCAAGCGTGGCGACACACTGCATCAGATTGCTCTCGACACCGGGCTCGACTATCGCGAGCTCGCGGCATGGAACAACGTCGAGAACGTCAACGTGATCCGCGTCGGGCAGGTGTTGCGACTGACCGCACCCGGTGAAGCCCCGCCTGCGACAGCGGATGCATCGACCGGCGTGACGACGTCACCGTTACGCGGACCGCCGCCCGTCGTCGAAGCGAAGCCGGGAACGATGCCTGCATCACCGCTCGCAACCGCTCCGATCGCCACGGTACCGCATGCTGCGCCGATCACCGGCGGCAGCGTCAAGACGTCTCCGAAGGCGGTGAAGGAGCCGTATTCGGATCACGCCGTGCGCGAACTGACGCTCGCTGCGAGCGCCGTGCCCGCTCCGCCGGACGCGCTCGCGATGGCGACGCCGCCGGGGCCGCGCATCGAACCCCGCGCGGACGCCAAGTCCGATGCGCGTGAACCGGCTCCGGCCGCACGCACACCCGCCGGAGCGGCGAACACGCCCGCGACCGCCGGCGACGGCGATCAGCTCGACTGGGCATGGCCGACGAAGGGGCGCATCATCGCCGGTTTTTCCGACACCGCGAACCTGAAGGGCATCGACATCGCCGGCACGGCAGGGCAGGCGGTGCATGCGAGCGCGCCCGGACGTGTCGTCTACGCGGGCAACGGCCTTCGCGGCTACGGCAAGCTGATCATCATCAAGCACAACGCGACGTACTTGTCCGCGTACGCGCACAACCGGGAAATCCTGGTCAAGGAAGGGCAGCAGGTGACGCGCGGTCAGAAGATTGCCGAAATGGGCAACACCGACGCCGATCAGGTGAAGCTGCATTTCGAGATCCGCCGTCAGGGACGCCCGATGGACCCCAGCAAATACCTGCCGCCTGCGTAGCGCGGCCTACAGCGCGCGAAGCTTCGCCGGTGCGGGCAGCACTTCGATCGCGCGCTCGAGCGTGGCGATCAGCGCGAGCCGTTCCGCGTCACGGCGATTGCCCTCGCCGTAGCGCAGCGTTGCAAACGCATCGCCGATCGCCCGGAACGCGATGGCGAATTGCGGCCAGCGCAGCGCCGCGCGTTCGGCGAACGCCAGTGGCCCCTCGTACGTGAAGCGCGGCAAGCCCGCACGGGCGAGACGGCGACACACGTCGTTCCACAGCATCAACGCACGCTCCTGGCGCTTGCGCCGCGCGGCGAACCACGCGAGCACGCCGCCTGCCCATGCGAGCAGCGCGAACGAAACGGCAACGGCGATCTCCCAAGGCGCAAAATCATCCAGCTTCCAGTCGCGCCACAGCGCGCGCTGCCGATCGCGATTGAACTGGATGACGTTGCGGCTCCATTGGTGGTTGATCGCGTCGAGCGCGAGCTGCATACCCTTCAGCCAGCTTCCATCCTGACGCGCGAACAGCGGCACCGGCTCGTTCGCAGGAACCGAACCGAACAGCCCGCGATCGACGCGTGACGGCGCAACCGCCGCAGTCGGGTCGAAGCGTTGCCAGTGGCCGTCGATGATCGCCTCGGCCCACGCATGCGCATCCGATTGCCGAACGATCATGTAACCGCCGCGCGGATTGATCTCCCCGCCCTGGTAGCCGGTGACGACGCGGGCAGGGATGCCGGCTGCGCGCAGCATCACGACGAATGCGCTCGCGTAGTGCTCGCAGAATCCGCGCCGCGTGTCGAACAGGAACGCGTCGACGGGCGCGTCCTCCATCAGCGGCGGCGCGAGCGTGTAGAAGAACGGCTCATCGCGAAACCACTGCAGGACTGCACGGATGAATCGGCGGTCGTCCGGGTAGTCCTCTCGTAACGAGCGCGCGAACGCGATCGTGCGCGGATTGGCGGGTGGTTCGCGCAGATTGATCTGGGCATCGCGCGCCGAGGCGACCGGGTAGCTGTCGGTCAACGAGGACTGGATCGAATAACGCAGCGGTTGCGTGATCGGAGCGCGCATCAGCAGTTGCTGTTCGCGCGAGTATCCGGCGTAGCCGCCCGCGCTGCCGCGCATCCCCGGATCGGACTCGAGTTGCGGCGCGCCGGACGGAAATTCGAGTGCAAACAGCCACGGATGATCGTTCGGTTCGAGCGTCACCGTGTAGCGCGACGTCGATCCATTTTCACTCGCGAGCCTGCCGCCGAGCAGCGGCGACAGGCTGCGCCATTCGCGGCCATTGAACAGAGACAGCACGGGACCGCGCCAGTAACGCAATCGCGATGGCGGCGGTTCACCGTCGAAATCGACGCGGAAGGCGACCGTATCGTTCAATGCGAGCTCGCTGATCGACCCGGGCGACATCCGGTCGGAGAGGCCGGTCGTCGCCGCGCGGTCCGCGGGCAGACCCCACAGCGGCGTTGCAAGGCGCGGAAACAACACGAACAGCGCGGCCGCGATCGGCAGTCCCTGCGCAAGCATCGCGGCCGTGCGTCGAAGTGTCGCGCGCCACGGTGGGCGTGCCGTCGCCGTCGGATCGTCGAAAGCGAGCGCTTCGAGCGCGCCGCCAACCGCGAGCACCGCGGGCAGTGCCGCCACCGCGGCGAGCATCGACTGGCTGTAGAAGAACGGTGTGATCAGCAGAAAGATCGCGAGGCAGATGAGCAGCGAGCCGTCGCGCAGCGTTCGTACTTCGAGGAACTTGATGCCGACGAGTACGAACAGGAATGCGACGCACGGATCGCGTCCGACGAAGTAGCCGTACGATTTTCGGATCGCGAACGCGATGGCGAGGGCGAACACTGCGAGCGCCCATGACGGAATGTGCGCCGGCGTCGCGCGCGGGCGCGCGCGATCGCGCCGCAACAATGCAAAGCGAAGCAGCACGAGCGCAATGCCAAACGCTGCGACCCAGATCGGCAGATGCACCGCCTGTGGGATCTGCGCAGCGGCGAGCAGTACGCCGAGGCTCGTCATCTGCGCCGGCGTCAGCAGCGGCGCCGGTGCTGCAGCGGCGCGATGGGTCCAACGTACTTTCAAGGCATCAGCGCCAACGCGGTCAATGCAGTGCGCCGGTGTTCGCGTCCCGAACCCGTCGCGAGGCGCGTGCCGGGGATCGTCAGCGCGAAGGGTCGTGTCGTGCGCTCCGCCGCGAGTATCCAGGCGCAAAGCCTCGATAGTCGCGCTTCGGCTTCGAGCTCCCTGGGCATGCGCGCCCAATCGAGCGCGAGCGGACCACCTCCGCCCGTGCCTTCGAACGACTTCGAGAACCATCCCGCCCCGCGCGCGACCGCTTTCCACGCGACGCGCTGCAGCGGGTCGCCCCGCTGGTATTCCCGCAATCCCGCGAGGTCCGCGTCATCACCTTGCCCGTGCGCATGCGGGTCGATGCCGCGTTCCCCCGTGGGCAACGGAGGCGGGTGCGCTTCCGGCGCCGGATAGGCGATGCCCGACAACGGGAAGTGCACGTACGCCCAGCCGCGCCACAGCCCGAGTGGATGATTCGAGGACAGCGTGACGCGTCCCAGCGGCACACGTCCACGCTTCATCGCCGGAGCGGCGAGCGTGACCGTCTGCGTCGATGCCGCGGCGACCGACGCCTTGGCGCGCACGTTGTTCGCGGCGATGCTGATCGCATGACGATCGATCGCACCGGCGGATACGGCGAGCGAAAAGACGACGTTGCCGCCGACGAACGCGTCGCTGGCAGCGAGCGGCTTGACTTCGATGCCGGCCAGGTTGCGAAACGTGTGCAGCAGCGCCGCTGCGACGAGACCGCTGAGCGCGAACGTGACGCCGAGTCCGAGCGACAGCGCGTAGTTGAGCGACGTCAGCAGCATCATCAGCAACGTCGCGATGACTGCATATCCGCGGCGCGTTGGCAGGATGTAGATGCGCGAATGTCGCAGCACGACCGGTGCCCGATCGGCGGGCGCGGCGCGAAACGCACGTTGTCGCACGCGCGCCAGCGCGTCGGTCACGACGCTGCGCGCGTCGCGCGTGACGACCGCGTTCACGGCAGCGGAACGGCGCGAATCAACGTCTGCGCTTGCAATGCACCCGCGCGTGCACCGCCGGCAAGGCGATGACCCGCAACCGCGGGGAAGACCGCCTGCACGTCTTCCGGCACCGCCATCGGGCGTCCTGCGAGCAGTGCCCACGCGCGAGCCGCCGACAGCAGCATGAGACCCGCGCGCGGGCTCAAGCCGCGCCGTGCACCCGCTTCACCGCTCGCGCCGGCGGTCTGGCCGGGCAGATGCCCGCGCGAGGCGGCCAGCAGCGATTGCACATAGTCGAGCAGCGCCGGAGCGACATGAATCGCGGCCGCTTCGCGTTGCCAGTCGGCGAGCGTCGCCGGATCGGCCTGGGGCACCAGGTCGACGAGCTTGGCGCGGCGATCGCCGCCCGCCAGCAGTTCGCGTTCTGCGACGGCGTCGGGATAACCGAGTTCGATCGCGATCAGGAAGCGATCGAGCTGTGATTCGGGGAGCGGATACGCGCCGATCTGCTCGACGGGATTTTGCGTCGCAATGACAAAGAACGGCTCCGGCAGCGGGCGCGTCTGCCCGTCCTGCGACACCTGACGCTCTTCCATCGCTTCCAGCAGCGCGCTCTGCGTCTTCGGGGGCGCGCGGTTGATCTCGTCGGCGAGGACTACCGAATGGAAAATCGGCCCGGCGTGGAAACGGAACGTCTGCGTGCGTTCGTCGTAGACGGAAACGCCGAGCACGTCCGCCGGCAGCAAATCGCTCGTGAACTGGATGCGCGCGTACTTGAGGCCGAGCGCTGCGGCGAGCGCGTGCGCAAGCGTCGACTTGCCGACGCCCGGAATGTCCTCGATCAGCAGGTGACCGCGCGCAAGCAGGCAGGCGAGCGCCAGCTTGAGCGGCTCGTCCTTGCCGACGACGATTTGCGCCAGCTGCTGCAAAACGACGGCGAGCCGGTGCGCGGTCGGGACGGCTTGCGAAGCGGAACGAACGGTCATTGGACGGGCCGATAAGTCGTTTGGGGACGATGCGCACTTTAGCCTGTACGGTGAACGCTCGTCACGCCGCGCCGACGGCGCTAGACTTCGAAGGCACGGACGGTCGTTCCAACGGGGTCGTAGGCTTCTGAGGGCTCACCGCCGCTGCGCTCGCCGCCTTCTCGCTCATCCTCGCTTTCGAAAGCCGTGGCCACCACTGCGTACATCACCCACCCGTCTTGCCTGCTGCACGAGATGGGACCCGATCATCCGGAATGCCCGGAGCGGCTCGCGTCGATCAACGATCACATGATCGCGCTCGGCCTCGATGGTCACGTCGCGCGGCACGAAGCGACCCGCGCGACGCGCGAACAGCTGTCGCGCGTACACGCAGCCGCGTACGTCGAGGCGATCGAGCGCGCAGCACCGTCCAGCGGGCTGCGCTACCTGGATCCCGACACCGCGCTCAACCGCCATTCGGTGGAAGCGGCGCTGCATGCGGCAGGTGCAGTCGTCAATGCGGTGGACCTGGTCTGCGGCGGCGAGTACATGACGGCGTTTTGCGCGGTGCGGCCGCCCGGTCACCATGCGGAAAGCGCGCGTGCAATGGGATTCTGTGTCTTCAACAACGTTGCCGTCGGTGCGGCGCACGCGCTTGCCGTGCATGGGCTGTCACGCGTGGCGATCGTTGACTTCGACGTCCACCATGGCAACGGGACCGAGGAAATGTACTCGGACGACGAACACGTGCTGATGGTGTCGACGTTCCAGTATCCGCTCTACCCGTATTCGGGCGTCGTCAACCCGGCACCGAACATGGTCAACGTTCCACTTGCCGCCGGCAGCGGCAGTGCTCAATTCCGTGCCGCGGTCACCGAACGCTGGCTGCCGGCGCTCGATGCGTTCGAGCCCGAGCTGATCGTGATCTCTGCGGGATTCGACGCGCACCGCGACGATCCGCTCGCGGGCTTGGCATTCACCGAGGACGATTACGCGTGGGTCACGCAGCAACTGATGGATGTCGCGCGCCGGTACGCGAGCGGTCGCGTCGTTTCGTCGCTCGAAGGCGGCTACGCGTTGTCGGCGCTCGGCCGCAGCGCGGCGGCGCACGTTCGCGAACTGATCTCAGCGTGAGGATAACCGTCCGATGAATCGCCGTGATTTCCTGGGCTCGTGCACGTTGCTGCCGAGCATCGCCGCGCTTGCAACCGCTGATGCGACGGCGGACGAGGCGCAGATCCGTCGTTACACGCGCTCGCTGCTGGTCGACATTCACGGCGCACCGGTCCGCCCGGCTTCCCTTGCCGCGGAGACGAATTACGTGTTCCAGTATCCATTCGCGGCGACGCCGTGCTTCCTGCTGCGACTGCCCGAAGCGATCGCGGCGGTGCCATCGCTGCATCGAGAGCGCGGAGGAAGCTACGTTGCACCTGGCGGCGTCGGGCCCGCACGAAACGTCGTTTCCTTCTCGGCGATCTGCGCGCACAAGCTCGCGTATCCGACGCGCGATGTCTCGTTCATTCGCTATCAGAAAGCGCGTTCGTCGACGTCGTCGGGGCGTGTCATCCACTGCTGTGCCGACCATAGCGTCTACGACCCGATGGCGGGTGCGCGAGTGGTTGCCGGTCCCGCACCTCAGCCGCTCGCGTCGATCGCGCTCGAGCACGATGCGGGCAAGGACGAATTGTGGGCGCTCGGTACCGTGGGCGCCGAGCAGTTCGGGCCGTTCTTCGACAAATACGCGTTCAAGCTCGAGCTCGAGTACGGCGGCCTCGACCGGGCGCGCCAGCCCGTCGACGCAACGACGGTCGTTCGCGAGCTGACCAACTACTGCCGCACGACGATCGAATGCTGACGCGCGCCGGGCGCGGGCCGTGAACGGCGCGGCGATCGCCGTCCGCGACCTGCGCAAGCGTTTTGCGAAGATCGAGGCCGTGCGCGGTGTCAGCTTCGACGTTCATCCTGGAACGACGACGGCGCTGCTCGGCGGCAATGGCGCGGGCAAGACGACGACGTTGTCGATGCTGCTCGGCGTGTTGCTCCCCAGCGCCGGAACGATTTACGTGCTCGGCTGCGACATGCTTCGCGATCGCTATCGCGTGCTGCCGCGTATGAATTTCACGTCGCCGTACGTCGACTTGCCGAAGCGTCTGACGGTGCGGGAAAACCTGCGCGTGTTCGCCGATCTCTACGGCGTCGAGCGCCCGGCCTTTCGCATCGGTGAGCTCGCGGCCGAACTCGACCTCGATGATTTGCTGAAGCGCCCGTACGGCCAGCTTTCCGCGGGTCAGCGAACGCGCGTGTCGCTTGCGAAAGCGTTGCTGAACCGGCCGGAAGTCCTGCTGCTGGACGAGCCGACGGCATCGCTCGATCCGGATATCGGCGACCGCATGCGCAGCTACCTCGAGGACTATCAGCGCACGAGCGGGTGCACGATGCTGCTAGCCTCACACAACATGAGCGAGGTCGAGCGGATGTGCGCCGACGTGATCATGCTGCGCGCCGGCAACGTCGTCGATCAAGGGTCGCCGACGCAACTGATCGATCGCTACGGTCGCGAAACGATGGAGGAGGTGTTCCTCGACATTGCGCGCGGCGTCGACGAGCCCGATCGCATCGCCGACGAGGAAGCCGTCTCGTGAACGACGCCGTAGCCCTTTCCGGCGGCGTGCAGTCGGGCGCTGCGCTGTCGCTACGGCGTGTGCGGGCGCTGATCCGGCGACATGCGTACCTGCTGCTGAAGTCGTGGCCGCGGGTTGTTTCGATGGCGTATTACCCGACGGTGACGATGGTGTTGTGGGCGTTTCTGACCCTCTACCTGACGCCGACCAATCGATTCCTCACCGATGCGCCGGGATTCTTCATCGGTGCCGTGCTGCTGTGGGACGTGCTGTTCCGCGGCCAGCTCGGGGTGTCGCTGACGTTCATCGAGGAGATGTATTCGCACAACCTCGGCAACCTGTTCGTCAGTCCGCTGCGCCTGTCGGAATTCATCACGGGACAGCTCGTGATGAGCGTGCTGCGCACGCTGATCGGCGTCGGCGGCGCGTGCTTTTTCGCGTGGCTGCTGTTCCGCTATTCGATCTTTTCCATGGGATTTCCGCTAGTCGCGTTCTTTACGGGGTTGCTCGCTTTCGGCTGGGCGATCGGGCTTGCCGTCTCGGCGATGATCCTGCGCTACGGTCTCGGCGCGGAAGAGCTCGCGTGGGCGGCAATCTTCCTCATTGCACCCGTGTCGGGCGTGTACTACCCCATCGCGGTCCTACCCCCGGTGCTGCAGGCAGTGAGCTACGCGTTGCCGCCCGCCCATGTGTTCGAAGGCATGCGCGCAGTGCTGCTGGAGAAGACATTCCATGTCGATCTGCTGTTGAGCGCACTCGTGCTCGACGGCGTTTATCTCGCGATCGGCATCGCGTTGTTCGCCGCATCCGTGCACTCGGCGCGAAAGCGCGGGACGTTGTTGCAGATGGGCGAGTGAGCGCGACACGCCGAGTGGTGCGGACCACGGGCGGTGCAAGGAGCGCGAGAGTAAGCGAGGCGCGTGAGGCGTCAGCCGAGCGGAGGCCCGCAGGGCCCGACGCCGAGCGAGCGAGGGCGCGCGACGCGCCCGAGTGAGTGGCGCGCGCAAGGCGCAAGGAGCGTGAGAGAGCGACGCGGTCGAAGTGCGAGCGTGAGGGGAGCGTGGCGACCTCTACCCGCCGGGTGCACCAATCCGGGGTGGTTCGCAAAAACGCTAACCGGAAGTGACGTTAAAAAACGTTCGCCAGCGCGCTAATTGCGGGTTTGGTTCGTCCGCAGCGCCTGCGGGTATGCGCGCGGGTACGACTTCGCATTTTTGCTAACCAATTCGAAGAACGCCGCGGGGGCGAGAGTTAGTGATTGGCGGCCTGCTAGCGTCCCATTGGGTCCGCAACAGCAACGGGTGAGCAAAAATGCTAACCGCAGACGAGCTTTAAAAACGTCTGCAAGCGGCCGTTCCGGGCGCTTGGTTCGTGCGAAATGATCATCGGTGTGCTCGGCGGTACAAGTTAGCTTTTTTGCGAAGCACCCCGGAAAAGGGTCGGCCGGACGAAGCGACCCGGCTATGCGCCAGGCTCTGATCGGAGCGGGAAGTGTCGCCGATCCTCCGGGGCCGGCGGCGTTATCGAGTTGCCGATGCGATGCCGATCATGACTCTTCGCGTCGCGGCGCTTGTCGTCAAATCGCGGCGGCGAGGTTCTGTCGTCAAATCGCTGCGGCGCAGGTTTGTCGTCAAATCGCAAACAGTGCACGCAGCCGTGCGCAACGGCCTTGATTCGATTTCGGTTCGTCCGAAAGGCCGATGGTCATGCGCGATGCAGTGAGATAGGCTGTGCGAATCAACTGCGAAACAATGGCCATCAACGAGCGATCGCACATTCTCGGTCAGAACCTTGCAACGCTCGCCCAGTTCGCAAGGGAGAAGACGCGCTCGCGGCCCCGCGCAGCAGATCGTGCGTTAAGAGAGCTCGTTGCTGATCTCATCGCGGCGCGTACGGCCGCCGGCATGACGCAGGAACAGGTCGCGGCCAGGATGTTGACGACGGCAAGCGTCGTCTCGCGGCTCGAAAGAGGTTCGCAAACGCGCCCGACATTGCGAACGATCGAAAGATATGCGCTCGCCGTCGGTGCGCACGTCGAGATCCGCGTGCGTACGAGGGCGTAAGCGTGCCTCGCGCGCTTCGCTCACTCTCGCGCTCCATGCGTCGTCAGCGCCTGACGCGTGGTCGGAGCGTCGCGTTCCCTCGCTCGCTCAGCGTCGTGCCCTTCGGGCCTCCGCTCGGTTTCACCTCGCGCCTCGCGCTTGTATGTTTAGCCACGATCAGCGCGGTAGAGTTTGATTGCCGATGAGGTGGCCAGACTGGCCCGTGCAGTTTGTCGCCGCGCTGGGGTGTTCGAGCCCGTGAGTGAGAAAAGAACGCACGGATGCCGCGCTGGTCTTCATCAAGCCCGAACGGTTACACGCGCCGCCGAGCGCGCATGCACAAGCAGGGGATTCGAAGATCATGTCTGCAACCTCAGTGGTAGTAGTAGGCATCGACGTCGCCAAGGCGCACGTCGATTGCGCAGCGTTGGGTGCCCAACTGGCTCCACGCCAGTTTGTCAACGACATCGACGGCCACTCGGCGCTCGCCGCAGCGCTGCAGCCGCTCGGCGTCGTATTGGTCGTGATGGAGGCCACCGGCGGCTATGAGAGCGCCCTGGCGTGTGCGCTGCAAGCGGCTGGCTACGCAGTCGCGGTGGTTAACCCCAAGCAGGCACGCGACTTCGCCAAAAGCATCGGCCGACTGGCCAAAACTGATCGCATTGACGCCGAAGCGCTGGCCGAGTTCGCGGCCACGCTGCTGCGCCGCGGCGATCTGGAGCGCTTCATCCGACCGCTGCCCGATGTCCAGCAACGCGAACTCGCGGCCTTGGTTACGCGACGACGACAGTTGCTCACGATGCTGGGCGCCGAGCGGCTGCGCCTGCAGCTCGCCACCGCCAAAGTACGTCTCAGCATCGAGGCCTTGATCGAGGCCATCCAGGCACAGCTTGACGATCTCGAAGCACAGATGCGCTCGCATGTCCGCGAACACTTTGCCGCATTGGACGATCTGTTGCGCTCGGCGCGCGGCATCGGTCCCATTGCCAGTGCCACGCTCATTGCCACTTTGCCCGAGCTTGGCCGCCTCAATCGGCGGCAGATCAGCGCGCTCGTCGGCGTGGCACCCATGGCTAATGATTCGGGCACGGTACGCGGCCGTCGACGCGTGGTAGGCGGTCGCTTTGAAGTACGCCGCGTGCTCTATATGGCCACCCTCTCCGCCATCACCCACAACCCAACCATAAAAACGTTCTACCAACGCCTGATCGCGGCCGGCAAGATACCCAAAGTCGCCTTGGTAGCTTGCATGCGCAAGCTGCTCATCATGCTCAACGCAATGATCAGAACCAACACGCAGTGGGCGAAGGCGCCCCATCACGCTTGACTTTCGAGACGGTTACTCACTCACGCGCTCCTTGTAGTGTCGGTGCGCCACGCGAAGGCGGCGTGTCGCGCTTCCTCGCTCGCTCAGCGTCGTGCCCTGCGGGCCTCCGCTCGGCTCACGCCTCACGCGCTTCTCTCACTCGACGATCAGCGCGGCGACGACGTTGCGCCCCTCGGCGACGAGAATGTTGTACGTGCGGCACGCGGCACGCGTATCCATCACCTCGACGCCGACACGCGCCTCCAGTAGCGGCGCAATCAACCGCGGATGCGGGAAGCGCTGCGCCGCCCCCGTTCCGAGCAGAACAATTTGCGGCGAAGAGACGAGCAGCCGCTCGAAGTCGCTGCTCGTGAGGGCATCGAATCCCCGTGGGGCGAAGCCCGGGTCGACGGAAGACGGCGTCAGCACGACGTTGTCCCGATAGTCCCGGGTACCGACGCGGATCCAGCCGGGGCCGCTGCCGGTCACGACATTGGACGCTGCGGCCTGTAGATGAAACTTCATTGCAACACGCGCGGTACCGGCCGGCGGTCGCCGGGATTGTGCATTGCGGTAAACCGGTGAATTGGCTACGATTGTAGCCTTCCCCCGATCTCTCGTCGCTCGGACGGTTCCGGGCGCTTACGGCAGACGACCATGGCTTCGAATCCCCAGTCGCAGTTCGCGCGCATCGAGCGGCTCCCGCCGTACGTTTTCAGCATTACCACCGAGCTCAAGATGGAGGCCCGCCGGCGCGGCGAGGACATCATCGACTTCGGCATGGGGAACCCCGACGGCGCGACGCCGGCGCACATCGTCGCCAAGCTTGTTGAAACCGTGCAGCGCGGCGACACGCACGGGTACTCCGTGTCCAAAGGCATCCCCCGGCTGCGCCGCGCAATCTGTCACTGGTACGAGCGGCGATGGGACGTTTCGTTCGATCCTGAAACCGAAGCGATCGTCACCATCGGTTCCAAGGAAGGCATCGCGCACCTCGCGCTGGCGACGCTCGGACGCGGCGATACGGTGCTCGTTCCGAATCCGAGTTATCCGATCCATATCTATGGTCCGGTGATCGCCGGCGCAGACATTCGTCAGGTGCCGCTCACGCCGGACACGGATTTCTTCGCGGAACTCGAGCAGACGATCAAGCTGTCCGTGCCGAAACCGAAGATGCTCATCGTCAACTTTCCGGCGAATCCGACGGCGCAGTGCGTCGAACTTCCGTTTTTCGAAAAGCTCATCGCCCTCGCAAAGGAGTACGGAATCTGGGTCGTGCACGACCTGGCGTACGCCGACATCTGCTTCGACGGCTGGCGTCCACCGTCGATCATGCAGGTCGCCGGTGCGCGCGACGTCGCCGTCGAGTTCTTCACCATGTCGAAAAGCTACAACATGGCCGGCTGGCGCATCGGCTTCATGGTTGGCAACCGTGATCTCGTCTATGCGCTGTCCCGGATCAAGGGCTATCACGACTACGGGACGTTCACCCCGCTGCAGGTGGCCGCGATCGCAGCGCTCGAGGGTCCGCAGGACTGCGTCACCGAGATCGCGCAGCGTTACGAGAAACGGCGGGACGTGCTCGTCAAGGGATTGCACGAGGCGGGCTGGAACGTCGATGTGCCCAAGGCGTCGATGTACGTGTGGGCAAAGATTCCGGAGGCGTATGCAGCCGGGGGATCCCTCGAATTCGCGAAGCACGTCCTCGCCAAAGCCAAGGTGTCGGTGTCGCCGGGCATCGGGTTCGGCGAATTCGGCGACGGCCACGTGCGCTTCGCGATGATCGAGAACGAGGCGCGCACGCGCCAGGCGATCCGCGGAATCAAGCAGATGTTTCGCGAAGATGGCCTCCTCTAGTCCGCTTTCGCCGATTGTCGACCTGCGTTCAGCGCGCGTTACGCCAGCGCCTGCAGGCGGCAGTTGCTCAGACGGCGCGTTGTGAAGCCGCTGCAGGTCGGCCTGATCGGTTTCGGTACCGTCGGCCGCGGCACGTGGGACGTCCTGCGTCGCAACGAGGAGGAGATCACGCGCCGCGCGGGTCGGCCGATTCGGATCACCTGGGTGGGAACGCGACGAATCGAGCGCGCCAGGCAGGGCGCCCGGGGCATCACGGGCGTTCAGTTCACCGATGACCCCGGTCACGTCGTCCGGCATCCCGATGTCGACATCGTCTGCGAACTGATCGGCGGCATCGAACCGGCGCGCTCGCTGGTGCTCGACGCGATTTCGCACGGCAAACACGTCGTCACCGCGAACAAGGCGCTCCTTGCCGAACACGGCAACGAAATTTTCGCGGCTGCCCACGCGAAGGGCGTGATGGTCGCCTTCGAAGGCGCTGTCGCTGGCGGTGTGCCGATCATCAAGGCGCTGCGCGAAGGGCTGACCGCGAATCGGATCGAATGGATCGCCGGCATCATCAACGGCACGTCGAATTTCATCCTCTCGACGATGCGCGACACGGGCGCGTCGTTCGAGACGGCGCTGAAGGAAGCCCAGGCGCGTGGCTACGCCGAGGCCGATCCGTCGCTCGACGTCGACGGCACCGACGCCGCGCACAAGCTGACGATCATGTCGGCGATCGCGTTTGGCGTGCCGATGCAATTCGACAAGGCGTACGCCGAGGGCATCGCAGCACTGACGCGCGAAGATCTGCGCTACGCCGAGCAACTTGGCTACCGGATCAAGCTGCTCGGTATCACGCGGCGCGCCCCGAACGGCATCGAACTCCGCGTACATCCGACGTTGATCCCGACCCGGCGGCTGATTGCCAACGTCGAAGGTGCGATGAACGCCGTGCTGGTCAAGGCCGATGCCGTCGGCGCGACGCTCTATTACGGCGCAGGGGCGGGCGCCGAACCAACGGCGAGCGCGGTGATCGCGGACCTGGTCGACGTGACGCGCATGCATACGGCCGATCCCGAGCATCGCGTCCCGCACCTGGCCTTTCAACCGGACCAGCTCACCGACGTGCCATTCCTTGCGATCGGCGATGTCGAGACGAGCTATTACCTTCGGATGCGCGTGCTCGACCGGCCCGGCGTTCTCGCCGACATCACGCGCATCCTCGCCGATCGCGAAATCTCCATCGACGCGATGATCCAGAAGGAGCCGACGGAGGGCGAGGATCAGACGGACATCATCCTGCTCACGCACAAGTCGATCGAACATCGCGTCGTCGATGCGATCGGTCGCATCGAATCGTTGCCGACGGTACGCGGTGCCGTCGTACGCATCCGGCTGGAAGATCTCGCGTGATCGCGCGCCAGGCGGGCGCCTCCCCCGGTACGCTCGCTCCGATGGACTACGTCAGCACGCGTGGCGCATGGCGCGACGCGCCGCAACCGTTCACATCGATCCTGCTCGAAGGCTTGGCGCCGGATGGCGGCCTCGCGATACCGAAGCAATATCCGCGGCTGTCGGCCACGGAACTCGCGGCACTGCGTCCCCTCGGTTACGCCGATCTGGCCTTCGCCATCCTTTCACGATTCTGCACGGACATCACGGCCGAGGCCTTGCGTGCGATCGTCGCGCGCACGTACACCGCCGATGCATTCGGCAGCAAGGAGGTCACGCCGCTTTCGACGCTCGGGCCCGGTCTGCACCTGCTGCACCTGTCGAATGGACCCACGCTCGCGTTCAAGGACATTGCGCTGCAATTGCTTGGCAACCTCTTCGAGCACGTGCTCGAAGGCGGTACGCGTACGCTCAACATCCTCGGCGCGACGTCCGGCGATACCGGTAGTTCGGCGGAATACGCGATGCGCGGCAAGCGGCACATCGCCGTCTTCATGCTGTCGCCGCGCGGGCGCATGAGCGCGTTCCAGCAGGCGCAGATGTATGCGCTCCGCGACCCGAACATTCACAACCTGGCGATCGAGGGCACGTTCGACGAGTGCCAGGACATCGTCAAGGCGATCGCAGCCAACGCGGCGTTCAAGCGTCGGCATTTCCTCGGCGCCGTCAATTCGATCAACTGGGCACGAATCGCCGCGCAGATCGTCTATTACTTCAAGGGTTACTTCGCGGCAACCGCGAATGACGATCAGACGGTCAGCTTTGCAGTGCCTTCGGGCAACTTCGGAAACGTGCTGGCCGGTCACGTGGCGCGCGTCATGGGATTGCCGATCGCGCAACTGATCGTGGCGACGAACGAGAACGACGTGCTCGACGAGTTCTTTCGGCTTGGTCGCTATCGTCCGCGCCGTGCTGCGCAAACGCACGCGACATCGTCGCCGTCGATGGATATCTCGCGCGCCTCGAATTTCGAGCGTTACATGTTCGACATGGTCGACCGGGACCCGGGGCAGCTTGCGGCGCTGTGGCGCACGCTGGAGCGCGACGGCGAGTTCGATATCGCTGGAACTGCGATCGGGGCGCGCATTGCATCGTCCGGGTTCGTCTCCGGGCGTAGCACGCACGCCGATCGCATCGCGACCATACGCGACCTGCATCACGCGTTCGGGGTGATCGTCGATCCGCATACCGCCGACGGCGTCCGCGTGGGACGCGCATTGTGCTCGCCCGGCATTCCGCTCGTCTGCCTCGAAACGGCGCTGCCGGTCAAGTTTGCGGCGACCATTCGGGAAGCGCTCGGCTTCGAACCCCCGCGACCGACCGCTTACGCCGGACTCGAGGAGCTGCCGCAGCGATGCACCGTCCTGCCTGCCGACGCCTCGCGCGTCGAGGCGTACATCACCGCGCATGCCGGCTGACGCGATGAAGGCACGTCCGGTCCATGCCGCATTCCACGCCCTCGGTCGCAATCTGGCGGCCGGACTGCGGCTTGCGTTGTTCATGCCGGTCGAGCGCGCGTCGTTCCGCATCTCGGTCCTGCAATTGCTGCTTGTCGTCATGCTCTCTGCGGCGATCGACATCGACGCCGATTGGGTGCGTGCGGCGCACGACGCGCGCTTTTCAATCCTCGGTCTGCACGGTGAAATTTTCGCGCTTGGTCTGCTCGCACTGACGAGTGCACTGCTTGCGATCCTGCGGCGCGACGGCGAGTTGTACCTGGCGCTGCCCGTCGTCGTGCTCGCATCGTTTCCCCTGATCCAGGTCCTGCATGTGCTTCCGGACCTGCCGCAGGCAGGTTCGACCGTATCTTCGCGAACCAAAGCGATCCTCGAATATGCGGTGCTCGCGTGGATGTTCGTGATCGTCGTGCGCGCAGTCTATGTGTGTCTCGATCCGGCGCGGCCTCGTCGCCGTGCATGGGCCGTCGCAGGCGGCGCGCTGTTGATTGCGCCGCTGTGGTTTACGCCCCTGCTCGGGCCGCTCGAGCCGTGGTGGCAGGAATTCGATGCGACGCCAACGAACGCCGATGCAGTGAGCCCCGCGTCGGAAGCGGTGCTCGCCGCGCAGGAATTCATGATGGACCGTGCACTCGACGCGCTAGAGGACGAGCGGCCCGGCGTGACCGACCTCTATTTCGTCGGTTTCGCCCCCGACGCGCGGCGGCCCGGATTCGCGACCGATGTCGACGCCGCGCAACGTACGATGGACGAGCGCTGGAGCACGAATGGCCGTTCGGTCGTGCTGCTGAACAGCCCGCTCACGATCGCCGAGCGGCCGTTTGCCAGCATCACGCACTTGCGCAAGGTCTTGCTCGAAATCGGCGAGATCATCGATTCCGACGACGATGTCGTCATGGTGTACGTAACCGGGGCGTCGGGATCCGATCACGCGCTGACCGCCGTAAATCCTCCATTGCAACTCGCGTCGCTGTCGCCGCAGGGCTTACGGCAGCTGCTCGACGCCGCGGGTATCCGCTGGCGGATTGTCGTGGTTTCGACCTGTCAAGCCGGCGCGTGGATCGACGCGCTGAAGGACGACGAAACCGTCGTCATCGCATCGTCGGCTGGCGATGTTCGCGGTGGCGATTGCGCCGGTGGCATTCGTCCATCGTCGTTCGGCGATGCGTTCTTCGGCGTCGCCATGCGCAGTAACGACGACCTCGTGCATGCGTTCGAAGCGGCGCGCAGGCAACTGACCGAACATCGGGCCGCGGAGCCGATGATGTCGATCGGTCCGGCGATCGGCGAGCACCTGAAATCGCTGCGAGCGAAGGGCTCCGGACGGGTTGTCGCTAACGCGTCAGTCGGCAAACCGAACGCCGACCGATTGCGCACGCAGTCGCGGATCGTGCGATTTGATCAGCACCGGTCGTCCCTCGAGTATTTCGAAGCACCGTTCGAGCGTTTCCTGCTCGAGCCGCTGCATCGCTTCGGCGGTGTAGAACGTCAGATGCGGCCACAGGATGACGTTGTCCATGGCGTGCAGCGTCGCGAGCGGGTGTCCCGATAGCGCGAGCGGTTCGGTGCCATAGACGTCGAGCCCGGCGCCTCCGATCGCCCCCTCGGTGAGTGCGCGCACGAGTGCGACTTCATCGACGATCGCACCGCGCGATACATTCACCAACACGGCGTTGCGCTTCATGCACTTGAATTCACGCTCGCCGATCAGGTGCCGCGTTTCCTGGTTGAGCACCGCGTGGATCGAGACGACATCGCTCTCCGCCAGCAAAGCGTCGAGATCGTCACGCGGGTCGACGCCCGCGCGCTGCATCGCGTCACGGCCGACGTAGGGGTCGTAGCCGATGACCTTCATTCGGAAGCCGTGGCCGCAAATCCGAGCGACGTTGGTGCCGATCCTGCCGACGCCGACGAGCCCGAGCGTCTTGCCCGCGAGGTCCGATGCCATCCAGCGTGACGTCGGCCACGCCCAGCCGTGCGTCTCCATTTCGCGTAGCAGTGGCTTGAACTTGCGTGCCAGCGCGAGCATCAGCGCGACGGCACCCTCGGCGACCGTTTCCTCGGCATATTCGGGAACGTTGACGACCGGGATGCGCCTGCGCCGCGTCGCCTCGAGGTCGATGGCATCGATGCCGACGCCATACTTGACGATACCCTTCAACCGCGGCGCTCCCTCGATGATCTGCGCCGGAACCTGCGCATAACACATCAGCAGCAGATCCGCGTCGCGCAATTCCGTGGCGAGCCGGTCACGCGTGACCGCATCGGGCAGCACCACGAGATCTGCGCCCGATTCACGCAGCACACGATCGACGTGCGGCAGCTCCACCTCGCCATCCGTGCGGACGATCTTCGGCACGCGCGTCAGCCGATGGCGCAGATCGCCGAAGCGATGATGTCGAGTGCACGATCGAGGTCGTGATCGTCAATGACGAGCGGCGGTGCGAGCACGATGACGTTGCCTTGGCCGACTTTGAACGAGACTCCGCGAGTCAGGCATTCGTAGAGCACGCGCTCCGCGACATCGCGCGCCGGTGCGCCGCTCGCCGGATCGACGAGCTCGATCGCGAGCAAGAGACCGATGCCGCGCACTTCTGCGACGACCGGCGTTCGCCGTTGCAAGTCGCGCAAGCGGGCGAGCGCGTGCGACCCAAGTCGTTGCGATCGCTCGAGCAACTTTTCGGTCTCGATAACTTCGAGCGTTGCCAGACCGGCCGCGCAACCGACCGAACTCTTTTCGTGCGTGTAATGGCCGAGGGCCCGCTCGGCGGCGACGTCGAGTCCTTCCCGCGCGATCAATGCGGCCATCGGGAATATGCCGCCACCGAGGCCTTTCCCGAGCACGAGCATGTCAGGGACGACGCCGTACCTCTCGACGGCGAACATCGTACCGGTACGTCCCAATCCAATGGGAATCTCGTCGAGAATCAGCAGTGCGCCGTGATCGTCGCACGCCCGCCGCAGCGTCTGGTAATACGCGGGCGGCGGGATCTGCACGTCGGTCGAGCGAATCGTTTCGACGATGACCGCAGCGACATCCTCTTCCTTCGCCAGCACGTATTCGACGTACTCGGCGCAGCGCGCATCGCAGCTTCCGCCGCATCCAAAACGGCAGCCGCGCGGATCGCAAGGTGGCACGTGCTCGGTGCCCGGCAGCAGCGGACCGATGCCGCGCCGGAACAAGGCTTCACCGCCGACCGAAATCGCGTCGAGCGACGCACCGTGAAACGCGTCCCACATCGAAATCGTCTTGTGCCGGCCCGTCGCCACGCGCGCGAGCTTGAGCGCCATGCCGATCGCACTGGTGCCGCCCGGCGCGAATAGCACCTTGCCGAGATCGCCGGGCGCGAGCTCGACGAGTTTGCGCGCCAGGGCGATCGCGGCCTCGTTCGTGAATCGCCGCGGCGAGAACGGCAGCATGTCGAGCGCGTCCTTGGCTGCCCGCACGACGCGAGGATGGCCGTGACCGACCTGATGGACGCTGTTGCCGTGGAAGTCCATGTACCGGCGGCCCTCGACGTCGGTAAGCCAGATGCCCGACGCCGACGCGAGCGCGTTCAGGCAGGGCGTCGACAGCGACTGATGCAGAAAATACCTTGAATCTTCGGCGAGCAGCGCTTGCGTCGAAGGTGCGAGTTGCTCGGCCTCCCATCGCTTGCGCAGCGGGGAGAGGTTCACGTCACCTTCTGTGGAGAGATCGCTCACGAAATTCGGTGGTCGGCGCGCGCGAGCAGGTCCGAGGGTATCGTGATGCCGAGTGCCTTTGCGACCTTGAGGTTGACGCTTAACTCGAACCGCGTCGGCTGCTCGATCGGCAGGTCGCCAGGATTTGCGCCGCGCAGAATCTTGTCGACATAAGTGGCGGCGCGGCCGACGAACTCGCTCATGTTCACGGCATACGCCATCAGGCCGCCTGCTTCGACGCTTTCGCGGAAGCTGAACATCGTGGGTAGCCGCTGCTTCAACGCGAGGTCCGCAAGCTTCGCCTGATGAGCGAGGAAGGTCGACGAGGCCGTCACCAGCAGTGCGTTGGCGCGTTCGCGCGCCATTGCCGAGAACGCGCCGTCGAACCCAGCGGGATCCTGTGCCCGGAGATGTTGGAGTTCAATGCCGAGAGCGCTGCTCGCCGTCTGTAATTCGTTCATTTGGACAGCTTGGCTCGCATCGACCGGATTCCACAGGACCGCGACGCGCACGGCGGAAGGAACAGCAGCCTTGAGGTACTCAAGCTGCTTTCCGAAGATTGCAAGGCTCGGTGTGAACGTCGTGCCGGTGATGTTCCCGCCTGGCCGCGCCAGACTTGAAACGAGTCCCAATTCGATTGGGGCAGCGGCAAAGATCATCACGATGGGGATCGTTCGGGTGGCATTCTTCGCGGCGAGCGCTGCCGAACCGGCCGGTGCGACGATCAGGTCGACCTTGCTTCGGACGAGCTCGTCGGCGAGTGCGGGCAACCGGGTGACATCGCCTTCGGCCCAGCGGTACTCGATGATGAGGTTCTGTCCTTCGACCCATCCGAGATCGCGCAACGTTCGAAGGAATGCTTCGACGCCCGGCGCCACCGAAACGCGCGTGGGCGTACTGAGATAGCCGATTCGATATACGCGCTGCGGTTTCTGCGCAACCAACGCCGGCACCCCGCCTATCAGCGAAGCACCCACGACCGCGAGCGTTGCGCGACGCTTATTCATTCGTCGAAACGAACGCTCGCTTGCCCCGCCGGTAGCGCTTCGCAGCCTTGGGATCGGTCAGCGCCTTGTGCACGGCATAGTGCAGTTCGTAACGGCCGGCGTCGAATCCTGCATCTTCCATCCCTTGAGCATAGCCGAGGGCGACCGCGTTGCCAGTTCGCCGCAACTGCTCATCCTCGAGTTCACCGGTCAACGGCGCGGCGGTATCGGCGAATGCATCGCGGCAGGTCTTGAGCGATACCGAGTAATACTTGCGACACGTCGCCGGCCGCGCTTCGTAGACCGAGCAGACGCCGTCCTCGAGCAGTGCGCATGGAATTCCCGCACGCACGTGCGCATCCGCAGACAGCGAAGCGACCCGTTCCAGGGTTCGCGCGATCCGATCGACCGTGCGCGCTCGCCGCTCGGGGCTGAAGCGCGTCTCGATGTGATGCGCGAGCACGAAGGCCTCGTGTGGCCGGATTTCGACGCGCAGATGGCAGCAATAGTGACAGCCCCGAGTGCACGCAACCGCGATATCGGTGCGCGCAATGACGTCGGCCTGCAACGCGGCCAGCCGCCCATACATCTGCACCGTCTGCGCGCGCGCTTCCGAGAGATCGTGCGGCCGTTGCAGGCGCGCCTGGTGCCGTTCGCGATCGAACGCCGCCTGCAGGTTGTCGTCGATTACTTGCGAGGCGATGTCGTTTCCTTGACGCCCGGGCCCGTGAGCGGTACGAAACTCACCTGAAGGACGACGGTGCGCGTCGTCGATCCATCGGGCTTTTTCTCGATCAGCAACAGGTTTTGCCGCCCGTGAACCGTGTCGACCGGAATGACCATCCGGCCACCCGGCTTCAATTGCGCGAGCAGCGGCATCGGAACCAGCGGCGCTGCGGCGGTGACGATGATGCCGTCGAATGGCGCGTGCTCGGGCCAACCTTGGTACCCGTCGCCGATCCGCACGTCGACATTGCGATAGCCGAGCTTCGCGAGGCGTTCTGACGCTTCACGCCCGAGCGGCTCGACGATCTCGATCGAATAGACGTGCCTCACGACCTCCGCGAGCACGGCGGCCTGATATCCGGAGCCGGTGCCGATTTCGAGCACGACGTGATGCGGCTGCGGGTCGATCAGGTCGGTCGACAGCGCGACGATGAACGGCTGCGAGATCGTCTGACCGCTGCCGATCGGCAGCGGATGATCGCGGTACGCCGATGCCACCTGGCTCGCAGGCACGAACCGATGCCGCTCGACCTTGTTCATCGCCGCCATCACACGATCGCTGAACGCTCCACGACCGGTGTCGCGCCGCGTACTCCGGGCGGTCGTTGCGATCTCGTCGACCATTCTGCGGCGCTCGATCGCAGACCGATCGTCGTCGTTTGCGGCATTCGCAAGTATCGGGAAGGCGAGGCCTGCGAACAGCGTGCACGCGACATACCCGAACCTGGTTATCACGTCCGTCGCTCGCATGGATTTTGGCATTGCATCCTGAGCCGCATGGAGTGTGGTGAAACGGCTTCGCATTATGAACGGGTGCGCACCGGCTGCACCCGTGCGGCTGCATTTCATCCGTATGAGCCGGCGTTACGTCCCTCCTCTAGTGGCACCGGGCGGCGGAACGCCGTACTCTCGGCGTCGTTTCCCGACGCTTCGATGCCATGACGATCGCTTCCCGCAACCCACTCCCCGCAACCCCCGTGGCGCGCGCCGGCACGTCGGCAAGCGGACAACCGCTGCGCGACATTCGACGGGGGATCGCGGCGACATGGTGGGGGTTCTTCGACTGGCTCGCCGTCGTATCGTGGAAAAAGCTCCTGCTCGTTTCGTTCCTGGCGTTGCTTCTCGGCGGAATCCTCAAGCATCCGATGCCGGTGTTCATCGGCGTGTTCGCGTCGATGATCATCAAGGCGGTCGCAGGCGGCAAGCGCCGGGCGGAGATCACCGCCAGCGAAGCCACGCGCCGCGCGGAAACCGAACAACTGGAACGACGGGTCGTCGAAGCGCGCATGCAGGCCTTGCAGGCGCAGATCGAACCGCACTTCCTGTTCAATACACTCGCGAGCATCGACCAGCTGATCGTGACCGATCCGCCGCGTGCGTCGAAGATGCAACGGAGCCTGATCCGCTACCTGCGCTCGGCGATGCCGCAGATCCGTGAAGGCAGCCGGCCGACGCTCGGGCAACAGTTGGATCTCTGCACCGCCTTCCTCGACATCATGGCCGTGCGGATGGAAGGACGAATGGAATCCGTCCTTCGGGTGCCGGAAGGACTGCGGTCGGCGGTGTTTCCGTCGATGATGCTGCAGACGCTCGTCGAAAACGCGATCAAGCATGGGCTGGAGCCGAAGGCCGAAGGCGGTCGGATCGAAGTCGGCGCGGAAGTGATCGACGGCCAGTTGTTCGTCGACGTGCTCGACACCGGTGCCGGGTTCAAGCCCAAAGGCGACGGTGGCGTGGGATTGGCCAACGTACGCGAGCGGTTGAAGGCGTTGTATCGCGATCGCGCCGAATTGATCATCGACATTCCGCCGGCCGGAGGCACGCGCGCGACGATTCGCGTGCCGTACGAAGTCGCCGGTATGCCGGCCTGAGCGAACGTCATCGCATGCTGCCCTTGCCCGCACCTACGGCGATTGTCGTCGATGACGAGCGCTTGATGCGCGACCAGATCATCGTGCAATTGAAGAGCGCATGGCCGGAGCTGGTCATCGCCGGCGAAGCCGGCAACGGTCGCGAGGCGATCGCGCTTGCACAAAGCGTCGAGCCGGACATCGCCTTTCTCGATATCCGCATGCCCGAGATGGACGGCATCGAAGCAGCGCGCGCGTTGAGCGGGCGCGTGCACATCGTCTTCGTCACCGCCTACGACGAATACGCGATCAGCGCATTCGAGCACGGCGCCGTCGATTACCTGCTGAAGCCGGCCGAACCCGAACGCGTGGCGTTGACCTGTGAACGCCTGCGCGCCCGCATCCAACGAGCCCCCGATTCGGTGGATCAACTGCTCGAAGGTCTCGCACAGCGGCTGGGTGGCGCGGCCGTCAGGGGCGACTACCTGCGCTGGGTGCAGGCGAGCGTTGGCGCGAATTTGCGCATGATTCCGACTAGCGACATTCTGTTCTTCCGCGCCGAGGACAAGTACACGCGCGTCCAGACTCGGCAGTTCGAGGCGCTGATTCGCAAGCCCATCAAGGAACTGATCGACGAGCTCGACCCGCGCGAATTCTGGCGCATTCATCGCGCGACTGTCGTTCGCGTCGACGCCGTCGAGCAGGTGAGTCGCAACTTCCGCGGCAACCAGGTCGTGCACCTGAAGGACAGCTCCGAGCAGCTCGAAGTGAGCCGCAGCTTCAGTCACCTTTTCAAGCAGATGTAGGGGGGCCCCGGCTGCGGCTGGTCGGCACCAGTCGCTCGTGATTCGTGCGGTGGCGCACAGACGCCCCCGTCACCCACGCATCAGCATCGCTCCATACTCCGTCGAACAGAGCGAGTGATGTATCGATGATTGCCGAGGGTCTACCCGCCGACGAAATCCTGCTCATGGAAGAGGAGCGCGCAAGCGCGACGCTGAATTCCATCGGCGACGGCGTGATAAGTACTGATCCCGCCGGCAAGGTCACCTATCTCAATCCTGTCGCGGAACGCCTGACGGGGTGGTCATGCAAAGAAGCGTTTGGCCGCAGTCTGGTGAGTGTCTTCAATGTCGTCGATGAATGCTCGCGCGCACTCGTTTCGAATCGACTCGGCGTCGTAACTCCCCACGACAAGACGACAGGCTCGGCGCGAAACGCGATTTTGACCCGTCGCGATGGCATCGAAGTGCCGATCGAGAATTCGATCGCTCCGATCCACGACCGCTACGCGCGACTCACTGGGGCGGTGATCGTCTTTCGCGACGTGACGGCGGCGCGCGCTCGAGAGTGCCTCCTTTCACTGCGCGTCCAACACGACGTGCTGACCGATTTGCCCAACCGGCTACTGTTGGCCGATCGACTCGAGCACGCCATCGCGCAGGCGCGTCGGCGGAGCACACAAGTGGCCGTGCTCTTCATCGACCTGGATGGGTTCAAGGATGTTAACGATTCGCTCGGACACGCAGTCGGCGACCGGCTGTTGCAGGAGGTTGCCAAGCGATTGAAGTCCGCCGTTCGGGAATCGGATACGGTAGGTCGCTTGGGGGGAGACGAGTTCGTCATCGTACTTTCGGAAATCGACCATCCGCAGAGCGTCGCACGGCAGGCAGACAAGATCCGTGCGGTCTTGGCTGCTTCACCGCACGCGATCGGGCCTCAGAAACTAAGTATCGAGTCCAGCATCGGCATGAGTTTTTTCCCCGAAGATGGCCTCGACGCCACGAGCCTGGTGAACAGCGCCGATATGGCGATGTACGTTGCGAAGCGCAGCGGACGCGATGCACGTCGATCCTTCGGAGTCGACGCGCGTCTTGCCGTCTCGGAGAGGAGAGGCCTGAGCGACGCCGCGAGTTTTGCGCCGCAAGGAAGCGAGCTGTCGTTGCATCAACGGGTCACCGCGCATTCCAGCGTGGAGGAAAGTCTTCGGTGACCTCCTACCGGTCAGCAACTCCAACGCCTACCTGGCGCAGTCGGCTCATTCGAGGAAGCGCGATCGAACAACGCAAGCTGCGTGGGGATCTGAATGAATGCCGAGTTGAACTGCATCGCTGGGAAGACGAGGGGGGCTCGGTCGCCGAATCCGAGTCGGGTGATAAATGATCTGAGCGGCTCGGCGAAGCTGTCTTTTGCCACAAACCGAACTTCACCCTCCCGGGTCTGTGTGGAGGCCGTCGAGCGAAATTCGAATTGATCGTGAATAACCGAGCTGCGAAATCGCTTGGCATGACTATTTCGCAATCTGTCCTGGTTCAGGCCCATGAAGTAATCCAATGATAGGTTCCATTTCACAAAGCCGGCGGCGATCGAGCGAACCGACTTAGTCTCGGCGATCGCTGTCCGGGTTCGCGCTTGCCCGAATGGCGAGCTCGGCCAAGAGCAGCTTCGCCGGGACCTCCGGCATTGACGCCGCCAACTCCAACTCTGACGCTAAGCGTCAACGCTAGTGCCCACCGCGGCGCCTGTAGGTTTGCGGCGTAGACATTGCCGAACTTCACTGACGCGGTTTACGCTGCCGTCTACCCGCGACGCGTCGGCTCGAGATGTTAGGAATGTTGCGGACCGCGAACGTGTGCGTCAACGACATGTACTCGACGAGGTGAACAGATGAAAAGGCGCGACTCGCTCGCAATGCTTGTGGTCGCGTTCTCGCAATGGACGAGTGTTGCGATCGCGCAGAATCGGGCGCGCGTTCGGCGGATTGGTTACCTCATCGCATCAACTGGCTCCGACTTCCCCATGTTGCACGGCGCGCTTAGGAGCGGCTTGCGTGACCTTGGCTACGTCGACGGTGAAAACATAGAAATCGTCGTCCGCTCCGCGCAAGGGAGCGCCGATCGGTTTCCTGCGCTCGTTGCGGAACTGGTCAAGCACCAGGTCGACGTCATCTTCGCCGCCAATACTCCCGCAGCGATCGCGGCAAAGGCCGCAATCCCCAGTACCCCAGTTGTCTTTGCCGGCGTCGGCGATCCCGTTGGCGCGGAACTCGTGAAGAGCCTTGCACGACCCGCAGGGAACGTTACAGGGATTGCGCTTCTTACTCCTGAATTAACGCCGAAGCGACTCGCGCTTCTGAAGGAGTTCGCTCCGGCCATCGCCCGCGTTGCAATTTTGTGGAACGCGAATATCAAAGGGCATAGCCAGGAGTTGGAGGATCTGAAAGGCTTGTCTCATTCGCTGCAGATGCAGCTCCTTCCCGTCGCGGTGCAACGCCCTGAGGACTTCGAAGCCGCATTCGCATCGATGACACGGGATCGGGCGGACGGACTGGTCGTACTAGCTTCTCCGCTTCACCACCGAAATATTCGGCAGATTGCCGAACTAGCGCTCAAGCACACGCTGCCGGCCGTCTGTGAGTTTTCCGAGTTCGCAGAGGTAGGAGGGCTTATGGTGTATGGGCCGAGTTGGCCGGATATGTACCGCCATGCCGCAACCTATGTCGCAAGAATTCTCGAGGGAGCGAAGCCGGGCGATCTTCCAGTCGAGCAACCGACCAAAATCGAGATGGTAGTGAACCTGACAACTGCCAATGCACTTGGGCTTGGCATCCCGCAGTCGATCCTACTGCGTGTCGACAGGAAAATCGGATAGCGTCACAAGGCTGCACGGGCCGCGGGAGCGCCTGCACACGCAGCGGCTGCACCGGTTGTTAGGCGTCATTGTGTTCTTGGCGCACGAGTACAACATGGGTGGCTTTCTCGGACGCAACGAAACGAACACATTCGAATCCCAGAGCGCGCACGTCTATCTCCTCGAACAGTCGCTCTCCCCGGCCCAACAGGACCGGCGAGATAGCGACGTGCAGCTCATCGATGAGGCCCGCACGAAGATATTGCCGGATGGTGTTGGGTCCGCCGCCAATGCGCACATCCATTCCGTTGGCTGCGTCGCGGGCTCGGTCAAGCGCCTCGTGAATACCGCCCGTGACGAAGTAGAACGTCGTTTCGCCTTCCATCTTGATCGGCGGGCGCGCGTGATGAGTCAAGATGAAAGTTGGAACGTGATAGGGCGGGTTGTCCCCCCACCAGCCTTTCCAGTTCAGGTCGGGCCAAATACCGCGAATCGGTCCGAACATGTTTCTTCCGAGAATCCAGGCGCCAACATTCTGGAAGCTCCGCGCAGCGAAGTCGTCATCGATCCCCGTCGTGCCTCCGTCGGCGCCAAATAGCTTCCGTTGGAATGTGCGCGTCGGGATCAACCACTGATGCAAATCTGCCCCGCCCACGCCGAGCGGATTCGTGATGTCCTGGTTCGGACCTGCGCCGTATCCGTCAAGCGAGATGGTAAAGCCCTCAACGCGGACGCGTGTCATTTCCGGTCTTCCTTTCGATTGACGCCTGGCGTGTTAACAACCCGGCGGGCGGCGCGCCTCTATCCTTGTGATCGCCCTGCGCACCTTCGCGGTCTCGCCGATGCCGAGGGAAAGGATCGGTCCAAGCCGAATGCGACAACGCCGCCAAGAGCTGCTGCTTGCCGTCGGCGGCGTGTCGATCAACGGGTTGCGGGGGCAGGATTTGAACCTGCGACCTTCGGGTTATGAGCCCGACGAGCTGCCAGACTGCTCCACCCCGCGCTAGAGGAACGCAATTATATCAAAACGTCATTCGCTGATCGACCGGAAAACTTGCACGTCCGCGGGCCCCTCGACGAGGCCTTGGCTATCGCGACGCTTGCGGTATTCTGCAAGGTGCGCTGAAGATCGATGTGCGTCGAACGCTGCGTCGTCGACGTAGACTTCATAGAACAGGAACACGGCAGGGTCACCCGCCGACCGGTGCACGCGGTAGACGAGACAGCCCGGCTCGTTCTGTCGCACGCAAGCGGCCTGCTCGACCAATAGTGCGGCAAGCGTATCGGCCTGGCCGGGCGCTGCGCGCAACTTTGCGACCACCACGGTCTCGTTCGTCACATCGCCCCTTCGCCGGTGATTACGCTGTGTTCTGATTTTACCCGGCTACAATTTTTCACGAGTCGCATAACCAGTCTGTTGGATCGAGAATGACCACACTCAACGGATGCTCCTGCCTCATCGCATCGCTCGTCTGCATGGCACCGATGGCTCACGCGCAGGTGACACAACGCGTTGGCGGAGAGATCGTGTCCGTGAACGGAACGGAACTGCGCATCAAGGACCAGGCGGGGCAGCTCGTTACGTTGCGGCTTGGCGACAACGCAATCATCACGGCGCGAACGCCGACGACACTGGATGCGATCGTCCCAGGGTCGTACATCGGAGCGACCGCCGCGCCGCGAGCGGACGGGATGCTTGCAGCGAGCGAGATACACGTATTTCCGGAGTCGATGCGGGGCGTCGCTGAAGGTCATCGACCGATGGAGCGTTTGCCGGGCAGCACGATGACCAACGCAACCGTCGCGAGCATTACGCGAACAACCAAGCCAACTGCGCGCAGCACGATGACCAACGCGACGGTCGCGAGTGTGGCTGGCAAAGACGGCACGCGACGGCTTGTCCTCGAATATAACAACGGCGAACAGACGATGCTCGTGGAAGATTCGGTGCCCATTACGCTGATGTCGCAAGGCGATCGGCGCTTGCTCGTCCCCGGCGCCCACATAGCGATCGGCGCTTCGAGCCAAGCCAACGGCGCATTGGTCGCCAAGCGGATCACCGTCGGGCAGGGCGGCTACATTCCGAGGCCGTGAGCCGCCCAGCCAGGCGAGCCAGTCTCCTACATCACGTTCGGAATCGACCGATTGCCCCCCGCCGTGTGGGCGGCGATAGTGAGCGTGTCGCAACGTACGAAATTGGAGATCAGGCATGAAGACAACGACGCGAAATGTGACGATCGCGCTGACGCTGTTGGCGCTGACTGGCTGCGGCTCAATGACGCACCGCGAACGGGATACGGTTGTGGGCGCTGGCGTTGGCGCGGCGGCCGGCGCGGCCATAACCGGTGACGTCGGCGGTGCAGTTGGCGGCGGTATTGTCGGCGGCGTCATCGGCAACCAGGTCGGCAAGCACTGACGAAGCGCTTTTACCGTACCCGAGTCGGGGTGTCCCTGCGGCATCCCGATTTTTTTCGCCTTTCACCCTCGTGTCGGCGTGGTCCTACGTCGATGCCAGCCTGAGCCTATAGCGGTTCGTTCGTTGGTCTGACTGACAGATCAGCGTCCGCAACGGACACTCCGACCGTCACGCGGCCGGACGTCCGGCAAGCACCACGTTTTGTTTCAGCAATGCGAAGCAGCCGATTCCATATCACGCTCACCGCCGCCGCAATGTTTGGCTTGCTGGTGGTCGCAGGGCACGCGCCTCCGGCTGCCGCGGCAAAGCAGACGGTCTGCACGATCACTGTCAATTCGTCGGACGAAAAGCAGGCGTTTCGCCGTCGTTTGCCCCCGGATCGCTACTCATTCGTCGAGCTCGTCGAGCGTGGCCGTCCCGACTGGCTCGAATCCGCTCGGCAGAAGGGCATCCGTTGTGATGTGCTCATCATCTCCGGGCACTACGATGGAGGTGATTACGCCGGCGGCAACGAATTCTTTTCCGAGCACGTCGATGCACGCGAATTCCTGCCCGTCGACGAAATGGAGCGCGTCGCATGCAGCGAGCCCGACGATGGACTGTTTTCGCAGCTCAAGGAAGTCTACTTGTTCGGCTGCAATACGTTGAACCCCGAGGCGCTTCGCAGCGCGTCCGACGAGCTACGCCAATCACTGGTCCAATCGGGTCACTCCGCGGGCGACGCCGAGCGCCTCGCGCGCGCGTTGAGCGCTCGCTATGCCGACAGCAGCCGGGACCGGATGCGACACATTTTCCGCAACGTACCCGCGATCTACGGTTTTTCGTCGGTTGCGCCGCTTGGTCCGCTGGCGGCGACGTATCTCGACCGCTATCTGCAAGCGGGCGGCGCCCATGAGGTAGGGACCGGACGCGCCGGCTCACGGGTCGTCGGCTACTTTCCCGGGCGGTCGCTGACGCTGACGCGCGGCCTGCGGGACGGCGATGCGGATGCCCCTTCACGCAAGGACGTCTGCGAGTTCGTTGACGATCGACTGACCGCCGCACAGAAGGTCGAGTCCGTGCATCGGTTGCTCGGGCGAGACATGGCCGAGGTCCGCGTGTTCCTCGATCGTCTCGAACGCTTTGCGTCGTCGCTCGATGAAAAGGTGCGTCAGGCGCCCGGCGTTGCACGCGCCCTTGATGCGATCGCCAGCGACGGCCAGGCACGCGCGCGTTATCTCGACTTCCTTCGCAACGGTGATCGTCCGGCGTTGCGGGCACGACTGATCGAACTGGCGGGTGATCTCGGGTGGCTGTCGCCCGTGGAACAGCGCGCGGAATTGATGCACATGATTGGCGACCAGCTTGCGCAGGCATCCGTCAGTGCCGCGGACGTCGATCTCGTGTGCCGTCTGAACCGCGACCACGCGCTCGACGGTGGCCTTGCACAGGTCGCGCTGCCGGCGCGTAACGGCGTTGGTCGCGCCGCGATTCTCGCCTGCCTCGGCAGCGATGAAGATCGAGCACGCGTCATCCACGCGCTCGTGAGCCCCAATGACGCTGACGTACAGATCGCGCAGGTTTACTTCCGGCATCATCCGATTGCCAACGTCCACACGCTGCGTGAAGTGGCGGCGGGTATTGCCGGCATGTCCGACGCCGTGGCACAGGCGCGTGCGCTCGACACGCTTGCGCACCACCGCTTGAGCGATCGTGCAACGCTCGAAACATTGACCGATCTGTTCCCGTCAGCGAAGTCCGTCAACGTGCAGCGGGCGATTGCGGGGATCCTCATTCGGTCGGACTACGGACAGATCGCCTCGCCCGAACTGGTGCGCGCGCTACGGGATCATCGGCTCAAATCCCCCGATGGCAACGACCTGATCGACGTCCTGATCCGGCGGCTGTCGGTTTCCTGATACTCGCCGTCGGTTCCTGCTTCCGCGCCGGGGCATTTACACCCCGTGCGCCTTGCGAACGTGTAATACTGGCGCGTTTTTTTGCGCGGGTTCCGTTCGCGATGTCTCTGCTGTCCAAGTTCGTGGTACTGGCGGTGGCCGCCGCCAGCGTGTGGCCGCACGATGTGCATGCCGACAAGAAGACGGTGTGCACGATCACCGTCAATTCTTCCGATGAGCGGGAAGTATTCCGGCGGAGCCTGCCGCCGGACCAGTTCGACTTTGTCGAACTCGTCGAGCGCGGTCGGCCGGACTGGCTCGCGTCGGCGTGCCGCAAGGGCGTGCGCTGCGACACGCTGCTCATTTCCGGACACTTCGATGGCGGCGACGAGTTCTATTCGGACCGCGTCGACGCGCGCGAGTCGCTGCCCGTCGACGAGATGGAGCGCGTCTCCTGCAGCGATTCGTGCCCGGGCCTCTTTTCGCAGTTGAAGGAGGTGTACCTGTTCGGCTGCAACACGCTCAATGCCGATGCGCTGAAAAGCGTATCGGCCGAAGCCGTGCGCAGCCTGGTGCGCGCCGGCCATTCGCCTGCCGACGCCGAACGCCTCGCGCAGGTGCTGAACCAGCAGCATGGCGACAGCAATCGCGACCGCATGCGGCAAATCTTCAAGGATGTGCCTGTCATCTACGGCTTTTCCTCGAAGGCGCCGCTCGGCCGCTCGGCGGGCCCGCTGCTCGAGCGCTATTTCCAGGCGGGAGGGGCGTCCGAAGTCGCGAGCGGTCGCGCGAGCGGCAAGCTGCTGTCGCTGTTCGCACCGGTATCGATGGCGGTGACGGCCGGCGCCACTGATCGTGACGCGCAAGCCAGCTACCGCAGCGACGTCTGCCGGTTTACCGACGATCGACTTTCCACCGAGCAGAAGCTCGCGTTCGTCCACCAGCTGCTCGGCCGGAATATGGCCGAGGTGCGGATGTTCCTCGATCGCCTCGAAAAATACGCGACGACCGTCGCAAGCGGCGTTGGTCAATCCGCGAGCGTGGCCAAGGCGCTCGCGGCGATCGCCGGCGACCGTCCGGCGCGCGAGCGCTATGTCGAATTCATGCGGGATGCCGACCAGCCGTCAATACGCGCGCGGATGATTCGGCTCGCGGCACGGCTCGGATGGCTCACCCCGGATCAGCAGCACGCCGAGCTCATCCGGATGATCGAAAGCCGCCTCGATCGCACGGATATCGGTGCCGACGACATCGACCTCGTCTGCGCGCTGAACGCAGAACATGCGCTCGATGATGCGCTCACCGGTTTCAAGTTGACCGCAACGCGCCTGCACGATGTTGGCAGCGCGGGCCTGCTCGCGTGCCTGGGAAGCCCGATTGCCCATGCGCGCGTGCTGAAGGCATTGTCGAGTACCCGCGACGCCGACATCGCAATCGCGCAGGTGTACTTGCGACATCGGCCGATCGTCGACGTGGGTGAATTGCGCATCGTCGCCGCGGACATCGCGCGGATGAAGAACGCCGAGGCCCAGGTACGCGCGCTAGACACGCTGGCGCACCATCAGCTGTCCGATCAGGAGAGTCTCGACGTCTTGACACGGCTGTTTCCCGCGACCCGTTCGATCGACGTCCAGCGCGCGATCGCGGGCATCCTGATTCGCGCCGATTATTCGTCGTTCGCCAAGCCCGAACTCGTGCATGCGTTGCGCCAGCACCGTCTCAAGTCATCGGACGGCAAGGATCTGATCGACGTTCTCATTCGCCGCCTTCAATCCAATTTTCCGCCGGCGGTCTGACCAGGAGGCACGCTTGAAGGTCTACTATCATCCGGCGTCGACGACCAGTCGACCGATCATGTTGTTCGCTGCCGAGCAAGGCGCAGACATCGATTTCAAGCTCGTCGATCTTTTCAGCGGCGAGCACTACAAGGACGAGTACGGGACAATCAATCCGAACCGCCTCGTGCCCGTGCTGGAGGACGGCGACTTTCGTCTGACCGAAAGCTCCGCAATCCTCAAGTACCTGGCGGACAAGCAGCAGTCGCCCACCTATCCCCGCGATCTCAAGGCGCGTGCACGCGTCAACGAACGGATGGACTGGATCAACACGCAGGTGTGCCGCGATCTCGCCTACGGCTTCGTGTATCCGCAAATTCTGCCGACACACAAGCGTCCGACGGAGGAAGTGCAGGCCGCGACGCTCGAATGGGCGCGCGACCGCTCGAAAGCATGGCTGAAGGTGCTGGACCAGCATCTGCTCGCCAATGATCGGTACCTGTGCGGTCGCGAGCTGACAATCGCCGATTACTTCGGTGCGCCGTTCGTTGCACTCGGCGAGACCGTCCGCTGCGACTATGCGGAATATCCGAACGTCAGGCGTTGGCTTGCGGACATGAAGCAGCTGAAGAGCTGGAGCAAGGTCAACGAGGTGATCGACGGCTACGCCGCGTCGCTCAAGGAATCGAAGTTCGCAACGTTGTGACGCTGGCCACGCCGCAGCTTGGACACGCGGCCGCGCTCGCGGCCGTCGACGCGATTCGACAGTCGGTCGAGGCGCGCGGAAAGACGGCGGCGATTGCCGTCGCCGATGCACATGGCGAGCTGATCGCGTTTGTCCGCTGCGACGGCGCGCTGCTGAGTTCGGGACCGCTCGCGGCGAACAAGGCGTACACCGCGGCACGCCTTGCGCGACCAACGCGCGTGCTGGGTGAAACGTTGCGCGCCAAAGGTACCGACGTTGCTTTCTACGGTGACCCGCGCTACGTCGGCTTCGGTGGAGGACTGCCGGTGCGCATCGGCGGCGTGGTGGCCGGTGCGGTCGCCGTCAGTGGTCTTTCCGACGAGGAAGACGACGCGCTCGCCGCAATGGGCGTTGCGATGCTGCAGGGCGATCCGCCGCCGACCTTGAGCGCATAGGGACTGCCCCGGCGCACCGGGTAGTCCTCTTGCGCATCAACCGCCGTCTACTTGCTCGATGCCGCCGGCAGCGTCGCGGTCACCTGCTGTTTGCCGTTGACGACGGTCGTCATGAAGCTCTCGCGATCGAGATCGCCGTTCTGGTCGAACGTGACGTCGAGCAGCACGCCTGGATATTCCTTCGCGCTCAGATGCATGCCGTGCATCGCCTTCGCAAACGCCTTCTGGTCGAACTTGCCGATCTTCTCGGTGACGGCTTTCACGATGTACATCGCGCTGTAGCCCTTCAGACCATTGTGATCGGATTTCGAGTTGAACTCTTTCTGGAACTTCTCGTTGAACGCCTTGATCGGCGCCTGCGGCGCGTCGGCCGTCAGCCCGACGTGCGCCGTTGCGCCGTTCGCGGCGTCGCCCGCCAGCTCGATCACCTTCTGGCTCGTAAGTACCGTTTCGCCGACGATCGGCTTGTCGTAGCCCTGCTTGCGCAGCTCGCGTAGCGCGCGCGCGGCTTCCTCTTCGTTGGTGTACACGAACAGCGCATCCGCATTCGCCTGCTTCGCCTTGAGCACTGCACCCGAAAAGTCGAGCTGCCCCGGATCGGTCGAGATCTCGGCGGCCACCTTGATGCCTTGCGCATCGAGCGCCTTGCGCATCGTGTCGAGGCCACCTTTGCCGAAGTCGTTGTTGACCCAGATGATCGCGACGTTCTTCGCTTTCACCGTATCCTTCAGATAGCGCGCGACCTTCGGCATCGCCGTCGTCTGCGTGAACGACGTGCGGAAGATGTAGGGATTACCCTGCTGCGTGATCGCAGCTGCCTCGCCGCCGGTGAAATTCGGCACTTCCGCCCGGCGCGTCTCGGCCATGCTGACGAGAATCGATCCCGAGAACACCGGACCCATGACAACGTACGCGCCCTGGTCGATGGCCTTCTGAGCCAGCGCCTTCGACACCTGGGGCTGCGACTGCGTGTCGAGCGACGTGTACTCGATCTTGCGCCCGAGGATGCCGCCGCTTGCGTTGATTTCCTTGACGGCGAGCTTCACGCCATTATCGAAGTTCGTGCCGGACGTCGTGCCGGTCCCCGAAAGCTCGACGAGCCCGTAGATCGGCACCGGACCCTGCTGCGCCATCGTGGACGCGCTGATGCAAAGGCCAAGCGCCACGGCCGGCCACAATGCTCGCTTCATGCTTTCCTCCTGGTTGGGGTGCTGCGGGTCATGCGAACGGCGAATTGTAGGTCGTATCCTCGAACGGCAGCCCGACGTAGTTTTCGGCCATTGCGGTCGATGCCGCTTTCGAGCCGACCAGATAGTCGAGTTCGGCGCGCTGCAGCTTGCGGCCGATCGCACCCGTGTCGGGGAAACGATGCGTGAGCGATGTGAACCACCACGAGAACCGCTCGGCCTTCCACACGCGGCGCAGGCATGTGTCCGAATAGCCGTCGATGCCCGCATCGCTGCGTTCCATGAAGTGCTCGATCAACGCGCGGGCAAGAAAACGCACGTCGGAGGCTGCGAGATTCAACCCCTTCGCGCCAGTCGGCGGAACGATATGCGCAGCGTCGCCCGCGAGCAACAGCCGGCCGAAACGCATGGGCTCGCCGACGAAACTGCGTAACGGCGCAATGCTCTTTTCGATCGAAGGGCCGATGACGATCGATTCGGCCGCCTCGGGATCGAGGCGCCGGCGCAATTCGTCCCAAAAGGCTTCGTCGCTCCATTGCTCGACTCGATCCTCGAGCGAGCATTGGACGTAATAGCGCGTGCGCGTCGGTGAACGCATCGAGCAGAGTGCAAAGCCGCGCTCGTGGTTCGAATAGATCAATTCATGCGACACCGGTGGCGTGTCCGCAAGAATGCCAAGCCAGCCGAACGGATACTCGCGTTCGTAACTCGTGATGCTGGACGCGGGAATGCTCGCGCGGCTGACGCCGTGATAGCCGTCACAGCCGGCAATGAATTCGCATGCGAGCGTGCGGGTGTGGCCCTCCTGCCGCCACGTGATCGACGGCGTGGATGTATCAAACCCGTGAGGTTGCACGTCGGCGGCTTCGTAGGCGGTAATGCCGCCGAAAGCTCGCCGCGCATCCATCAGGTCGTGCGTGACCTCGGTCTGCCCGTAGATCACGACGTGCTTGCCGGTCAGCCCACACAGGTCGATGCGATGCCGCGCGCCGCCGAACGCCAGCTCGATGCCGTCGTGCAGCAGGCCTTCGCGACGCATCCGTGTACCGACGCCGGCTTCATCGAGCAGGTCGGCCGTCGTCTGCTCGAGCACCCCGGCGCGAATGCGGCTCAGTACATAGTCGCCGCTGCGGCGCTCGACAATGACATTGTCGATGCCGGCGTTGTGCAACAGTTGCCCGAGCAGCAGGCCGGACGGGCCGGCGCCGATGATGGCGACCTGCGTGCGCTTGGGGAGCATGAGGTCGCCATCATAGCCGGCCGGTTAGGGTTCTATCAGCTTCCCGTCGCGCACGATGCGCATCAGCGAGAGCCGTGCACGCGAGTCGCCGATCGCCTTGCGGAAATCGGCGACCGCGCGGGCCGGTTGCTCGTTGCCGTCGAGCACGAACGAGAAGGCCGGGGGTTCGCTCGACGTGCGCAAACTGCCCGGCACGACGCCGGAGACTTGGGTACGCACGATCCGCGCACGGATGGCATTCGCGACGACCGGCCCCTCGACTGCGACGAACACGACCTGCTGATGATTCGCCGTCGCCCGTTTCACCACGGCGTGATCGTACGTGGCCGCCACTTTATCTTCGATGCATACGCCGCACGCCCAGCCGGCGGTCGGTGAGAGCGTCAGCGTGAGCGCTACCGCCAGCAATGAAATCGGGTCGCGCCGCATCATTTGCCTTTCGCGCGGCCTGCGTTCGGTGCGGGCGCAACGTTGGTGAGACTGCTCGGCGATTGTGGCACGTTGGTCGCGCTTGGCGAGCCGGACAGCGTTTGGTTCGGCTGCAGTGCGGTTCCTGGCGCCGCCGCTTGCGGCTGCTGTTCCCCCTTGACCTGAAGGTTCGCATCGGCCCACTTGAAATACGCGATGAACTCGCGGATCTCCTGGTCGGATAGATTCTGGTCGGGCATCGGCACCTTGTACTTGTCCAGCATGGCCTTGGCGTCGGCGTCCGTCTTGAGCATCTCGTCGGGCGACTTGAGCCAGCGCGTCAGCCACGCGTCGGAGCGACGCTTGGACACGCCATAGACGTCCGGCCCCAATTTGTCGCCGCCCGCGATCGAATGGCAGGCGAGGCACTTCGATTCGAATGCGAGCTTGCCCTTGACGGCGACCGGATCCGTTGGCGCCGAGGTCGCCGGTATGTTGTGGTGCTCGCTCTCGCCGCCGCCTGGTGATTCGCCCGCGGCAATGAGGCCGATAGCGCCCTGCGACGCGTTGGCGAAATGATGGTCGACCATTACGTAACTTCCGGCTTCGGGGATGACGAATTCCACAATCGCGCTGTTGCTCGAGCCCATCAGCACGGTCTGCGCGCCTCGCAACTGATTGTCGGGATTGCCTTCGAGCCATACGCGGTCGAAGATCGTGCCCACGACGTGGAAGCTCGACGTGTTCGACGGCCCCACGTTCAGCAGGAAAAGCCGCACGTGCTCACCGGGCTTGGCGGCGAGCGGCTTGTCGACCATCCCGTTGTAGCGACCGTTGAACACCGTATACGTCGGCGCTTTCGTTCGCACGCGCTCGCCGTCGAGAACGTATAGCGGCTGTCCGTCGACCTTGCGCTTCTGCGGGTCCAGCTTCGTATAGAACTCGCTCTGGATCACCGCATATTCGTGATCGACCTTGGTCGGGTATCCGCCGCGCGGCTCGACGATCATCATTCCATACATGCCCGATGCAATGTGCTCGAGCACCATCGGCGTGCCGCAGTGATACATGTAGACGCCGGGATAATTCGGCGTGAACTCGAAGTCGATCGTCTGGCCCGGTGCAACCGACCGGTACTTGTCCTGCGGCGACACCATCGCCGAATGGAAGTCCATCGAATGCATCATCGGCGCGGCCATGACCTGCAGGCCAGGGACGTGCTCGTCGCTGCGGTTGGTCATCGAGAACTTGACGCGATCGCCGACGCGCGCGCGCACGACCGGACCGGGCACCTGATCGCCGAACGTCCATGCGCTGAACTTCACGCCGGGCGCAATCTCGATGACCTTGTGCGTCGTGTCGAGACGTACCTCTTTGACGGCATCCGGGACCAGCGGCTTGACGGCGGCATCCAAGCTGAGCGCGCCGCCCGCTGCGAAGGGGCCCGTATGGCGCTCGCTGCTGATTTTTGCCGGGCCCGGCTTGAAGTTCATTTTCGACACGTCGTACGGGTCGTCCTGGCGAACGGGGGTTGCATTGGCAGCCTGTGGCGCAGGCGGCGTCGAACCGGTCGTGGATGCCGCGGGCGTCTGGGGATTTGCGGGTGGCGGCGCGCGGTCGCAACCGGCGAGCAACGCGACCAGCATGCAGAGGGCGACCAGACTCATTCTTGACTCGGCTGTTTTCATGGGGACCCGGTTGATGGAAGTTTCAGCTGCCGTGTATTCACCAGCACGCAATATAAGATACTTGCGCGCCTTCGCCTTGACCGGCGTCAATATGTGCGGCCGTTGCAATAGGTACGGTGTAGCTCATTGCACCGGGGTGAAAGCATGAACTGGCCCGACCTTCGATCGGCGTCGGTCCCGAACGCCGACGGTCGACGCACGCGGCCGGCCCGCGCTACCATGCGCGTCCGTATATCGCTACGGCCATGTGGCCTGCTGCAGTGCGTCGCTCCTATCTGTTCGTACCTGGCAACCGTCCCGACCGATTCGACAAGGCGTGCGCGACGCGCGCGCATGGCGTGATCGTCGATCTCGAGGACGCGGTGCCACCGTCGGATAAGCAGAATGCGCGCGAAGCGCTTCGCCGATGGCTGCAACCGGGCAAGCCGGTGTTCGTACGCGTCAATGCGGTGGATACGGAGTGGTTCGCTGATGACCTTGCCAGTTGCGCCCAACCAGGCGTCGCGGGCGTCCTGCTGCCGAAGGCAGAGCGCGTCGAGGATGTAGATCGCGTGGCCCGCACGCGCGACGGATTGCCGGTCCTGCCGCTCGTCGAAACAGCCGCGGGACTTTGGAATGCAGTGTCGATTGCGCAAGCGCATGGCGTGCAGGCGTTGCTCTTCGGCTCGCTGGATTTCCAGGCGGATACGGGCATCAGCGACGACGACCTGCTCTATGCACGTTCACATCTCGTCGTCGCTTCGCGGGTCGCCGGGATCGCAGCACCCATCGATGGCGTCACGCAGGCATTCGACGATCCTGAACTGCTGCGGCGCGATTGTTGTCGCAGCCGGCAGCTCGGCTTCGGCGGCAAGGCGTGCATTCATCCGAATCAGGTCGATGTCGTCAACACCGCCTTCGCGCCGAACGCCGACGAGATCGACTGGGCGCAGCGCGTCGTCGCTGCATTCGAACAGTCGAGCGGGCGCGCGGTGCAGCTCGACGGCCGAATGATCGATCGGCCCGTATTGCTGAAGGCACAGGCGATGCTCGCCGAGCGTCTCGATACTGCGGCGAGCAAATGACGCGGCGCGCGCCGTGAGCACGCCGTCCAGTCCGATCACGCTCGCGCACTGGCGGCGGACAGTTGCTGAGCTCTATGGCGACGTGCGCGCCGTGGCGATCGACGATCCGGCGCGCGCGGCGAGCGTCTTCCGGGAAAAGCGCGACCAGCTGTTCCGTCAGCATCCGGACAGCCCCATTCCTTCGACCTATCGCAGCGGCTGGCGGGGCGCGTCGTGGTACCCGTACGACGCGTCGTATCGCGTCATCGGAACCGTTAAAGCGGACGCGCCGCGAGCTTCATTCGACATGGCGCTTGCGGCCGATGGCGTGACGCGATCCACGCGCGTTGCGACCGTCGAATTCTCGTTGCTCGGACACGCGAGCGTATTGGCGCTCTACTGGTTCGAAGGCTACGGCGGCGGGCTCTGGTTGCCATTCGCCGACGCGACCAACGGTGTTTCAACGTACGGTGGCGGCCGCTATCTCTACGATACGATCAAGGGAGCGGATCTTGGCGCAACTGCGAGCGAATTCGTGCTCGACTTCAACTTTGCGTACAACCCGTCGTGCGCGTACGAGGATCGCTGGTCGTGTCCGCTGCCACCCGAGGAAAACAGGCTGTCGTTCGCCGTTGCGTCAGGAGAGCGTATTCCCCAATTGGAATGAACAACGGCATGACGCGCGACGTCCTTTCCGGTTCGTCGTCAAATAGGCGCGCTCCATCGAGCGACGGTGGCGACATACCCGGGCGGAACGTCCGCCGCGTGCAGTGACCAGAAATCGGGTTCATAAGGACTGGGCCCCGCGCGCAACCTGCGGCCACTCGAGATATCGACATCGATTCGTCCGAACGGCGCAGCCAGCGCTTCGCCAGTGGCCTTGCTGATCGCCTCCTTGCAGGTCCAAAGCGTCAGCACGCGCCGCCGTTGGCCGTCCGCATCGAATGTTGCAAGCTCATCGCGTTCGCGAAGCGTCATGAATTTGCGTGCGATTCCCGTGGTGTTGATCGCGCGGTCGATCGATTCGACATCGACGCCGATGCGGCCCTGTTCGGCCAGGCCGATGAGCGCGACCGACGTCGTGTGCGACACGTTGAAATCCAGCGACGGGACGCCGGCGAGCTGAGGGCGGCCGCGAACACCCCGGACGATCGACACGGTGATCGGCCGAACACCGAGTACGCCGGCCAGCACCTGTCGCAATGCGCCTCGACCCATCACATAGCGGTTGCGCAGTTCTGCCGTGCCGAAGCGCGCTGCACGCGCATGCTCATCGACTGACAGCGTTGCGCTGTATTGATCCAGGAGTGGCGCGGTTGGTGTCAGATCGCACCACCACAAATGCACGCCCGCGGTCGGCGCTTGCCGCGACGTGAGGTTCGTCGCCGCCGCAGCATTGCTGCCTGACGTTTTCTCCTCTAAGCTCAACGCGTCTCCGTGAAGTTGCCGGTTGCGCCCGCATCACCCGCGGGCGCATTCGTGTTGGGCACTCGCCAACGATGCGTCACGTCCTCGAGTTCCTCACCCGTTTGCCGCTACCGGTGCTGTACGCGCTTGGCAGCTTCGCGTACTTCGTTTCCTTCCGCGTGCTGCGCTGGCACCGCGATCTCGCAGCACGCAATCTTGCCAACTCGTTTCCCGAAAAATCGGAAGCCGAACGCGCCGTCATATTGAAGCAGTCATACGTGAATCTCGGGCAGACGCTCGCAGAAACGTTCTGGGGATTCGGCGCGAGTGGCGAGGCGCTCGCGCAACGCGTGTCCATCGAGAATCCCGAACTCATCACACGCTTCGTCGCGGAGAAGCGCGCGGTTGTGTTGTTGACCGCGCACATGTGCAACTGGGAGTGGCTGCTGCCCGGCGCCGGCGCGCAATTCGACCTCCCGATCGACGCCGTGTACAAGCCGCTACGGGTGAAAAGTCTCGACGCGTTCATCCGCGACACGCGCAGTCGCTTCGGCGGCAAGCCGATTCCCATTCATTCGTTTCTGTTCGAACTGATGCGGCGCGCCGGCGAAGTACGAGCGTATGCGATGGTCGCCGACCAGACGCCTCCTCGCAACATGGACAAGTACTGGGCGCGGTTCCTGAATCAGGACACGGCATTCTTCACCGGCGCCGACAAGATCGCACGCTTTCTCGAGGCGCCGGTCGTCTACGTCGCGATGCGACGGGTCCGCAAGGGTCATTACAGCGTTCGCCTGCATGTCCTCGTCGAGCCCCCGTACGATGACGACCAGCCACTCGAGGTCGTCGAGCGTTATGCGCGACAACTGGAGTCGGAGATTCGCCGAAGTCCGCCCGACTGGCTCTGGGTGCACAACAAGTGGAAATATCCGAAGCCGCAATCCGTCGTGCACGAGGAGAAGGTCGCTGCATCCCGGCGCTGACGTGTGTTGGCTGTTGCAAATCGTCAGCGAAATACCTATAATTCGACCTCTCTGCTGCACACCTCCCAACGCAATCGCACGACAAGGGGGACGGCCGCTTGAAAAAGCTCGAAGCGGTCCCATGTAGTGGAGTCGCTCTTTAACAATTGGCAATCGATAGGTGTGGGTGCTGAGGCGTTGGCCTTGGTGCCGGGTGCGGTCACGTGCCTGGTGCGAAGGGATCCAAGGCAAGCAGTGCTCACACGACGCTAGTGCGGTTGGCGCCTGGGTTTTGGGTGTCGGCCGTGAGTCACGCGCGTTTCTCGTCAAGGGGTGCGCGGGTGGCGACTAAGTCAAGTGAGTTGGAACTTTGTATAGAGATCGAACTGAAGAGTTTGATCCTGGCTCAGATTGAACGCTGGCGGCATGCTTTACACATGCAAGTCGAACGGGGTGAGGGGGCAACTCCTCATTCAGTGGCGAACGGGTGAGTAATGCATCGGAACGTGTCCCGTAGTGGGGGATAACGCCGCGAAAGCGGCGCTAATACCGCATACGCTCTGTGGAGGAAAGCAGGGGACCCGAGAGGGCCTTGTGCTAGGGGGGCGGCCGATGTCCGATTAGCTAGTTGGTGGGGTAATGGCCCACCAAGGCTGCGATCGGTAGCTGGTCTGAGAGGATGATCAGCCACACTGGGACTGAGACACGGCCCAGACTCCTACGGGAGGCAGCAGTGGGGAATTTTGGACAATGGGGGCAACCCTGATCCAGCCATGCCGCGTGCGGGAAGAAGGCCTTCGGGTTGTAAACCGCTTTTAGCCGGGACGAAAGCCCTACGGATAACACCCGTGGGGGTTGACGGTACCGGCGGAATAAGCACCGGCTAACTACGTGCCAGCAGCCGCGGTAATACGTAGGGTGCGAGCGTTAATCGGAATTACTGGGCGTAAAGCGTGCGCAGGCGGTTCGTTGTGTCGGCGGTGAAAGCCCCGGGCTCAACCTGGGAATGGCCGTTGAAACTGGCGAACTGGAGTGTGGCAGAGGGGGGTGGAATTCCGCGTGTAGCAGTGAAATGCGTAGAGATGCGGAGGAACACCGATGGCGAAGGCAGCCCCCTGGGCTAACACTGACGCTCAGGCACGAAAGCGTGGGGAGCAAACAGGATTAGATACCCTGGTAGTCCACGCCCTAAACGATGTCGACTGGGTGTTGGGGAAGCGATTTCCCAGTACCGTAGCTAACGCGTGAAGTCGACCGCCTGGGGAGTACGGCCGCAAGGTTAAAACTCAAAGGAATTGACGGGGACCCGCACAAGCGGTGGATGATGTGGATTAATTCGATGCAACGCGAACAACCTTACCTACCCTTGACATGTCCCGAAGGCCCCTGAGAGGGGGTTGTGCCCGAAAGGGAACGGGAACACAGGTGCTGCATGGCTGTCGTCAGCTCGTGTCGTGAGATGTTGGGTTAAGTCCCGCAACGAGCGCAACCCTTGTCCCTAGTTGCTACGCAAGGGCACTCTAGGGAGACTGCCGGTGACAAACCGGAGGAAGGTGGGGATGACGTCAAGTCCTCATGGCCCTTATGGGTAGGGCTTCACACGTCATACAATGGCCGGTACAGAGGGTTGCCAAGGCGCGAGCTGGAGCCAATCCCCATAAAAGCCGGTCGTAGTCCGGATTGCAGTCTGCAACTCGACTGCATGAAGTCGGAATCGCTAGTAATCGCGGATCAGCATGTCGCGGTGAATACGTTCCCGGGTCTTGTACACACCGCCCGTCACACCATGGGAGTGGGTTCTACCAGAAGTAGGTAGGCTAACCGCAAGGGGGCCGCTTACCACGGTAGGATTCATGACTGGGGTGAAGTCGTAACAAGGTAGCCGTATCGGAAGGTGCGGCTGGATCACCTCCTTTCTCGGATTCAGGTAACAGAGGTCAGGTAACAGGGACCAGCAATGGGCCCTGCCACCGCTCTGGCGACCTCACGCGCTTTCAGTACCCACAACCTATCGGTTGCAGCACAGCGGCTTAGCGCATGCGGGCCTGTAGCTCAGTTGGTTAGAGCACCGTCTTGATAAGGCGGGGGTCGATGGTTCGAATCCATCCAGACCCACCACATCAGGGAACAGAGGTCAGGTAACAGGTAACAGAGAACGGGCAAACCGCGCGTCGATGCGCGGCCGGCGAGACAGCGGTGCGTCTTTGTCGCTGTGACTGTTTCCTGACCTCTGTCGGGGCTGTAGCTCAGCTTGGGAGAGCACCTGCTTTGCAAGCAGGGGGTCGTCGGTTCGATCCCGATCAGCTCCACCACCTCAGGTAACCGAGGTCAGGCAACCGGCAACAGAGGGCCGTGGCCGCCTATCGATTGCGTGATAGCAGCGTTCAAGCGTGGTGATTGCGAGGCAGTCATCAGAGTTGAAAGCTGTGGTTGTTCTTTAACAATTCGGGAAGGTAAGGCGCATTCGAGACTGATGAGGTCTTGAATGCGAAGGGTTGAGTTGTATCTTGCCTGGGCTCGTGCGAGACAAAAGGCGCGTGAGTCCGGGTGGCGCAAACACACTTGTAACCAGTGGCTTTGGGAGATGGCGGGGTTTTGGGGTTGGCTTTATTTGACCTCTATAACTGTCCGCTGTTACCTGAGGGTCCACGGTTATGGGGTCAAGCGACAAAGTGCATGTGATGGATGCCTTGGCGATTACAGGCGATGAAGGACGTGGCAACCTGCGAAAAGCTCCGGGGAGCTGGTAAACGAGCATTGATCCGGAGATGTCCGAATGGGGAAACCCGGCCCGCGAGGGTCACTCCTGACTGAATCCATAGGTCAGGTAGAGCAAACCCGGTGAACTGAAACATCTAAGTAGCCGGAGGAACAGAAATCAACCGAGATTCCGCTAGTAGTGGCGAGCGAACGCGGAGCAGCCGGCAAGCTTTAGCGATCGACTTAGCAGAACGCTCTGGAAAGGGCGGCCGCAGTGGGTGACAGCCCCGTATGCGAAAAGTCGGTGGTGGAACTGAGCTTGCGAGAAGTAGGGCGGGACACGTGAAATCCTGTCTGAAGATGGGGGGACCATCCTCCAAGGCTAAATACTCGTAATCGACCGATAGTGAACCAGTACCGTGAGGGAAAGGCGAAAAGAACCCCGGAAGGGGAGTGAAACAGATCCTGAAATCGCATGCATACAAACAGTGGGAGCCTGAGGCAACTCGGGTGACTGCGTACCTTTTGTATAATGGGTCAGCGACTTACGTTTGCTAGCGAGCTTAACCGGATAGGGGAGGCGAAGCGAAAGCGAGTCCGAACAGGGCGACTTGAGTTGGCAGGCGTAGACCCGAAACCGGATGATCTAGCCATGGCCAGGCTGAAGCGGGGGTAACACCTCGTGGAGGGCCGAACCCACTCCCGTTGAAAAGGTAGGGGATGAGCTGTGGCTAGGGGTGAAAGGCTAATCAAATCCGGAAATAGCTGGTTCTCTCCGAAAACTATTGAGGTAGTGCCTCGTGTATCACTCTCGGGGGTAGAGCACTGTCATGGTGGTGGGGGCCATCGCGGCTTGCCACGCCATTGCAAACTCCGAATACCGGGAAGTGCGAGCACGGGAGACAGACGGCGGGTGCTAACGTCCGTCGTCGAGAGGGAAACAACCCAGACCCTCAGCTAAGGTCCCCAAGTTCAGTTAAGTGGGAAACGAGGTGGGAAGGCTCAGACAGCCAGGATGTTGGCTTAGAAGCAGCCATCATTTAAAGAAAGCGTAATAGCTCACTGGTCGAGTCGTCCTGCGCGGAAGATGTAACGGGGCTCAAACTGAACACCGAAGCTAGGGATTCTCGCGTTCCTTTTTGGGATGTGAGAGTGGTAGGAGAGCGTTCCGTAGGCCGTTGAAGGTGCACCGGGAGGTGTGCTGGAGGTATCGGAAGTGCGAATGCTGACATGAGTAGCGATAAAGCAGGTGAAAGGCCTGCTCGCCGTAAGCCCAAGGTTTCCTGCGCCACGTTCATCGGCGCAGGGTGAGTCGGCCCCTAAGGTGAGGACGAGAGTCGTAGCTGATGGGAAGCGGGTCAATATTCCCGCACCGACCAACGATGCGATGGGGGGACGGAGAAGGTTATGCCGGCCGGGTGTTGGACGTCCCGGTTCAAGCGTGTAGACGTGCTACGTAGGCAAATCCGCGTGGCTAAGTCGAGGCGTGTCAACGAGGGCCTGCTTGCAGGCCTGAAGTGGCGGATACCAGGCTCCCAGGAAAAGCCTCTAAGCTTCAGTCGTTGGTTGACCGTACCGCAAACCGACACAGGTGGGCGAGCTGAATATGCTCAGGCGCTTGAGAGAACTCGGGTGAAGGAACTCGGCAAATTGACACCGTAACTTCGGGATAAGGTGTGCCTCGGTTAGGTGAAGGGCTTTACGCCTGGAGCCGAGCGGGGTTGCAAAGAATCGGTGGCTGCGACTGTTTAACAAAAACACAGCACTCTGCCAAGACGAAAGTCGACGTATAGGGTGTGACGCCTGCCCGGTGCCGGAAGGTTAAGTGATGGGGTGCAAGCTCTTGATCGAAGCCCCGGTAAACGGCGGCCGTAACTATAACGGTCCTAAGGTAGCGAAATTCCTTGTCGGGTAAGTTCCGACCTGCACGAATGGCGTAACGATGGCCACACTGTCTCCACCCGAGACTCAGCGAAGTTGAAGTGTTTGTGAAGATGCAATCTCCCCGCGGCAAGACGGAAAGACCCCGTGCACCTTTACTGTAGCTTTGCATTGGACTGTGATGAGGCTTGTGTAGGATAGCTGGGAGGCGATGAAGGGGGGGCGCTAGCTCTCCTGGAGCCAACCTTGAAATACCAGCCTGGCGTCATTGCGGCTCTAACCTGGACCCCTTAGCGGGGTCGGGGACCGTGCATGGTAGGCAGTTTGACTGGGGCGGTCTCCTCCCAAAGCGTAACGGAGGAGCTCGAAGGTTCGCTTAGCGCGGTCGGACATCGCGCCGAATGTGCAAAGGCACAAGCGAGCTTGACTGCGAGCCTGACAAGGCGAGCAGGTGCGAAAGCAGGACTTAGTGATCCGGTGGTTCTGAATGGAAGGGCCATCGCTCAACGGACAAAAGGTACGCCGGGGATAACAGGCTGATACCGCCCAAGAGTTCATATCGACGGCGGTGTTTGGCACCTCGATGTCGGCTCATCACATCCTGGGGCTGTAGCCGGTCCCAAGGGTATGGCTGTTCGCCATTTAAAGTGGTACGTGAGCTGGGTTCAAAACGTCGTGAGACAGTTTGGTCCCTATCTGCCGTGGGCGCTGGAATCTTGACGGGGGCTGCTCCTAGTACGAGAGGACCGGAGTGGACGTACCGCTGGTGTACCGGTTGTGACGCCAGTCGCATCGCCGGGTAGCTATGTACGGAAGCGATAACCGCTGAAAGCATCTAAGCGGGAAACGCGCCTGAAGATGAGGATTCCCGGGGACTTGATCCCCCAAAAGGGTCGTGGCAGACCACCACGTTGATAGGCCGGGTGTGGAAGCGCAGTAATGCGTTGAGCTAACCGGTACTAATGGCCCGTGCGGCTTGACTCCATAATCGTGGGTCGCGCCGATACCACTTAGCCCGCCTTACCTTCCCTGCTGCCGGCGCCGCGCTGGCAGCATTACCTCAACGCCTGACGACCATAGCCCGCTGGAACCACCCCTTCCCATCCCGAACAGGACCGTGAAACGGCGGCGCGCCGATGATAGTACGGATTGCCCGTGCGAAAGTAGGTCATTGTCAGGCACCCCTTCTCACCCAAGGCCCGATCAACCGATCGGGCCTTTCGCGTTTCACTGAGCTCGATCGCGTACGCGCGCGCGTTCGAATTCCGTGTCATCTATCCTTAGGGCTTCGATGGAAGCGATCGCCGATCTTCCGAGCATGGCCGCCGGCAACGTCCCGGCCGAGCGTGCAAAGCTCGCGGTCGTCATCCCCTGCTACAACGTTGCACGTCACATCCTCGGTGTTCTAAGCCGAGTCGGGCCGGAGTGTGCGCTGATCTACGTCATCGACGATGCCTGCCCCGAGCATTCCGGCGATCTGGTCGAAAACCACTGCGACGACCCGCGCGTTCGCGTGGTTCGGCACGACACGAACCGCGGCGTTGGTGGTGCAGTCCTTACCGGGTACCTGCACGCGATCCGCGACGGCGCGACGGTCATTGCGAAGATCGACGGCGATGGGCAAATGGCGCCGGAGCTGCTCGCTGATTTCGTAGCTCCCATCCTGCAGGGGCGCGCCGATTACACGAAAGGCAACCGGTTCTACAACTTGGCGAACCTGGGGCAGATGCCGGGCAGGCGCGTCGTGGGCAACGCTGCGTTGTCGTTCATGACCAAGCTTTCATCCGGCTATTGGGATGTCTTCGATCCCACCAATGGCTACACGGCGATTCACGTCAACGTTGCGCGCCAGCTTCCGTTCGATCGCATCAGCAAAGGGTTCTTTTTCGAGACGGACATGCTGTTCCGCCTCAATACGCTTCGCGCCGTCGTCGTCGATATCCCGATGGCCGCCCAGTATGGCGACGAGGCGAGCAATCTGCGCGTTTCGCGCGTCTTCGGCGAATTTCTGTCGAAGCACGCGCGCAATACGTTCAAGCGCATCGTCTACAACTACTTCCTTCGGGATTTCACGATCGCTTCCGTCGAACTGATCGCAGGCTTGGCGCTGCTCCTGTTCGGCACGACATACGGCATTGTCAATTGGATCGCTTCGGCACGCATCGGCATCGAAACGCCGCCGGGGACGGTGATGCTCGCAGCGCTACCGGTGTTGCTCGGACTGCAACTGCTGCTTGCGTTCATCGGCTTCGACGTCGCCTCCACGCCTCGCCGCGTCATTCACCCGCTGCTCGGCCACCGGCGAACCGGAGCGCGCTGATGCCGGCTCCTTCTGCATGAAGAAGTAAGTCGCCGTATCTTCCGGCAGCAGCCGAAGCAGCGGCAGCGTTGCCACGGCTGCACCGTAGATGCAGGTGGCGACGGCGCGGTTCCGCTCGGCATAACGAATCCGCTGCCACAATCCATCCAGGGCGATCGCGCGCTGCCGAATGGCATGCACAAGGTGCAGACCCGATGGCGCGAACAGACGCACGAGGCCGTCCTGCGAGAAATAGTAGCGGTGCGGCGACGGAAATCCGCATTGCCACATCCGTTCGAACGGGCGCGCAATCCCCAGATGTGCCAATCGCTTCGCAAGCCGATAAAAAAATCCGCTGTGGACGGGCAGTGTGATGATCACGACGCCGTTCGGTTTCAATCGCCGCGCCACCGCATGCGCGGTTGACCGCGCCGCGGGAATATGTTCGAACACGTCATTGAAGACGATGACGTCGAACGTCTCCCCCGGATGCAGGGCATCCGGGAAGTAGCCCGCACGCACCGATACGCGATCGCTCATCGGCGCGCTTCTTACGCGATCGTCCGGTTCAATGCCGACGACGTGATCGAACCGATCTGCCGCCGCGTCCAGAAACCAGCCGTGCGCCGATCCGACGTCGAGCACGCTGTGTCGCGTCGTTCCGTCAAGCCCGTGCAGCGTGTTCAACACCGCGTCGTACGCCCTTCTACGGAGCTTCACGAGCCCCGAAGCACGTGCGACCTCGTCGAGCGCGTGGCTGTCGCCCGAATTGAGGCTCGCAGAAAGCGTCGCGTGCTCGGTGCGGCAGTCGGTGCACACGAAGTGCCAAGCGGCAAGGCCGCGCACGCACGGCGCGCCGCAGATATCGCAGTGCATCGCTGCCTACTTCGACGACGTGGCGATGACGACGCCGCCGATGATTACCAGGCCGCCGATGACCGTCCGAATCGTCATCGGCTCGCGCAGGACGAGCTGGCCGAGCAGCGGCACGAGCAGATAGCTCAGCGCGGCAACCGGATATGCGATTTTCAGCGGCAACACGCGGAGCACGCCGATCCAGAGAATTGTGCAAAGCGCGTAGAGAATAAGCGCCGACATGATCGGCAGGTTCAACCAGGCCACAATGCCGTCGGCCGCGTTCGCGTTCACGCGATTGGCGCCCAGCTTGAAAAGTACCTGGCCGATCGAGAGTCCGACGACGGTGCCTAACAACAGGATCAGGGTCATCGTTTTCGCTCCAGCCGCGATCGAAAGATTCGTTGTCGAAAGGCCTGATGGCCCGTTCAGAGATTGGCCACGTGCACGCTTGCGAGTGCGAGCGACAGCTCGCGTGCATCGTTCGATATGCCCAGCGTGCGTGGCGCCACGGGTCGCATTCCGGTGAATCCGATGTTATCCACGCGCCGCTCGCATGCATATTCGATCGTATAGTCGGCGAAATCGGCCGTCGGTGCGATCGTATGCCCCACGCCGCACACTTCGATAGTAAGCGAAGGTTGGCGCACCGGATCAACGACGTGAAGCCGCAGCGTCAACCGGCCGCGTAGCGGCAGCGGTTGCGGCACCGCTACCGTCGACGATGTGCCCGTCAGCCATATACCCCATGTTTCCGGGTCGTAAGCCGGATGCGCGATCGGCGCCGAACTCGCGCGCACATCGAATCGATACGTTTGCGGTCGCTCATCCGGAGGCACCGGCCGGTACGTGGCATCCACGCGGTAGATCGTCGAATCGCCCGCCGGAACGACAGGTAACGCGAACGTGGTTCCGGAGCGATCGCCCAGCATCAACACCCATCGCGTGTCCGCGCCAATCCGCGCACGCGCCTCCGCCGGCGTCCGCACGACGGGTGAGCGGGACGCAAGCCTGAACGCCGCGCGGGAAGCGGCAACGGTATTCCTACCCGAGACGATGATCCCGCGGTCGAGGTCGCCGGGATCGAAAAGTCGCTGCAGTTCGGTCACGCCTTCGTCGCCGATTCGCGGCCGATCCTCGCGCTGCTGCAGCGTACCGCCGAGCCACGCATTGAGCAGCGACATCAGCGCCCAGCCGGCCACGATCAACCAGGCGACACGGCCACCCGCCTGCGCACCGGACAACGCGACGAGCAACGCGACGGCGCCGACCGCGACGAGCGTGCCCGTTCCAAACTGCAGGAAGGCGAGATCGGGAGCGTCGATGAACGTGAAAACGCAGCGTTGCGTGATGACGATGCACGCAGCCACGAACGCCGCTGCCATGGCCGCCAGAACGACGTCGATCCAATCCAATGCCCGGTCGCGCATCGCGTTGGTGCGGCCGGCCGTGACGAACACGAGCAGCGGGAGCGCAAACGAATAATATCGACCGTTGAGACGATCGAGCACGTTCGAGCCGCCGTAGATCGCATGGAAGTCGACGGTCACCACCACGGTCATCAGGACGAGCACGACGAGCGTGGCCAGCGAAAACACGCCCACTGCGTTGTGCCGACTCGTCACCATCGACGGCGTTTCCTTTCCGTGCACGACCCGCGCAATGCGATTTCGAAATCCCCGCGGCAAAGCGGCCGCAACGGGAAGCGCAAGCGCCGTGATAATCGCCGCGCCATGAAGTGCGAACAATGTGGCGATCGGACCGGCATTCGCAAAACGCCAGTCGGTTTGCGCGGAATGTGCGACCAGCGTCGAATAAACCTGCACGTCGAACGCGGCAAACCAGGCACCGCCGATCACGCGCCCGGCCAGCAGCAGTACCAATACCGCTCCGGCCGCAAACGATCCGATGTGCAGCATGGTGTTGCCAACCACCGTTGCCGACCACCGGCGCTTGGAGTCGCCGGCTTTCGAGACCGTCAACCCTGCGAGGATGACGGTGGAAGCCATGTACGCGATGCCAAGTGCCGCTGCATGCGGTTTGACGAGGAAGGCAATGCCGCCGATGCCCCCCGCGGCCAGCGCCATCAGTCCGCTTCCCGATCGTTCCGAACGGCCCGCCAACGACTCGGCAAGACTCGACAGCGCAGCGACGGACACGGCGCAAAACACCCAGAACACCAGGATGTAGGCTGCTTCCGGCGTGAAATACGCGCCGTACAGCGTGGGTGGCGTAATTGCGACCAGCAGGCTTGCAACCGCGGCCTGCCCACCTGGAAGTACGCGTCGTGCGATCGAGTACGCCGGGATCGCGGCCAGCGTCAGCACGCATGCGTTGAAGACCTTCGCGATGACGTAAAAGTCGTCGAATGCCGCGAAGTACGACGCGAGCTTGAGAAAAACCAGACCGGGGACAGGGACGTAGCCGAGGGACCGGATCAGATCCCACTGCAGAAAATATTTGGAGCTCAGCAGGAACGCCGTCTCGTCGCTCAGTTGCTGCGGCAATGAAGTGGCGGCAGTACGAAGCAGGTTCGCGACGAGAATCAGCGCCAATGCCAACGCGTACGTTGTCGAACGGCCGTTCCATCGCAGGCGCTGCAGCACCCGCGCGCGATTCGCATTCAACGCAAAGGCTTGCGCGCGGCGAAGTACATGATGTACGCCGCCTCGGGATCATCGACGATCGCGTTGCCGAGCACGAAGTCCTCGTAATGGAACATACCGGTGGACTGCGTGAGCGGCATCTCGCACACGCCGTGCGCTTCGACGATGTCGAATCCGCTCGCGACGAGCATGTCGCGCAACTCGCCGACCGAGTATTCGTGCTTGTGCTCGGGATGAATGAAGCCTCCACCGATCGCGCGCGTATGCAGCGCGGTGATGGCCCGATTGGGTGTGTCGAGGCAGAAGCGTCCGCCGGGTGCGAGTACGCGAAACACCTCGGTGCACATGCGCGCGCCCGCGTCCTTGTCGACGTGTTCGATGCTCTGGCCCGACCACGCGAGGTCGAATTCGGCATCGGCGAACGCGTCGAGGTGCGTCATGTCGCCGGCGTGAACGTGGATGCCGGGCGCATCGCGTGGCGCGAAGCGCGCGTCGCGATACAGCGCATGGCGCTCGTCCGGCGCGAGATCGACCATGACCATCCGGTGAAACGGATGCGCATAGCCCATATCGACGAGCGGGGAGTTGATCCCCCCGAGATCGATGATGCGCTCGGCGGGCGGAATCAGCCGGCGCACCATGATTTGCCGTGCGCGGTTGATCAGGCCGAGATGCGCGGCTACCTTGTTCGCGAGGAGCCGGTTGGTGAACTCGGATGAACCGATCAGTTCAACGAGCAGCGCGAACGCGTCGTAGCTGCCTTCCGAAATTCGCCGGGAGAGCGCGGCCTCGGCCTGCGGCTCGATCGGCCGTCCGAGCGTCGTTTCGAACAACGTCCGCGCGGCGGCGAGGGAATCGAGCGCGTCATGCGGTTCGGCCATGCGCCGCATTGTACGAACAAAGTTGCGCCCGCCGTCGTCGTCACGAGCCCCAGGCCTCGATTTCCGTGATCCGGCACCACGCGCCATCCGCAGCGCCCACGCCAACGATTCGAATGCTGCTCGTCGTGTACGGCGCAAACGAGACCGTTCGCTTGACGAATCGATTGTTCCGCACACTTCCGAGCGTCACCCAGGTCGCGCCGTTCCACGCTTGTACGTCGAAGGCCGTCATGCCGAACAGCGTGAACGTCATCGAGTCGGTGGGTTCCGTGGGGCTCGCGAAGTTGTCCTGGACCGTATAGACGACGACGTGATCGATCGTCTTTGGTCCGTTGAAATTGATCTGCACCCAGTCCGGAAACGCGGCGGTCGTGAGATCGTTCCAGCCGCCGCCATTGCCCCAGCCCGAACCGCTGCGACGATTGTCGATCACGCTGGTAACGGGAAATCCCGCGTTATACGTGCTGGATGCCGAAGCGGTCGACCCGTTGGAGGCCAGCGCGTAATTGTTTCCCGTCGCGGCCGCGGTCGACGTCCATGCCTCGATTTCGGTGATGCGCGACCACAGCGCGTCCTTCGACCCGGTGACCAGGATACGGATTCGATCAGTCGTGTAGGCTGCGAACGAAACGGTTCGCTTGACGAGATTGTTGCTGCTGACTGACCCGAGCGTCACCCAGTTCGCGCCGTCGAACGCCTGTACCTGGAAATCGGTGATCCCGTAAAGTCCGAACGTCATCGCGTCCGTCGGTTCGGCCGGATTCAGGTAATTGTCCTGCAGCGTATAGACGACGACGTGATCGATCGTCTTGCGACCGTTGAAGCTGATCTGCACCCAATCCTGGAACGTCCGCGGCGTGTTGTCGTTCCAGCCGCCGCCGTTGCCCCACGGCGCACCCGTACGCCGGTTGTCGTTGACGCCGTCCGCGCCGAAGCCGCCGTCGTGCGTGCTCGACGCAGTCGCGACGCCGCCGTTGGACGCCAGCGCGACGTTGGTGCCGTTCACCGGAGCATTCATCGTCTGCGTGAAGGCCGCGCTCGTCGACGGAAGATTGGACGCGTCGCCGGGATACGAGGCGACGATCGCGTGGCCGCCGGTACTCAAGGCGTTCGTCACGCAAGTCGCGGAGCGCGCGTTGCCGCTGCCGCCAAGAACTGCGGCCGAGCACCCGGTGATTGTCACGCCGTTGTCCGCAAAGCGGATCGTTCCGGTGGGCGCGTTACCGGTGACGGTCGCGGTCAACGTCACGGTCGAGCCGGTCACCGCCGGATTGGTTGACGACGCGACTGCGGTCGCCGTCGTTGCCTGCGTGGGCGGTGCCGAGCCACCGGTTCCCACTTGCACGGTCAGTCCGCTGGCCGTCGCAGACAAGACGGTCACGTTGATACCGTAGGTGGCGTCGCTGAACGTCTGGCCTTGCGGCAGCGTCGCATCGTTGAACGACGACGTGCCAGGCGTCATGTCCAGCAACTGCGTATCGTCGCTGTATTGGTCGCACCCGGAACATTGGGTCTCGAACGGAGACGCGACGCGAATCTGCGCGCCGTTGTTCGGAAAGCTGGCGAGCACGCTGTCGAATCCGATCGGCTGCCGGAATTCGAGCCAGTAGGTGCGATTGGCCGCGCCGGTAGGAATCTTGACCGCATAGGTCGCGCCGCCCGCCACTTCCAGCGGGCTCAGCGTATACGTCGCAGAACCACCGCTGTGAGTTCTGACGGACGTCGCCGGAATCCACGCCAACTTGGCCTTTTGCATCGCGTTGTAATGCGTCGCGCCCTTGTTGCCCATCGCGCTGTAGGGATCGCCGTATTCGCTCGACGTGCAGCTTCCGCCGATCGCGACCCCGTTGCAGCGCAGGCTAGCCGCATGCAGCAGCCCGAAGTTGTGCCCCATCTCGTGCGCAATCGTGCTGGTGCGAAACGTGTTGACGCCGTTGATCCAGGCTTTGTGGGGATAGCTGATGTACGCGAGGCCAAGCCACCCGCATGCGGGTACCGTCGGAAACACGTAGACGACGAAGTTGTACGTTGCCGGGTCGTATCCAGCCCCGAGCGCTTTCGCGGCAGATTCGGCAGCCGTGCCGATGCCGCGCCAGTCGTTCGAACCGCAACTGGCCGGCTGCGGCATGCCCATCGTCACCCACCCCGGCGTAACGGTCACGTTCATCACCTGCTGCCCGTACGATGCCTCGCGAAAGAAATTCGCCACGCTGTCGGCGTTGCTGGTCATCACCTGCTGCGCCTGGGCGGATGAATACGCCGGCGCCGCGGTGTTGCTGAAGTTGGCCATGATGACCAGAACGCTGTTCGCCGTCGCTGCCTTGACCACGCTGTCGGACTTCTCGCTGGTCGGCGCCGCGCGTTCGAGGACCACGATGCGCTCCGGGGTCATCGAGTCGTTGTCCGACTCGATTCGCCCGACCACGCGCACCTTCACGCCGGGCTCGAGCGCTGCGGGCGTCGACGCCATCCGCAGGCGCCGCACGTTGCCTGCTTTGTCGTGCACCTCGTAGATGAACGTGCTGCGGTCGTCCGCAAAGTAGTCCGCATGCAACAGCGCGAGCGTTCCGTCGATTTCGCCGATGGCTTTGGGCTCTGCCTGCTTCGTCGCGGCGAGCGAACGCGTCGATTCGACCTCGAGCGGCCTGCCACGATGGCGTCCGCGGACTTCGACGCGCGCGCCTTTCGCTAGGGATTCGGCCATCGCACCCTGCAGCGGAACCAGCGTCCCGTCGGCGAGTTCCAGCTCGACGTAACGGTGCGACGTCCCACGCGTCACGTCGTCGACGACGATTTCGTTGACGATACCGGTGATCGAGTCGACCGCCTCCGCGGCGGCTTCGCGAACCGTGTCCCGGGCGTGAGCGGACGGTTCGTGGGCGAGGGTGACTTGTGCCGCAAAGGCCAGGAACACGGCCATCGCCGCAACGAATCGGTCCGGGTGCATCGACATCCTTTCGACTTCAGTTCGCACGGAAGCGCACGCGCATTACCTTGCGGTCATACGCATCTTCGATCGCGCGTGTGATTTCCTGCCCGCCGGCAAGGAACACACGCCCGCCGCGATTGCGGCATTGCTGTCGCTCGTACTGGCATGGCCCCATCTCCGGGTGCCGACTGCACAGGGCTGCGACCTTCGGCGCGAATTCGATCGCCGTCTGGTTCCGCTGTCCGCCCTTATCCGTGACGCAAACGTAAAGCGCATCGGCCGCCGCATGCGGCGCTGAATCGGCGGTCGGTGGTTGCGTGGCATCGATCGGACGCCGAACCACGCCCGCGTCCGCGGGCGGCTGCGTCGCATCGATCGGACGCCGCACCACGGCGGCGTCCGCGGGTGTGGTGCCGGGGCTCGCGACCGCCGGACCAAGGGTGGACGATGGGCCGACTGACGGCAACTGCGCGGCACAGCCGGTGAGGAACAGCGCCACCAGTAACGGCGCGTATCGTGGTTCTGTAGGTTTCATCGTTCGTTGCTGCCGCTTTCGCGGCGGTCGCATGCGAGGCGGCCAGCAGGCGAAGCCAAGTGTATGCCATTTGCATAACCGCGCGCAGGCCGATTATCGCGACCTCGCTGCCGCCCGCGCCTTTTTCGTGGCGGCATCGGCACTTAGCCGCTCATCGGAGCGCGAGCGACGCATGTACGGCACAATGCGCCGTCGAGACGACTTGTCGCCACAAGACGTCGTGCGTGTCGTTTAGCGTCACGTCATCGCATGCGCTCCGCGCTCGGACGCTAGCGGCGGTACGCGCGCAGCTGTGGGCAGTGATCGCAACTTGAACGGACGGATCATCCCGGCATGGGCGACCTGTTGCAACTGATCGTTTCGGGGACTGCAACGGGCGCGATCTACGCGCTCGCCGCACTGGGCTTCACGTTGTTGTGGCAGGCGGCTGGCACCATCAACTTCGCACAGGGCGAATTCGTGATGGTGCCGGCGTTCCTGATGCTCTTTTTCATGAGCGTTGCCGGTGCGCCGCTCTGGCTCGCTTTCGTCCTCACCTGCGTCGTCGCGATGCTGATCCTCGGCGTTGCATTCAAGTTCACGATCGTGAACCCGCTGATCCGACACGGCGTGATTCCGCTCGTCATCGCGACGCTCGGTCTGTCGCTCGGCATCAAGCAGCTCGTCAAGGCCGGTTACAGCGCCCAGGCATTCCCGTTTCCGAGCGCGTTTCCCACGGGACAGTTTGCCATCGGAAATGCAGCGGTGTCGCATGCGGACGTCGGGACGCTGCTGCTGGCCGCGCTGATCGTGCTCGGGCTGCAGACATTTCTCAACCGCACGGTCGTTGGCCGCGCGATGCAGGCCGTCGCGCAAAACACCGAGGCGGCGCGGGTGCTCGGCATCGACGTGAACCGGATGGTTCTGTACACGTTCCTGATCAACGCCGTGCTTGCCGCGGTCGCGGCCCTGCTCATCACGCCGAGTTATCTCGCGAAGTTCGACATGGGCGACTCGATCGGTCTCAAGGCGTTTTTTGCGGCGATCATCGGTGGTTTCAATCAAACACGCGGTGCATTGCTGGGCGGCGTGCTGATCGGAATCCTGGAAAACATCGTCGGCTTCTACATCTCGCCCGCGTACAAGGAAGGCGTCGCCCTGATGCTGTTCCTCGTCGTGATCCTCGTGCGCCCCGAAGGCCTGCTCGGCAAGGTAGAGGAACGCAAGGTATGAATGCCGAGACGTTCGCGGCAGCGGCGCCGAAGCGATGAAGGCGCGCGCCGTGCCGATCGCGCTCGTCATCGGGATTGCCGCGTTCGCGGCGCTGCCGTTGATGCTCAAAACGTATGGCGTCTACTTGAGCACGCTGTTCTGCGTCACGCTGATGGCGACGCTCGGGCTGAATCTGACCGTTGGCTACGCGGGCCAGATGTCGCTCGGCCAGGCCGCGTTCTACGGCATCGGCGCCTATATCGGCGCGATCGCGCTGAAAGCAGGCGTGCCGTTTCTCATCGTCCTGCCGGCTGCTGCATTGGCGTGTTTCGTCGTCGGGCTTGCACTCGGCTTCCCGGCGCTGCGCGTGCAGCACCATTACCTCGCGTTTGCGACGCTGGGCTTCAACGTGCTCATGTTCCTCGTCATGCGCAACGAGGAACACATCACCGGTGGAACGTTCGGGATCTCCGGAATCCCGCGACCTTCGTTCTTCGGCTACTCGTTCGACGGCGGGCGGCCCTTCTTCTGGTTCACGCTGTTCTTCACCGTCCTGCTCGCGGCATTGCTGTGGTGGCTGCTCCGCTCCCCCTGGGGGCGGGCGTTCGCGGCACTGCGTGACAACCCGATCCGTGCGGAAAGCCTCGGCGTCAACATCACGGCGTATACGCTGCTGGCATTTGCGATCGGTGCGGCCTGCGCGGGCGTCGCCGGCGTGTTCTTCGCGGCGCTCGTGCAGTTTGTCGAGCCCGCGCCGTTTCACCTGTCGACGTCGCTGCTGATGCTCCTTGCGGTCATCGTCGGCGGATCGGGCCGGTTCTTCGGTCCGTTGCTCGGGACTGTCGTCATCGTGCTGTTGCCGGAGTGGTTGCGCTTCATGCAGAACTGGTATCTCGCCGCGTTCGGCTTCGCCATCGTCGCGCTGATGATCTGGCTGCCCGGCGGCATCCTGTCGATTCCTGACCGCATCGCGTACAAGCGTCGCGGGCAATGACGCCGTTTCTCGAGGTGCGGGATATCCGCAAGACGTATGGCGCCATCAAGGCGGTCGACGGCGTGAGCCTGTCGGTGCGTCCGGCTGAAATCGTCGGCGTCATCGGTCCGAACGGTTCCGGCAAGACGACGCTCTTCAACAGTATCCTGGGCCAGATCAAGCCGACGACCGGCCACGTCGAATTCTGCGGCGAAGATATCACCGGGATGCCGCCGCTTGCGCTGTCCCGCCGTGGCATCGGACGCACGTTCCAGACGCTGCAGGTGTTCGTCAAGCTGTCGGTGCGCGACAACCTGATCGTCGCCGCGCAGGAGTTCAAGGGCACGCTCGCGCGGCGCCTGTTCGCTCCGCCGGACGCCGGTCTTGGCGAGCATGCCGATCGGATGATCGAGCTGTTCCGCCTTCAGAATGTCGCTCGGCTTCCCGCGGGCACATTGTCGTACGGTCAGCAAAAGCTGATCGACATCGCGATGGCGTTCATGCCCGAACCGCGTCTCGTTCTGCTGGACGAGCCCTGCGCGGGCGTCAACCCGGGACTCGTCGAGCAGCTTCGGGAGCTGCTCGGTGAACTGAACCAGTCGCAAGGCGGCAGCTTCGTCGTCATCGAGCACAACATGGACTTCATCATGAAGCTGTGTCCGCACGTCATCTGCATGGTCGAGGGCAAAGTATTGGCGGAAGGTCCGCCGGGTACGGTGCAGTCGAACCGGCAGGTGCTCGACGCGTATCTCGGTCACTAGGGCTCGGATGAGCACCAAGATCATCGAATTCGACCGGGTCGTCGCCGGCTACTCTCCGAGCCTCACGATCCTGAACGAAACGACGCTCGACGCCGCGGCCGGCGCCATCACGCTGCTGATCGGACCGAACGGCGCAGGCAAGTCGACGGTGCTGAAGACGCTGTTCGGTCTTCTCACCCCACGCGCGGGCGAGATCCGCTTCGAAGGCCGACGCATCAACGGCCGGCAGCCGCGCGCGCTGCTCGCCGATGGCATCGCGTTCGTACCGCAGGGTCGCAACCTGTTCGGTTCGTTGTCGGTGCGCCATAACCTCGAACTCGGAGGCATCACGCTGCCGCGCAGCTTGCTTGCGCAGCGCATCGAAGAGGTCCTTGCACGCTTTCCGCGCATCCGCGAACGCATCGACAACCAGGCGTCGACATTGTCGGGTGGCGAGCAAAAACAGCTCGAAGTCGGCCGCGCGTTGCTGCTGCGACCGCGCGTGCTGTTGATCGACGAGCCGTCGATCGGGCTTTCGCCGCGGCTCGTTCAGGACGTGATGACGCTGCTCCGTACACTGGCGGACGCCGGTACGACGGTGCTCATGGTCGAGCAGAATGTGCGCACGGCGCTCAAATACGCGAACCGCGCGCTCGTGCTCGAAATGGGCCGACTGGCGCTCGATCGTCCGGCCTCCGAGTTGCTCCACGATCCAGACCTCAACCGGCTGTTCCTTGGCGGTCACGCCGGAACGGCCGCATCCGTGCAGTGATCGTGGCGTTTCGCACGGTGTTGGTTGTACCGGGCGATCACCCAAACGCGCGATAATGGACCGATTGACCAACGAGACGGAAGCTTCGTGATCAACAAGATCGTTTCTTCGGTGAGCGCCGCGGTCGCGGACGTTCATGACGGGGCGACGGTGATGATCGGCGGCTTCGGCGCCGCGGGGATGCCCGCTGAGTTGATCGACGCGTTGATCGCCCAGGGCGCGCGCGACCTCACCGTCGTCAACAACAATGCCGGCAACGCGGACACGGGCCTCGCTGCATTGCTGAAGGCGAAGCGCGTCCGCAAGATCATCTGCTCGTTTCCGCGCCAGACCGATTCGTGGGTGTTCGACGCGCTCTATCGGAGCGGCGAGATCGAGCTCGAACTGGTGCCGCAGGGCAATCTCGCCGAGCGCATCCGCGCGGCAGGCGCCGGCATCGGTGCGTTCTTCACGCCGACCGGTTACGGGACCCTGCTCGCGGAAGGCAAGGAAACGCGCGAAATCGATGGCCGGCATTACGTGCTCGAATTTCCGATTCGCGCGGATTTCGCGCTCATCAAGGCGGATCGCGGCGACCGCTGGGGCAACCTCGTCTATCGCAAGACGGCGCGCAACTTCGGCCCGATCATGGCGAGCGCGGCTGCGTGCACGATCGTCCAGGTGCGCGAGACCGTCGATCTCGGCGGCCTCGATCCGGAAGCGATCGTCACGCCCGGAATTTTCGTGCATCGGATCGTCAAGGTGCCGGCCGGCGCAATGACCGAACCGCAGGCGGCGGCATGAGCGCGAAGCGTAAGTCCAGCGAGCATCTCGGGCCGCCTCGAGCGCGAATCACCTCTTCGCGCGAAGGCGTGCGGTAGTCCCATGAACGCGACCTACCAGCGCTACACGCGCGATCAAATGGCCGCGCGGGTCGCACGGGACATCCCGGAAGGCGCGTACGTCAATCTCGGGATCGGCCTGCCGACGCTCGTTGCCAATCATCTGCCGAAGGATCGTGAAATCCTGTTGCACAGCGAGAACGGTCTGCTCGCGATGGGGCCGGCGCCGCCGGCCGGTGCGGAGGATCCGGATCTCATCAACGCGGGCAAGCAACCGGTTACGCTGCTACCCGGCGGCGCGTATTTTCATCACGCCGATTCGTTTGCGATGATGCGCGGCGGTCACCTCGATTTCTGCGTGCTGGGCGCGTTTCAGGTATCGGCGAGCGGTGACCTCGCGAACTGGCATACCGGGGCACCCGATGCGATTCCCGCCGTCGGAGGCGCGATGGACCTCGCGATCGGTGCCAAGCGCGTCTACGTGATGATGGAGCACGTGACGAAACAGGGACAGAGCAAGATCGTCGAACGCTGCACGTATCCATTGACGGGCATCGCCTGCGTGAACCGGATCTTCACCGATCTCGCCGTGCTCGACGTCACGCCGAACGGCCTGTGCGTCATCGAAAGCGTCGCCGGACTCGCATTCGACGAATTGCAGCGCCTGACGGGCGTACCGCTCACCAGGGAACGATGATGAACGAAGCATTCATTTGCGACGCGATCCGTACGCCATTCGGACGTTATGGCGGGGCACTTTCGACGGTTCGGGCCGATGACCTCGGTGCGGTGCCGCTCCGTGCGTTGATGGAACGCAACCCCGCCGTCGATTGGTCCGCGGTCGACGATGTCGTGTACGGCTGCGCGAACCAGGCCGGCGAGGACAATCGCAACGTCGCGCGCATGTCGTCGTTGCTGGCCGGTCTTCCCCAGGATGTGCCGGGCAGCACGATCAACCGCCTGTGCGGGTCGAGCATGGACGCGGTGATGATTGCCGCGCGCGCGATCAAGTCCGGCGAGGCGTCGTTGATGCTCGCCGGCGGCGTCGAAAGCATGTCGCGCGCACCCTTCGTCCAGGGCAAGGCGACGGAAGCGTTCTCGCGCGCCGCGAAGATCGAGGACACGACGATCGGATGGCGTTTCGTCAACCCGCTGATGAAATCGCGCTACGGCGTCGACTCGATGCCCGAGACGGCCGAAAACGTCGCTCAGGAATTCGGCGTCGCTCGCGCTGATCAGGATGCGTTTGCGTTGCGCAGCCAGCAGCGCGCCGCCGCTGCGATCGCGGACGGCCGCATGGCCGAGGAGATCGTCGCGGTTACCGTTCAGCAGAAACGCGGCGATCCGGTGGTGGTTTCGACTGACGAGCATCCACGTGCGACGTCGCTCGAGGCGCTTGCAAAATTGAAGGGCGTCGTCCGCCCCGACGGCTCCGTCACTGCGGGGAATGCGTCGGGTGTCAATGACGGTGCCTGCGCGTTGATTGTTGCTTCGGAGCAGGCGGCAAAACGGCACGGACTGACGCCGCGCGCACGCGTGGTCGCGGGCGCCGTCGCCGGCGTTGCGCCGCGCATCATGGGATTCGGGCCTGCGCCCGCAACCCGCAAGGTGCTTGCGGTTGCGAAGCTCGATCTGTCCGCGATGGACGTCATCGAACTCAACGAGGCGTTCGCTGCGCAGGCGCTCGCGGTGACGCGCGACCTGGAACTCGCTGACGACGCGCCGCACGTCAATCCCAACGGTGGCGCCATCGCGTTTGGGCACCCCCTCGGTGCAAGCGGCGCGCGCCTGGTGACGACCGCGCTGTATCAGTTGCGGCGCGGCCGCGGACGCTATGCGCTCTGCACGATGTGCATCGGCGTCGGCCAAGGCATCGCCGTCGTCATCGAGCGCGTCTGAAGCAACGAGCGTAACGCGTGCCCGATTCGCTGTTCACGACCGACGCGATGCGCGGGGTCTTCAGCGGCCGCGCGCGGATCGCCCGGATGCTCGAATTCGAGGCGGCGCTCGCAGAGGCTGCGGCCGACGCGTCGGTGATCCCGCGCGCCGCCGCCGATGTGATTGCCGGGCACTGCGATGTCGCGAACTTCGATATCGCAGCGATCGAACGATCGATGGTTCGCAGCGGCAACCTCGCGATCCCGCTCGTCGCCGCGTTGACGAAGCACGTCGGCGATGGCCACGACGCGCGACGTTACGTCCATTGGGGCGCCACCAGCCAGGACGCGATCGACACCGGCCTCGTGCTGCAGCTTCGCGATGCGCTGGCACTGATCGAAACCGATGTCGGCCGCCTCGCTGCCACGCTCGCGAAGCGCGCGCGCGAGCATGCCGACACGCTGCTTGCCGGACGTACATGGCTGCAACAGGCACTTCCGATCACGCTCGGACTGAAGCTCGCCGGTTTCGTGAGCACGCTCGATCGCCATCGCGAGCGCATTGCGGCGGCTCGCGAGCGCGTGCTCGTGCTGCAGTTCGGCGGTGCGGCCGGCACACTCGCGTCGCTCGATGACCAGGGGCTCGCCATCGGCGAACACCTCGCCAAGCGGCTCGCGCTGCACCTGCCCGACATGCCGTGGCACACGCAGCGCGACCGGTTGTGCGAAGTTGCGGCCATGCTCGGCATGTTGACGGCGACGCTCGGCAAGCTTGGACGCGATGTAGCGTTGCTCGCGCAGACCGAACTCGGCGAAGCGCACGAGCCGGGGGCTCCCGGGCGCGGCGGATCGTCGACGATGCCGCAAAAGCGCAACCCCGTCAGTGCGTCGGTCGCGATCGCCGCGTCGATTCGCGTGCCGGGGCTGGTCGCGACGATGCTGACTGCCGCCGTGCAGGAACATGAACGCGGTCTCGGCAACTGGCCGGCCGAATGGGAGACGCTGCCGGAGATCGCGCTGCTTGCTGCCGGCGCGCTCGCTGCGATGATCGAAGTCGCGGACGGTCTCGACATCGACGTGAACCGCATGCGATCGAACCTCGACCTGACGCAGGGACTGATCTTCGCCGAGGCCGTGCAGACTGCCCTCGCACCCACCGTCGGCCGGGACTCCGCACATGCGCTCGTTGCAGGCGCCTGTCGGCGGGCAATCGCGGAGCGCGTGCATTTGCGCGACATTCTCGCGCGGGACGCGGCCGTGTCGGGCGCGCTCGATGCGGCGACGCTCGATCGACTGTTCGACCCGGTTCGCTACCTGGGCGAGAGCCGCGCCTTTGTCGAGCGAGCGCTCGCCCGGTACCCTGCAACGGGCTGAGGAACCGTCATGCCGACCGCGCAACTGGCCGACGTTCGTCTGCACTATCGGATCGACGGCGAAGAAGGCGCGCCGCCGTTGCTCCTTTCGAATTCGCTCGGCACGACGCTCGACATGTGGGAGCCGCAGCTGGCGGCGCTGGCGACTCGCTTCCGCGTCATTCGGTATGACAACCGCGGCCACGGTCAATCGCAAACCACGCCGGGGCCGTATTCGATCGAGCAGCTTGCGCGCGATGCCATCGCGCTGCTCGACCGGCTTGCGATCAACCGTGTGCATTTCTGCGGCCTGTCGATGGGCGGCATGCTCGGCCTGTGGCTGGGAACGCATGCACCCGATCGCCTCGATCGGCTCGTGGTCGCCAATACGGCAGCCAAGATCGGCACATCGGACATGTGGAATGCGCGCATCGACGCGGTGCGCAAGGGTGGCATGGCTGCGATCGCGCCCGGCGTGCTCGCGCGCTTCTTTTCCCCTAGGCTGCTCGAGCAGCCGACACCGATGATCCTGCGCATTCGGGAGGCGCTGGAGCGTACGTCGCCCGACGGATACATTGCGTGTTGCGCTGCGGTGCGCGACATGGATCTGCGCTACTCGCTCGGCCGCATCCACGTGCCCACGCTCGTGATTGCCGGTTCCGGCGATATGGCGACGCCGCCAGCCGAAGGGCGGTACATCGTCGAGCATGTCCATCGCGGACGGTATGTGGAATTGCCCGCGACCCACCTGTCGAATGTGCAGGCGGCATCGGGGTTCACGCAGGCGCTCGTGCAGTTTTTCAGTCACCGCATGGAGTAAAGTGTGCTACCTGCATTCGGCGGCGCGCTTTGACGATGGACGAAGGCGAGCGTTTTGCAAAGGGCCTCGAGGTCCGGCGTTCCGTGCTGGGCGACGCGCACGTCGATCGCTCGCTCGCCCGGCGCAATGCGTTCAATGAAGAATTCCAGGCGCTGATCACGCGCTACGCGTGGGGTGAGATCTGGACGCGCCCCGGCCTGCCGCGGCACACGCGCAGCCTGCTGACCGTTGGATTGATGGTCGCGCTCAATCGCAGCGAGGAATTCAAGTTGCACGTCCGCGCGGCATTCAACAACGGCGTGACGCGCGAGGAAATCCGCGAGGTGCTGCTGCACTGCGCGATCTATGCGGGGGTACCCGCCGCCAATTCGGCGTTCCACATGGCGGAGGAGGTCTTCGCTCAGATGGAAGCTCCATCGACCTAATCCCCTGGCGGGCCATCCTGCTGCGATGACAACGCAACAGCTGCCCGGCATCACCATGCGCGACGTTTCGGCGACGCCGATCGTCGCCGACGCGCCTTCGTCGCACCGTGGGCGCCTGTTCCGCAAGTATCTGCTGCTCATCCTGTCGCTGGTGACGATCGCGTTGCTCGCGTCCGGCGCGATCGGCATTTACTTTTCCTATCAGGAGAACCGCGCTGCGCTCGGTAGCGTGCAGCACGAGAAGGCCGTCGCGGCGGCCTCGCGGATCGAGCAGTACATCATCGGCATCGAACAGCAACTGAAGTATGCGGCGCTGCCGCAGCTCGGTGCCGGCGAGGTCGAGCTGCGGCGTATCGAATTTCTCAAGCTGTTGCGGCAGGTGCCCGAAATCACCGATATCGCGCAGGTGAACGGCGCCGGCCGCGAGCAGGTGCTCGTGTCGCGCCTCGGAATGGACAATTTCAACTCGGGCAAGGACCGCTCGCAGGAGCCTGCGTTCCAGGGTGCGCGGCGCGGGCAGGCGTGGTTCGGCCCCGTGTACTTTCGCAAGGAGACCGAGCCGTACCTGACGATCGCGCTGCGTTCGAACAGCGACGATGGTCCGGTGACGATCGCCGACGTCAACCTCAAGTTCATCTGGGACGTCGTGTCGCGCATCAAGATCGGCGAAAAGGGCAAGGCGTACGTCGTCGATGCCAACGGCTATCTGGTCGCCGATCCCGACATCGGACTTGTCCTGCGCAAGACGTATCTCGGTGCGCTGCCACACGTCGTGGCAACGGAAAAGGGCAAGGCGGAAGAGGAAGCGATCGTCTCGACCGACCTCAGCGGCACGCAGGTTCTGACGTCCGTTGCGTTCATCGAGCCGCTGCGCTGGCGCGTTTTCGTCGAGCAGCCGGTCGCCGAGGTGTATGGGAAGCTGAACGCATCGATCCTGCGCACGGGTTTGCTGTTGCTTGCGGGCCTCGTTCTTTCGGCGCTTGGCGCGCTCGCGCTTGCGCGCGGCATGGTGCGTCCGATCCGCACGCTCGACGAAGGTGCGCGCCGCATCGGCGCCGGCGATCTCGAGCGGCAAATCGAGGTGCGCACCGGCGATGAACTCGAAGGGCTTGCCGACCAGTTCAACCGGATGACGTCGAAGCTCCGCGAGTCGTATGCGGGGCTCGAGCGCAAGGTCGACGAACGCACGCACGAGTTGCAGAACTCGCTCGATCAGCAAACGGCGATCAGCGAAATCCTGCGCATCATCTCGGGCTCGCCCACCGACGTGCAGCCCGTGTTGCAGGCGGTGACGGAGCGCGCTGCGCATCTCTGCGACGCACCGTACGCGCGCATGCTTTTGGTGGATGGCGACAAGTTGCGGCCGGTCGCCGAATACTCGGTGGACGCATCCGCCGCCTCCGCTTCGGTACCCCTCGATCGAACGTCGGTGAGCGGACGCGCCGTGATCGATCGAAAGACCGTGCACATCCCTGACATCGCGCCGATCGTCGATAGCGAGTTCTCCGGCGCGAAGGTCAACGTCGAGCGTCTGGGAATTCGCACGGCGCTCGCGGTGCCTTTGATGCGTGAAGGAGGCGCTTACGGAACGCTGTTCCTGTTCCGGCGCGAGGCGCGCGTGTTTTCGCAAGACCAGGTCGCCCTGGTCGAAACCTTCGCGCGCCAGGCCGCGATCGCGATCAGCAACGTGAGCCTTTTCAACGAGACGCGCGAGGCGCTCGAGCAGCAGACGGCGATCAGCGAAATCCTGCGCGTCATCTCGGGCTCGCCCGGTGACGTTCGACCGATGCTGCACGCCGTTGCCGAGCGCGCGTTGGCGCTGTGCGACGCCCAGGAGTCCGGCATCTTCCTCGCCGAGGGTGAGCGCCTGCGTTTTGCGGTCGGTGTCGGCAGCATGTCGATTCCCGACAAGAACGCGTCGTTCCCGCTGACACGTACGCTCGTCGTCGGGCGCTCGATCATCGATCGCCGGACGATTCACCATGCGGACATCGTGCCGCTGATCGAATCCGAATATCCGGACGCACGCGAGCCGCAGCAGCGCTACGGGTTTCGCGCGTTGCTTGCAGTGCCGTTGATGCGCGAGGACCGCGCCATCGGCTCCATCGCGCTGTGGCGCGTTCAGCCGCAGCCGTTCACCGACAAGCAGGTGGCGCTGGTCAAGACCTTTGCCGATCAGGCGGCGATCGCCATCGAGAACGTACGCCTTTTCAACGAAACGAAGGAAGCGCTGGAACAGCAGCAGGCGATCAGCGAGATCCTGCGCGTCACGTCTGCGTCGCCGACGGACGTGACTCCGGTGTTGCAGGCGGTCGCGGAGCGTGCGGCCATATTGTGCGATGCGCCGTTCGCGCGTGCACTGCTCGTGGAGGGCGACGCGCTGCGTCCGGTGGCCGACTACTCCGTCGGCGGCGAGGTCTTGCCGCAGCCCGCCGACCTGATTCCGTTGCGCCGAACGTCGGTGACCGGCCGCGCCGTCCTCGATCGCCAGAACGTTCATGTCGCCGACATCGTGCCTCTGCTCGACACCGAGTTTGTCGAATCGCGGGCGAGTGTCGTGGCGCTCGGCGCGCGTGCCGCACTTGCCGTTCCGCTGATGCGCGAAGGCGTGCCCTACGGCGGGATTTTCCTGTTCCGCCGCGTTCCCGGACTTTTCACCGAGGATCAGGTCGCACTGGTGCAGACCTTCGCCCGGCAGGCGGCGATCGCCATCGACAACGTGCGGCTCTTCAACGAGACGAAGGAAGCGCTCGATCAGCAGACGGCGATCGCCGAGGTTTTGCGCGTCATTTCGAGCTCGCCCACCGACGTGCAACCGGTGCTCGACGCGATTGCCGAGCGTGCGGCTCGGCTTTGCGACGCATCGGCGGCATCGATGTACCTCACCGACGGCGACGTACTGCGCCATCTGGCATCGAAGGGTCCGTCACCCGATCCGGTCAGTCACGTCGAGGTGTTGCCGATCGACAGGCAATCGCTTTCGGGTCGCGCATTGCTCGAGCGCCGCGCAATTCAGGTCTCGGACATGCTCGCGGAAGCGAGCGAGTACCCGCGCAGTCAGGCGATCGCGCAGCGCTTCGGCCATCGCACGGTGGTCGTGCTGCCGCTGTATCGCGAAGGACAGCCGGTCGGCACGATCCTGTTGCGTCGGCACGACGTGCGGCCATTCGACGAGCGCGAGATCGCACTGTTGCAGACGTTCGGCGACCAGGCGGCGATCGCGCTGGAGAACGTGCGCCTGTTCCGCGAGATCCAGGACAAGAGCCGCCAGCTCGAGATCGCGAACAAGCACAAGTCCGAGTTCCTCGCCAACATGTCGCATGAGTTGCGCACGCCGCTCAACGCCTTTCCAGCACAGTGGGATCCGAAGCTTGGAATTCACGTGACTTGAAGTCGCGGC